>Ga0105046_10000198_pt1 | contig 75456 bp, 69 predicted proteins | sample MAT03_FD_78385 | JGI IMG/M metagenome (GOLD analysis project Ga0105046, IMG submission 78385) | Freshwater microbial communities from Lake Fryxell liftoff mats and glacier meltwater in Antarctica - MAT-03 (megahit assembly) | ecosystem: Environmental > Aquatic > Freshwater > Ice > Liftoff...
GGAAAAAGGCAAAAAGGATATATACAGATTAATAGAACCAGCCTGCCTTCTTATACTTTCAGTCATCTTTGCACTCAGGGTATTTTATATACATTTTTCTTTTGTTGAATTGTTGTTTGCGGCGGCGGGTGCCGTGCTGATGCTGATCTATACAGGGAAAATGATCTTACGTTTCCGGAATATGAAACCCAAGAACAATATGCTGGCATTGCTTATACTTATATTTCATCTCAGTATAATTCTATTTCTTGTTTCATTGGTAATTGTTCCGTTTTCACAAAAAATTTCTGAGATCACAGGAATTATTGCGTTCATTCTGCTCCTGATTTTTATAATAACAGGGCTTTTCAAAAAGGAGTTGTTGGTTGGAGGTGAAATTGTTTCTCCTTTTAAGATGGTCACTCATTTTAAAGATCATTCTATAATCATTGTCTCTCTCTTTCTATTATTCTCTCTCTATGTAGGATTTAATAAAGCCGGCTTGATACCGGGAATTTATTCTGATGAATTTCCCCAGGCCTATTATAAACTGGTAGAAGATGCCGCATCAAAAAAAGAAAAACCGGTTGATGGCAAATACAAATACGAAAAATTTAAAGAAGAGTATGATCAGTTCCTGAAACATCAGAACATCAAAGAAAAATAATCAGGGATGATAAAGTTTGAATTTCAATTGTAAGGTCCTGGCAAACTGACTCACCAACAACCGGAAAATAATTAATGCCTGCAAAAGGGTAAAAACAAAATAATAATCCCAAGATATTTATTAATCTGCCTGCTACACTTTTGCACGGGTAAGTTTGCCTTCTAATTCTTTAATAGCAATTCTTTTCAGCTTTTGCATTTTACCAAACACTCCCCATTATTTTCCCCCATGATAATCCCTTTCGGGTATATTATAGGTAATGTAACACCATATTATACTCTTTCGGGCAAAACAATTGATTTTATACCCTATGTGAGCCAAGAAACACCGATAAAACTTATTTGGTGTTGCTTTGTTTTATGTATCAAGAACCAGGATCAACTAACTTTTTTATCTTGCTGAAGATGTTTTGCAATAAACCCAGGATGAACTGGTCAATCAGCCTTTAAAGCTCCATCTGCTTTTGGCAAATTCCTCTTCCTCATTACCAGGCCCAGGTTTTTAAGCATAACAGTAGTAAGCAGCATGAAGGCAACCAGTATCAGCAGAATAAATTCCTGTTTTAGGTTTCGCAGCCAATACACTTCCAGCAAAATAAAACCGTGAATGACACAGATAAGTTTGGTGGCAAAAGAATGACTGAAGCCCTGGTTAGTAAGCAGGTGATGAATATGTGTTCTGTCAGCTACAAAAGGTGATTTGCCTTTCCATATCCTGGTGGCACATACACGAATTGTATCAAAAACAGGTATAAAAACTATAGCGGCTACAAAAACTATTGCATGAGGAAATACGGGATTACCAACGGATATATTTACCTGCATCAGGCGGATACATAATACAGCTACAACAAACCCCAGCAACAGCGAACCGGTGTCACCCATAAAAATGCGGGCAGGGTTTAGGTTGAAATACATAAAAGCAAGGATACCCCCGGCAAGAGAAAAGGCAATCAATGCTGTATTAACATCACCACTTATGGTGAGAAACAATCCAAGTATGATAAGGCTCATAAAACCAAGTCCACCCGCAAGGCCATCAATACCATCTATCAGGTTGAAAGCATTGGTAACGCCAACGATTATCAAAAAAGTAAAAGTGTATTGCGCTGTAATCGGTAAATCATAGATGCCCAATAGTCCATCCAACGAGGTAATGCGGATGCCCGATAAGGCAATTAATGCGGCAAGCCCTGCCTGAACAACGAATTTGTATTTTGCGGAAAGGTCATTCAGATCATCCATTATTCCCAATGCAAGTAATACTGCAATTGAGAAGAAAAAACTTATCTGCGGTGCTACATTCCTGAACGGAAACCAGAGGAATAAGCCCATCATCATGCCGGCAACAATAGCTATACCACCCATTGTGGGAATAGGTACTGCATGTACTTTACGGGCATTGGGTTTGTCATATAAATTGTGCTTTTTAATCAGGCTGATAATAGGGGGAATGGTTATCAGTGTTACTACAAACGCTGTAATAAAGCAAAGCAGGGCAAATTTATAGTTGCCGAAGTACAGATCAAGCTGTAAAAGGTAGTAGTGGCTTTTCATTTTCCTGGTTTTGAATCAGGGATATTGTTTATTGATATTAAAAATAGACCCATATACTAAAAAGGGCAAGGGCTTTTTTTTATTTAACGTAAAAATTCAGGGTTTACCCTTAACAAGTTGCGGCTTTTCGCCAGCATCTTGGGATATTTGCTATTTCAAGACCGTAATTTTCGCATCACAGATGATGACAATTGCAACCATATTCTTCTGGATCAGCATTGCTGTTTTATTCTATTGCTATATTGGCTATGGAATTTTATTGGTTTTCATTACTGGTTTGAAGAAAATGGTTACACCCAAAAAACGAAAAGTACTTTCAGAAGAAATATTACCTGTTACGCTGATTGTTACAGCGTACAATGAAGAAAAAATACTGGAGCAGAAAATACGCAACACCCTTTCTATTGACTACCCGGCTGATAAACTGCAACTGATTTTTATTACCGATGGCTCCACTGACGGTTCAGAGAAAATTGTTCAGCAATTTCCTTCCATTGCGTTGCTGCATCAACCAGAAAGAAAGGGAAAGTATGCTGCTATAAAAAGGGCAATGACGCAGGTGCAAACACCATGGGTTATATTCAGCGATGCAAATACCATGTTGAATACAGCTTGTGTTAAAAGCATTATGGCACATTACAGTAACGAAAAAGTAGGTGGTGTGGCAGGAGAAAAAAAAATAGCAAGCAACAAAACGATTTCTGCAGTTGGCGAGGCCGAAGGGCTATACTGGCAATACGAATCTTTTATGAAGAAATTAGATGCCGGGCTGAATACGGTGACTGGGGCTGCCGGCGAATTGTTTTCTATACGCACTGCTTTGTTTAAAGAACTGGATGATGAATTGATACTGGATGATTTTATTATCTCTATGCAAATTTGCCTGGAAGGATATAAAATAGAATATGAACCCGGTGCTTTTGCTACTGAGTTGCCTTCTGTTTCCCTGGCGGAAGAGGAAAAAAGAAAAGTAAGAATATCTGCCGGTGCTTATCAGTCAGTTGGATATTTAAAGGAATGCCTGAATATTTTTAAACACCCGTTACTTGGGTTTCAATATATATCAAGGCGTTTACTGAGATGGATATTCTGTCCGGTAATGCTGGTCTTTCTGTTATTTTCCAACATTTTTATAATCAGTTATGAGTACGTAACTGATTTTTATAACTCGATGTTGTATGTACAAATAGTTTTTTATGTGTTGGCAGTAGCCGGATGGCTATTTGTCCGTTCCGGAAAAAAAGCCGGATTGCTTACCATCCCATTCTATTTTGTATTTATGAATTATTGCCTGGTTAAAGGCTTTATCAAGTTTGTAAAAGGAAGGCAATCGGTACTTTGGGAAAAATCATTACGGCAGGCAGTGGAGTAATCAGAATTTGCTGTCCGTTCGCAGCAGAAGCTGGCTTTCTGTTGCCTCACAAGTTTCAGTTATTTTTGTTTCCAAAATATAGTCTATTTCATTCTCCTCTCACATATTATCCAGTCCCATTGAGTATTTAAAAGGTGTTGGCCCCCAACGGGGCGATTTGCTGAAAAAGGAACTCGCTGTTTTCACCTTTGGTGATCTGTTAGAGCAGTATCCTTTCAGATATGTTGACCGGACTAAAGTCAATCTTATTAGCGAAATAACGTATGAAACCGAGTTTGCCCAAATAGCAGCGGTGCTGGTTAATTTTGATACAGTTGGTCAAAGGGGTGGCAAAAGGATAGTGGCACAGGTAAAAGATAAAAGTGGTTTTCTTGAACTAACCTGGTTTCAGGGATTGAGTTGGGTGGAGAAGCTGCTGGAAGTGGGCCAATCATATCTTATTTATGGTCGTGTTACTTTTTATAACGGGCAGCCGCAAATTGTTCATCCCGAATTAGAAGTGTTATCCGCACCGCAGCCATTGGGAAAAAGTTTTCTTGAACCAGTTTATTCCACCACCGAAAAACTAAAAGCAAGGGGCCTTGGCGGCAGACAAATAGGAAAACTGACACAACTGCTGATGGGAATGGTGCAGGAGAAAGATGTTCCGGAAAATTTACCACAGTCTGTAGTAGAGCAACTTCAACTAATCAGCCGGTTTCAGGCTTACCGGCAAATTCATTTTCCACAAACAACGGATGAATATGAAGAGGCTGTTAAAAGAATAAAGTTTGAAGAATTATTCATTGCACAATTGCGAATGAACTTATTGCGTAGCCATCGTCATCGCTTTTCAAAAGGAGTAGTGTTCGATAAAGTTGGTGATTTGTTTAATGATTTTTTTAAAAACCATCTTCCATTTGAATTAACAGGTGCGCAAAAAAGAGTGATAAAAGAAATAAGGAATGATACGGCAAAGGGAAAACAAATGAACCGTTTGTTACAGGGGGATGTAGGCAGTGGAAAAACAATTGTAGCTGTCCTTGTAATGTTGCTGGCGGTTGATAATAATTACCAGGCCTGTCTGATGGCGCCAACAGAAATTTTAGCACAGCAACACTATAAAACGCTGAGTTCATTGTTAGCTAAAATAAATGTGCCTGTTAAATTACTAACCGGATCTGTAAAAGTAGCGGAACGAAGAAAAATATTAAAAGAACTGGAAGAAGGGTCATTAAAAATCCTGATAGGTACTCATGCCGTAATTGAGGATGTGGTAAAGTTCAACAATCTTGGCATTGTAATTATTGATGAGCAGCACCGCTTCGGGGTGGCACAACGGGCAAAGCTGTGGCAAAAGGCAAGCATTCCACCCCATGTGCTGGTAATGACGGCGACACCCATTCCCCGCACATTAGCAATGACTGCTTATGGAGATCTGGATTATAGTGTTATTGATGAACTGCCACCAGGCCGGCAACCCATTACTACCGTTCATCGTTATGAATCGCAGCGAAGTAAAGTGATGGATTTTATACGGGCAGAGATTGATAAAGGACGGCAAGCCTATATCATTTTTCCATTGATAGAAGAAAGTGCCACTTTAGATTACGAAAACCTGATGCAGGGCTACGAAAACGTAAAAGGCTATTTTCCTGAGCCCAACTTCTGGATAAGTATGGTGCATGGGCGGCAACCAGCCGGGCAAAAAGAACTAAATATGAAAAGATTTGTTGACCATGATACGCAGATAATGGTATCTACCACCGTTATAGAGGTAGGAGTGGATGTACCCAATGCCTCGGTGATGGTGATTGAGAGTACGGAAAAATTCGGTTTGTCACAGTTGCATCAGTTGCGGGGCAGGGTAGGCCGGGGAGCTGAAAAAAGCTTTTGCATACTTTTATCCGGTTCCAAATTGGGTAATGATGCCCGCCAACGTATCAAAACCATGGTAGAAACCAGTAATGGTTTTGAGATTGCAGAAAAGGATCTCGAATTAAGAGGACCTGGTGATATTCAGGGCACAAGGCAGAGTGGCGAATTAAACTTTAAGCTGGCCAGTATAGTCCAAGACCGGCCGATGTTGGAAATTGCCAGAAATGTGGCGGCAAAATTACTGGATGATGACCCGGACCTTGTTTCGGCAGACAATTTGCGGTTAAAGACTTTTCTGAATCATAAGAAAGGAGCAGTGGCGTGGAGTAAAATTTCATAATTCGGCAAGTTATTTTTAAACAATTGACCTGAACCAATGCCTAAAAAAAACAAATGACTTTGAGAGGACATTTCTTAACACAAGTTTTCAATCCATTTCTGGTGAAATTTAGTTACTTTAATACAAATAATTTGACCCTGAAACGTTCCCTCTTTTTTGCCGCACTACTTTTCACTGCTTTTGCAGCTACTGCACAGAGTTATAATAATATTGAGTTTATTGAAAACAAAGGCCAATGGGACAGCCGTGTAAAGTACAAGGGTAATGTTAGTAATGGTGCTTTCTTTATCCGGTCTGGCGGATTTACAGTATTGCAACATAAGCCGGAGGATTTTGCTACTGCCTCCCGGTTTCTTCATGGACAAACAGCCGATGGGTCACCAGTAAAATCAACTGACAAATTTGTACTTCGTTCGCATGCCTATAACGTTGACTTTGTAGGAGCTTCTGAAAAAATAGAGGTATTGGCCGACAAAATGATTTCTGCGTATAACAATTATTTTATTGGCAACGACCCGTCTAAATGGGCTGGTAACTGCCGTATCTACCAGGCCATCACATTAAAAGATGTGTATCCGAATATTGATGTTCGTTACTATACCGATAATGAGTTTCTTAAATACGACATCATTGTAAAACCCGGTGGAGATGTTTCTAAGATCGCTTTGAAGTATGATGGCATTGACAAAATGCAGGTGAAAAACAAAGAACTGGTGGTTTCTACTTCAATAGGCGAGTTAAAGGAATCATCTCCTTATACTTATCAATCTTCTGCCAAAGGAAAAAATGAAGTCAGTTGTAAGTATGTGATAAAGGATAATATATTAAGGTTTGACGTAAAAGGTTATGACCCTGCGGCTACATTAATAATTGACCCGGTAGTTGTTTTTTGTTCCTTCTCCGGAAGTTCTGCAGACAACTGGGGTTTTACGGCTACCTACGGCCCTGATGGCAGTATGTATGGTGGTGGCATTGTACTTGATGCAAGTGGATTTCCTGTTTCGCCGGGTGCTTTTCAAACTGCTTATAATGGTGGTGGTGGCACTACCCCCAGCGACATAGGAATTATCAAACTTTCCCCAAATGGCAATACCCGTATTTACGCAACCTATGTTGGTGGCGGTGGCAATGATCAGCCACATAGCCTTGTTGTAAACAGTCAGGGCAATTTGATTATTGCGGGTCGTTCTTCCTCCAATAACTACCCGGTGGTAAACCCCGGCGGACAGGTTGGCCCCGGTGGTGGAAATGATATTATTGTTACACAACTAAATGCAGCAGGCACTGCATTGGTAGGTTCAAAAAAGATTGGTGGAACAGGGGAAGATGGGGTGAATATATCAACAACAAGAGATCTTAATTCTTTACAAAGAAACTATGGTGATGATGGCCGCAGTGAAGTGATATTGGATGGGGCAGGTAATGTGTATGTGGCTTCTTCTACACAATCTCGGCCCACAGGTAGCCCCGCATCCGGCGGTTTTCCTGTTACTCCAGGTGCTTTTCAAACCACATTTGGCGGCGGCTTGCAGGATGGGGTAGTGTTAAAACTAACACCTACACTTAGTGCAGTAACTTTTGCCAGCTTTCTCGGCGGCAGTGCTAATGATGCTGCTTATGTATTATCAATTGGCCCCGGCGGAAATATCTATGTGGCCGGTGGAACGGAAAGTGGCAATATGCCTGGCAATACTACGGGCACAGTAAGCCCAACCAATAATGGAAGTATTGATGGCTTCGTTTCCATTATCTCCAATAATGGTACAGCCATCAATCGTACAACTTATCTTGGTACCACTGGATTTGACCAGGTATTTGGCGTACAGTTCGACCTCAATGGATTTCCCTATGTAATGGGACAAACAACCGGCAACTGGCCAATCATTAACGCAACATATAGTAATGCAGGCAGCAAACAATTCATTGCCAAATTACAGCCTGATTTGTCGGCCTATGTCTATTCAACAGTATTTGGTTCAGGTTCTGCAACACCTAATATTTCTCCAATAGCTTTTCTTGTTGACCGTTGCGAAAACGTATATATCTCAGGGTGGGGTGGTTTTTTCTTTAGCAGTAATACTTTCGGTAGTTCAGGAACAACAGGGTTACCGGTAACACCCGATGCACTTAAAAGCAATACGGATGGAAAAGACTTATACTTTTTTGTGTTGAGAAAAAATGCGACAGCACAACTCTTCGGTAGTTTTTTTGGGGAAAACAATCCTGTCAATGCGGGTTGCGATCATGTCGACGGAGGAACCAGCCGTTTCGATGCGAATGGTGTAATATACCAGGCTATTTGTGGTAATTGTAAACTTGGATTACCGGCATTACTATACCCTACTACGCCGGGTGCATGGTCCACCGTAAATAATTCATCTAATTGTAACCTGACAATGGTTAAAATAGCGATGAACCTTGCTGGTGTTAATGGGGGCGTCCAGTCTGCTATTGATGGTACAAGAGATACGGCTGGTTGTGTACCACTGAGAGTTGATTTCAGGGATACCGTGGGAACGGCACAGAGCTATGAATGGTATTTTGAATATGTACCTGGTAATGCACCTGACATTACTACAACAACACCGAATGCTTTTCACATATATAATGCAATCGGTACTTACCGTGTAATGCTGGTAGCTATCGATCCAAATACTTGTAATGTAAGAGATAGTTCTTTCCTCAACATCAGGGTAGGGAACCTTGAAGCTATTCTTGATTTTGATCCTGTTAAGTTGCTACCTTGTAATGCTTTTAATTACAGGTTTGATAATCTTTCTATCGCACCTCTAACATTTGGCCCTGCATCATTCATCTGGGACTTTGGTGATGGGTCACCAAGGGTGCAAACCGGCTCTGCTTCTGTATTGCATAGCTATGCCGGGCCGGGAACTTATAATGTAAAATTAATCTTGGTGGACACTGCATATTGTAATGCACCTGATTCATTAATAATCCCATTAAGTGTTGCTGCCAATGTAAAAGCACAGTTTACTACGCCACCAACGGGTTGCCTTTCATATAATGCTTCATTCACCAACACATCCCTGGCTGGACAAAACTTTCAATGGGATTTTGGTGATGGAATTGGTACTTCTACTTCTACCAGCCCAACATACACTTATACGTTACCTGGAACATATATTGTAACATTGGTCGCTAATAACCCCAATACTTGTAATATTACAGATACCGCCAGGTTTACCATCAGGGTATTTGATGCACCAATACCCGATTTCAGTTTTGGACCAATTCCTCCACAGGAAAATACACCAACGACATTTACAAACCTGTCCTCGCCTGATGCCATTCGTTTCAAATGGGATTTTGGAGATGGGGATTCATTGCTGACAACATCAAGGGCACCTGTTTCTCATCAATACAATGCAACAGGCACATTTAATGCTTGTCTCACAGCGTATAATACCATCGGGTGCGACAGTACAATTTGTAAGCAAATAGTTGCCACTATCTTACCATTGGTAGATGTGCCCAATGCGTTTACACCACAAACCGGTGATATAAATAGTATGGTAATGGTAAGAGGGTTTGGCATTGCCAAAATGCAATTCATCATCTGGAACAGGTGGGGGCAAAAAGTATTTGAAACCAATAACCGTTTGCAGGGCTGGGATGGAAGAGTAAAAGGAGTAGTACAGCCGATGGATGTATATGCTTACACACTTAGTATTGAATTTTCTGATGGTGTCAAAACAACTAAAAAGGGTGATATTACGTTAATAAGGTAAGGAATTTGAAAATGAAGAGAATAATAAACATACGGAGTCTCATTGTATTGCTCGTAGCTCACAGCTCATGGCTCGCAGCTTCTTCTCAGGATCTTCATTTCTCACAATTCATGAATTCCCCATTATTGACCAATCCTGCCAACACAGGGTTTATTCCTGATGGAGATTACAGGCTTGGGGCTAACTACAGAAATCAATGGGCAAGTGTTACTGCATTTCCTTACAAAACAATGAGTGTATTCGCTGATGTACAAACCATGCAGAACAGTGATAACACAGGCTGGCTTGGCTTAGGTGGTGTATTACTTCGGGATGTTGCCGGAACCAGTGCTCTTACTTCTACAAAAATTTATGGCTCCGCTGCCTATCACCAGATGTTAAATGCCGGAAGTTTGGTAAGTCTTGGTTTTAATGTGGGCTGGGCCAATAAAAACATTAATACTTCAAACCTTACATTTCCGAGCCAGTGGAATGGAAGGTTTTTTGATGTGCATAGTACAACACTAGCCCCATCATTAAATACTAACAACGTCAATTATCTTGATATACAGGTAGGAGCCAACTATGCATATTTCCCAACGGATAAAGTATATCTGAATGCCGGTTTTTCTGCCATGCATGTCAACAAGCCACGGGAATCTTTTTTTGATGATCAGGCAGGAGTAGATAACCGGGTTCCGGTTCGCTATACCGGGTTTCTCAATGGTAGTTTGATGGTGAATGACAGGGTAATTATTAATCCGAATGTGTATGTTTCTCTGCAGGCAAAATCCTATGAGATTGTTGGCGGGTTGAATGCACATTACAATTTATCAGGCAATGGAGAAAAAGTATTGATAGCCGGAGTTTATTACCGGTATAAAGATGCAGCAATACCAATGATTGGCCTGGGATTGAAAGATTATACTTTTACTTTCACCTACGATGCCACCATGTCTGATCTGAAAGCCTTTAATAACGGTCGTGGTGCCTTTGAATTTTCCCTCGTTAAACAGGGAGTAGTGGACAAATACAGAGGTAACAGCAGGGAGTCTATGTGCCCGTCGTTTAAAAGCTACTGATAATCTTCCTTTTCTGGATATCCTTTATTTTTAATCTCGATTTATATTATTCAGGAAAAGTTTAAATTTGAATTAAGTAAAGTTTAAAATTATGTACTCAGAAGCCCGAAAACTTCATATTATTGAAGCGGTACTAAAGACAGATAATGAAGCTACTCTGGAAGCTATTGAAATGATTGTAGATAAAGAGACAGCTACAATGAAACCCAAAAGCAAGTTTAGTGATTTGGTAGGGGTGTTAACAATTGAAGAGGCTGATGCTATGAGGCAAACCATCGAAGAAAATTTCGAAAAGATATACCCCGATGACTGGAAATAACCTGGTGGCGGATACGAATATCTTTATTGACCTTATGAAAGGGGATGAATCCATTTCTCAAAAATTGGAATCCTGCAATGATGTATATATTTCTCCTATAGTATTAGCTGAACTTTATTTCGGTGCCTATCGTTCTGCTAATCCCGAAAAACATTTAATTAAAATAACAAGTGCAATACAAAAATGCAGGCTTTTGACAATTGATGCAACAACAGCAGAACTTTTTGTAACGATAAAGTTGGCATTGTTTACTAAGGGTACTCCCATACCTGAAAATGATATATGGTTAGCCGCATCTGCGGTACAGCATCAATTGCCTTTATATACAAGTAATAAACATTTTGCAGAGGTTGCCGATTTGTTTTTAGTCTAATATCCCTGATTATCCCGATTTTTACACCATCATTGTTTGTAAAAACTGAATCATGGACACCGTGGCTACTACTTTACTAACCGCAGCACATATCGAAGCTTTCAAAAAAATTGTGGGTGAAAAATATGTATTCGTTGATGAAGAATCGTTGAGCAATTATGCACACGATGAAACAGAAGATTTACACTTTCCACCAGAAGTAGTCATTAAGCCGAGAACAGCCCAGGAAATCAGCTCCATACTTATCATTTGCAATAAAGGGAAAATTCCTGTTACCCCCCGTGGCGGTGGTACAGGATTAAGTGGCGGTGCGTTGCCACATCTGGGAGGTGTATTATTATCAATGGAAAGAATGAATGGTATCCTCGAAATTGATGAAAGGAATTTACAGGTAACGACCGAACCCGGAGTGATAACAGAAGTATTGCAAGATGCAGTAAAAGAAAAAAAACTATTCTATCCGCCAGACCCCAGCAGCCGTGGCTCTTGTTTTATCGGCGGCAATATTGCAGAGAATAGTGGCGGCCCCAAAGCGGTGAAATATGGTGTGGTAAAAGATTATGTGCTGAACCTTGAAATCGTTTTGCCTACCGGGGAAATAATCTGGACAGGTGCTAATGTGCTAAAAAATTCAACAGGTTATAATCTTACACAATTGATAGTTGGCAGCGAAGGAACATTAGGAATCGTTACCAAAATTGTTTTACGATTAATTCCACTACCGCAGTATGATTTATTGATGCTGGTACCTTTTAACGCAGCCGAAAACGCCTGTGCTGCAGTGAGTGCCATCTTCAGGGCAGGCTACACTCCCAGTGCTATGGAGTTTATGGAAAGAGATGCACTGGATTGGGTAAGTAAATTTATTGACAGCAGCTCAGTACTAATTGGTGATGAAGTACAGGCTCACTTACTGATAGAAGTAGATGGCAATAATACAGATGTGCTGATGCAGGATATGGAAGGCATTTCTACTATCGTACAGGAATTTGATTGCGGTGAGATTTTGTTTGCTGACGATGCACAGCAAAAAGCAGAACTATGGAAAATGAGAAGAAAGGTGGGGGAAGCCGTAAAATCTCATTCCATCTATAAAGAAGAAGATACGGTGGTGCCGAGAGCAGAATTGCCTGCCTTGTTGAAAGGTGTAAAAGAAATTGGAAAAAAATATGGCTTTCACTCCGTTTGCTATGGCCATGCCGGCGATGGTAACCTGCATGTAAATATTATTAAGGGCAGTTTAACAGACGAGGAATGGAATGGCTCGTTAAAGGAAGGTATAAAAGAGATATTTACATTAACAAAAGATCTCGGAGGAACATTAAGCGGCGAACATGGCATTGGCCTGGTCCAGAAAGACTATATGGACATTGTGTTTGACAAAACTCAGATGAGATTAATGAAAGAAATTAAAAAGATTTTTGATCCCAATAATATTTTAAATGCCGGAAAAATTTTTCCGGCCTGATTTCGGTTTTATTAAAATACCTATGAGTATGAAGAAAATAATTTTCTCTTTGTTAGCAAGCATTTTTTTAACGGTATCCCTTTTTGCACAAGATGAAGAAGAAAAAAAAGGTGGATGGAAAAAAGACCACTTGTTTATTGGTAGTGGTATCAATCTTGGTTTTTCTAACGGATTTATTATTGGTCTGAATCCGGAGGTTGGATACAGTATTAATAAAATAATTGATGCAGGAATTGCAACCAACGTAACATATTTTACCCAACGCAGCCAGGTAGTCAACAGTTCGCTAAGATACCTGGCAGTAGGAGCCGGGCCGTTTTTAAGGATATGGCCTGTAAGAAGTATTTTCATTGGTGGCCAGTATGAGTATAATAAGATTTCTTACAGCCAGAGAGATAACGGTGTGATAACTGACAGATTCAAAGCAAACTCTTCCAGCTTTTTAATAGGTGCCGGTTACGGCAGCAGGAACATCGGCCAATCACAATTTTATACCAGTATTATGATTGATGCGATGAAAGATATTAACTCACCTTACCGTGACTCCTTTGGCAGGGTGCTGCCGGTGTTCAGAACCGGGTTTATTTTTTATCTCGGCAGGAAAAATCATGATGATTAATAAATAATTCAGGTAAAATATTTTATCAACTCGACGGGGTCATTAATAACGATGATCCTTTTTTCTGCCTGGTCATAAAGAAATTCTTCTTCCCGCATCTTTTGTATGTGCATGATAAGATGAGTATAAAATCCATCCGTATTAAGGATGAATACAGGTTTGTAGTGTATAGAAAGCTGGTTCCAGGTTACTATCTCAAATAATTCATCCAGGGTGCCAAAGCCACCGGGAAGAATAATGGCAGCATCACAAAGATTATACAAAGTTTTTTTCCGGATGTGCATATCATCCGATACAATTAATTCGGTGATTCGCTTATGCTGTACTTCCCATTCTAATAACAGTTTGGGAATAATACCGGTTACACTACCTCCATGTTCCATTGCACTGTCGGCAATAGTGCCCATAATGCCGGCACTGCCGCCACCATAAATTACCCGTACATTGTTTTCAGCCATTAGCTTTCCCAATTGTGCTGCATGTGCTGTATATAATGGGTTGGTTCCTTTCTTTGAGCCGCAGAAAACTGCAAGTGATTGTATTGCCATAATTGATATAAATTGCGGCAAAGGGAAAGTAAATTTCTTTATCTTCAAAATTCGTTATTGCACATTATTAAATTGTAGCAAGTAAATGCCGCCAACCTTTAGTGGAATGGTTTTTACTATCAAAAAAACCTGATTGTATGTCGCCAACTATTTTGCTTGCTTTTATTATCGGATATTTTGTTTTGTTGCTGGCTGTAGCATGGTACACTTCCCGTAATTCTAATAATGATTCCTTTTTTATCGGTAACCGCAACAGCAACTGGATGCTGGTGGCTTTTGGTATGATAGGAACTTCCTTATCAGGCGTTACATTTATCAGTGTACCCGGAGGAGTGGGAAGCGGTAATTTTTTTTATTTCCAGATTGTCATTGGTTATTTATTCGGGTATATTGTAATTGCCTTTGTACTGTTGCCATTGTTTTACAAGATGAACCTGACCAGTATCTACACTTATTTGGAAAAACGATTTGGCATCAATGCACACAAGGCCGGGGCTTTCTTCTTTATTCTTTCCCGGACAGTTGGTGCCACAGCAAGGTTATACCTTGTAATAAGTGTGTTGCAAATTTTTATTTTCAACAAGCTGAATATTCCTTTTGAAGCTACTGCGCTGGTGATTCTGCTGCTGATACTGCTGTACACTTTTGAGGGTGGTGTAAAAACTATTATTTATACAGACACCTTGCAGACAACTGGAATGCTGGTGGGTTTGGTAGTTTGTATTATTTTTATCATTAAGGCATTGGGTACTGATTTTGGAGGAGCCATGTCTATGATGTCGGACAAAGGCTATACAAAGATTTTTAACTGGGACGTAAATGCAGGTTCTTTTGCCCTTAAGCATATCATTGGAGGTATGTTTATTGCCATTGCCATGACTGGGCTTGACCAGGAGATGATGCAAAAGAATATCAGTGTAAAAACGCTGAAGGATTCACAAAAAAACATGATGACCTTCACCGCTGTACTGATGGTGGTGAATTTTCTGTTCCTGATACTTGGTGGTGTTCTTTATTTATATGCCAGCTCAAAAGGTATTAATGTACCACCGGATGACCTTTTCCCTACCATTGCCCTGAGTGATGCTTTTAGCGGTGCGATAGGAATTATTTTTATTATTGCGTTAATATCAGCTCTGTTTCCCAGTGTAGATGGAGCAATTACATCACTTACCTCCTGCTTTTGTATAGATATTCTTGGTATTAATAAAAAAGAAGGCACAGAGAAGGAAAAGAAAAGAACAAGATTAAAAGTACACTTCACTTTTGCACTGATATTCTTTTTGATGGTATTACTTTTCAAAGCCATCAATGATAAATTGATTATTGACTTCATCCTGAAATTTGCCGGCATTACTTATGGTCCATTACTTGGTCTTTTTGCATTTGGTATTCTGACAAAACGAAAATTGAATGATAAACTAATATGGGCAGTGTGTATCATAGCACCATTACTGGCACTTTCACTGGATATGCTTAGTAGCCCTGCCTGGTATGAAGCCAGACTGCATGTAAAATTGGGTCTTCAAAATATATCAGACACTATTTTTAATGGATATAAGATCGGGACTGAACTGATACTCATAAATGGCATCCTTACTTTTACAGGATTGTGGTTGATTTCAAAAAAATCATCACAATCGGTTAACCGGCTACAGGCAGTATAAGAAGTTTATCTTTGCCGAAACTTTCTTCTTTGGACTTAATTCATCCATCAGTACAGAACTATGCCGAAAAATATTCTTCGCCTGAGGATGCTTTACTGAAAGAAGTAAATGACTACACGATGCAAAATCACCCTGAATCGGTGATGCTAAGCGGTCATTTGCAGGGAAAAGTGCTGGAGATGATCAGTTGTATGATACAGCCCCGCCGTATTTTGGAAATTGGAACTTTTACGGGTTACAGCGGTTTATGCCTCGCAAAAGGGCTTACTGCAGACGGGCAACTTCATACGATAGAGCTGCGGGAAGCAGATGCAGCAAAAGCCAACTCTTATTTTGCCCGTTCTTCTTTTGCTGATAAAATAATTTTACATACCGGAAATGCGTTAGATATTGTACCCAAACTTGATGAAACCTGGGATTTGGTCTTTATTGATGCTGATAAACCCGCCTATATCGCATATTTTAACCTCGTTTTGCCCCGGTTGAGGGAAAACGGGTTTATTTTAGCAGATAATATTTTCTTTCATGGCCAGGTGCTGGACCAGGAAGTGAAGGGTAAAAGTGCCAAAGGCATCCAGGCTTTTAATAATTTGATTAAGGAAAGAATAGATATTGAAAAATGTGTATTAACCATCCGTGACGGACTTTTCCTGATACGGAAATTGTAATAAAACACCCATGCAGAAAATAAGAAACAGTATTGTTGTTTTTTTGTTGCTTGTCACATCCGCAGTGTTTGCCCAAAAGAAGGAAGTAGTTAGTAATTATATCAACACTTATAAAGACATTGCCGTTGCAGAAATGAAACGAACCGGTGTGCCTGCCGCTATTACGCTGGCACAGGGCATTCATGAATCAGGTGCCGGTAACAGTAAGCTGGTGTTGGAATCGAATAACCATTTTGGTATAAAATGTAAATCCAACTGGACTGGTGAGTCAGTAAAACATGATGATGATGCTAAAGCAGAGTGTTTCCGAAAGTATCCCGCTTCAGAACAATCGTATAAAGACCATTCCAATTTTTTAAAGAATGGCCAGCGGTATGCTTCCCTTTTCGAACTTGACCCAACAGATTATAAAGGCTGGGCCATTGGTTTAAAAAAAGCGGGTTATGCTACCAATCCAAAGTATCCGGAAGTGCTGATAAAGTTGATTGAAGATTATAATTTACAGGATTTTACTTTTCTGGCTTTAAAAAATGAATTGGCTATTGAGGAAGCAATTGTTAAAAATGAGCAATCTGCAACAAATGAAACAATTCCGGCAAAAATATCAGTGCAAAAGGAAAATGATATCAACTATCCTTCCGGGCAATTCAAAATCAATGACACAAAAGTGGTGTTTGTAAAAAAGGGAACATCCTTTCTTTCTATTGCAAAACAATATGATGTTGATCTTTCAAAAATTTTTGAGTTTAACGAAATCTCCCGTTCCGAAATAACAGAGAATGATCAGTTGATATACCTGCAACGAAAAAGAAAAACCGGTAACAATGATTTTCATATAGTGCAACCGGGAGAAAACTTGTTTTCTATCGCACAACAGGAAGCTATCCGCCTTGAAAGTCTGAGAGAATTGAATTGGCTCAATGAAGAAGATAAACCGGCTGTCGGGGAACGATTAAACCTTAAATCAAAATCACCTTCTATGCCCAAACTGGCAGTAAAAGAGAATTATTCACTTGTTCCTGCCGTCAAAAATCAGGGCAGTAATTAAATAAACCTACCAACCAATCTAACAGCCTATGTCAGTCATTAAAGTGCATGACAAGTCATTTGAAATCTATCTTTCAGAAGAAACAATTTTACTACGTATAAAGGAATTAGCGGCTGAAATTGCAAAAGATTATACCGGCAAACGGCCTCTTTTTATTGCCATTCTGAACGGCTCCTTCATGTTTGCCTCTGATCTTTTTAAATACCTGAATATTGAGGCAGAGATCTGTTTTATCAAACTGGCTTCTTATAAGGGGATGAAATCGTCTGGGAATGTGGTTACGTCTATCGGGCTGGATGATGACCTTTTTGATAAAGAAGTGGTTATTGTGGAGGATATTGTTGATACAGGCAAGACGCTGCACAATTTTCTGCCTAAACTGGTGCATCAGCAGCCTAAATCGTTGAAAATAGTAACGCTATTACATAAACCAGAAGCTACAGAATACCCGTTGCAGTTAGATTATGTGGGATTTGATATTCCTAACAAATTTGTGATAGGTTATGGCCTTGATTATGACGGACTTGGCCGGAACCTTAAGGAGATATACCAGCTTGTATAAAATCAGCGGGGCTCTCCGTTTTTTTTTGTAATTTATCGCTCCAAAATATCCAGTTGAAGACCGCTTGTCATATAGCAATTTTTCTCTTACTATGTTCGTCCGTATTTGCCCAGCAATATTATGCCAGAGGCGAGGTAAAGGACGAAGCAGGTAATATTTTGCAAAATGTCACCATCCTGCAGCACAAAACAGGTTATATCTTCCGAAGCGGAACTTCCGGCACTTTTGGTATAATTTCTAATTTGAAAATAGACACATTCAGTTTCTCAATGGACGGCTACCAGAAAGAAAAGATAATGGTAGATGCAGAGAAATACCTGAGTGTAAAAATGAAACGTCTCTCCGGATCTGCGGCTAACAGCAGGAGAGATAAGCTTTCCTCACAAACAAAGGACCTTCAAAAGGAAGAACAGAAAAGTTGGATGACAGGCGATGAAACCTATGCCAGTATTTTAGAAAATCATTTTGTAAATGCAAAACGATTTCCGACTACCGGTATGTCGCTGAATGTTGACAGGGCTTCTTACAGTAATATCCGGCGTTTTATTACACTAAAGGCAATGGTGCCTCCCGACGCAGTTCGCATTGAAGAGATGCTGAACTATTTTAACCTTAGTTATAATAAACCGCCGGACAACCAGCTTTTTGATATTAAAACCACATTAACCTCTTGCCCATGGAACCCAAACAACCAACTTTTCTATATTAATCTTTCTTCACAAAAACTAAACTTAGATACATTACCTCCGAGCCATCTTGTTTTTTTAATTGATGTTTCAGGCTCTATGGATATGACCAACAGGTTGCCATTACTGAAATCAGCCTTCCGGTTGCTTGTCAACAATCTGCGGGATAAAGATTCTGTAGCCATTGTAGTGTATGGCGGTGTAACGGGTGTAATGCTGAATACAACCAGCGGTGGTGAAAAGGAAAAAATATTAAAAGTAATTGATGAACTGGAGCCCGGCGGCTCTACACCCGGAGAGTCGGGAATTAAGTTGGCCTATAGCGTTGCCCGTAATCATTTTATTAAAGAAGGAAATAATAGGGTGATTCTTGCAACCGATGGCGATTTTAATGTGGGGTTAAAAACAGAAACAGAGTTAGATGAATTGATTTCGTCGCAACGGCAATCCGGTATATATCTTACCTGCCTGGGAGTGGGAATGGGAAATTATAAAGATTCAAAAATTCAAACCTTAGCTAATAAAGGCAATGGAAACTTTGCTTACCTCGACAATTTTAAAGAAGCAGAGAAGGTATTGCTGAAAGAATTTACCCAAACATTGTATTCGGTGGCTGATGATGTATATATGAATGTAAATTTCAATCCGGAATATGTAAAGGAATACCGGTTGATCGGGTTCGATAACAAAGTAGGGGCACTGCGGGATTCTTTATCCGTTATTGAAGGCGGAGAAATCGGTTCCGGCCACTCCATGATAGTCCAGTTTGAGATAATACCTACTGAAATAAATAAAGGAGCCATCAAAGATAATTTTACTACCGGAAAATTTGCTGATATTAAACTCAACTATCAGCTTCCTAACAGTACAAAGCCATGCAGTTTTAATCATACCTGCAGGTTTGATTTTATACCATTTACTGAGTTGGATAAAAACTATCATTTTTCAGCAGCCGTAGCCATGTTTGGTTCATTGCTCCGTACATCACCATTTCTTACAAATATTGGCTGGAATGAGGTTATTACCCTGGCACAGGGATCATGTGGCAAAGATGATCTGCTGCAAAAAGAATTTATTACAATCGTACAACAGGCAAGGGACCTTTATCTGAAAGTGAAAAAGAAAAAAGGCGGTACAGCACTGTGGTGATGTTTTTATGAAAACATATCCTTTATCTTATCAAAGAAGTTCTTCTCATTTTTATCAGGATGCGGCTTAAAGTTAGGAGAGTGACTTAATTTCTCCAGCATCTCTCTTTCTTCGCTGCTCAGGTGTTGGGGTGTCCAGATATTTACCTGTATCAGCTGATCACCTTTCTCGTAGGAGTTTACTGCCGGGAAGCCTTTCCCTTTTAGCCGGAATATTTTTCCGCTTTGTGTACCTACCGGAATTTTAATTTTTGCCCTTCCATCAATGGTTGGCACTTCTACCTGGGTACCAGCTACTGCATCGGTAAACGAAATATGTAATTCATAGGCTACATTCAATCCTTCACGGTGCAGTTCCTTATGTGGCTCTTCTTCAATTAAAATAATCAGGTCGCCGGCTTGGCCGCCTCTTTCACCTGCGTTGCCTTTTCCGGTTACATTCATCTGCATACCTTCCTGTACCCCGGCTGGTATATCAATACTTACTGTTTCTTCTCCATACACTCTTCCCTCTCCTTTACAGTTGCCGCATTTTGCAGTCACAGTGGTGCCTTCGCCATTACAGGTAGGGCAGGTGGTAACCGTTTGCATTTGTCCGAGAAAAGTATTCTGCACTCTTCGAACTTGTCCACTACCACCACAGGTATTACAGTTTTGTACGCTGCCTTTATCTTTTGCTCCGCTACCACTACAGGTGGTGCAAGCAACATGTTTTTTTACTTTAATATTCTTGGTAACACCTTTTGCAATTTCTTCGTAAGTCAATTTTAATTTTACACGGAGATTGCTTCCTCTTACACCACGGCTCCGCTGTTGGCTGCGGCCACCTCTTTGTCCGCCACCAAAAAGGTTTCCAAACAAATCTTCACCGAAAACATCGCCGAACTGACTGAAGATGTCATCCATGTTCATGCCACCTCCCGGATGACCGCTACTGCGTCCTTGTCCACTTACTCCCGCATGACCGTAACGATCATATTGAGCTTTCTTATCAGCATCACTTAATATTTCATAAGCTTCGGCTGCTTCTTTAAATTTTTCTTCGGCCCCTTTATCTCCCGGGTTACGGTCGGGGTGAAATTGCATGGCAACTTTACGGTATGCCTTTTTAATTTCATCCGTGGTTGCTGATTTTGCAACACTTAATATTTCGTAGTAATCTCTTTTTGACATATAGAAAGCTATGACCTTTTAGCTACGAGCTGGTAGTTATGTACACATGAACTGGCTCGTAACTCGCAGCTCATAACTCAAAACTTTTACTTTCCTATCACCACTTTTGCATGGCGGATGATCTTATCGTTCAGGTAATATCCTTTCAATACCTCATCCACAATCTTTCCTTTTAATTCTTCAGACGGCGCAGGAATTTCTGTAATAGCTTCATGCAGGTCGGCATTAAATTCCTGGTGCAGTGTTTCCATTGCTTTCACTCCTTTTGCCTGCAATGTATTGCGAAGCTTGTTAAAGACAAGCATTACACCTTCTTTTATAGATGTGGTATCATCGCTGGCATCTAATTGTTTTTGTGCCCTGTCACAATCATCCAGTACATTCAGCATATCCGTAATCACATCACGGCCCGCAGTTTGAATCAGTTCTATTCTTTCTTTGGCATTGCGCCGTTTGAAATTCTCAAACTCAGCCACTTTTCTCAGGTATTTATCTTTCGATTCTTCCAGTTCTGCTTTTAGTTTCTCTATTTCAGACTCCTCAGCCACTGGCTCGTTCAGGTGGGTAGTTCCGCTTTGATTTTCATCGGTATTAATATCAATTCCACTATTGCTTTTAGGGGTAAAATCTATATTATCTTTCATGTCTTTTTTGGCCATTTTTTAAAATTGACTGCAAAGGTAAGGTTGTCAAGAATATTGCCAACCTTCCTTTCGGCAGGCCGGCAACGGATTTCAGGACAAAGTGACCTTAAAAGTGAAAATCGCAAGTGACAAGAAGTACCCCTTTCTGCCTGTTTGCTTTAGTCTTGGGCAGATACTGGCTTTGCACCTTGTGCTTTCTTACTGTAACTTGCTGCCCTTTATGAATAAAGTTTACCTGCGAAGAAAGATTAACCCCCGTGTAGTCAACGGCCATCCCTGGATATTTAATAATGAAGTGGAAAAAGTGGATGGTGATGCCCAGGGAGGAGATATAGTGGAAGTGCTTACCCACGATAAAAAATTTGTTGGAAAAGGATATATCAACCCTAAATCACAGATTCTTGTTCGTTTGCTGACTAGAAACAGGACAGAAGAAATAAACGAACGATTTTTCGCTAACCAGATTGCTAAATGCTGGGAGTATCGGAAAAAATTGGGCTACACAGAAAACTGCCGCCTTGTTTTTGGCGAAGCTGATTCTTTACCACAATTAATTATTGATAAATTCAACGACTATTTTGTTATTCAAACACTGGCTCTTGGTATTGATGTATGGAAACCAGCCATTGTAAAAGCATTGAATGAAATTTTCAGCCCGAAGGGAATTTATGAAAGAAATGATGTGCCGGTAAGAGAGCTGGAAGGATTGCCACAACAAAAAGGTTTTTTATCTGCACCATTTGATACGAAAATAACCATCGTTGAAAACGGGCTGAAGTTTTATGTTGATATTGAGAACGGACAAAAGACTGGTTATTTTTTAGACCAGCAGGATAACCGCAGAGCCATTCAGCATATTGTAAAAGGTGCGGATGTGTTGGGAGCATTTACTTATACCGGTACTTTTGAAATTCATGCTGCTTGTTATGGTGCAAAGTCTGTACTTGGTCTTGACATTTCTGCTAATGCAGTACTGCAAGCCAATAGTAATGCTGCATTGAATGGAGTGCAGGATATTTGTCGCTTTGAAACAGCTAATGCCTTTGATGTGCTGAAGCAATGGGGCAAAGATGGAAGACAATATGATGTAGTAATGCTGGACCCGCCGGCTTTTACCAAAAGCAGGGAAACCATTCAAAAAGCAATTACGGGGTATAAGGAAATTAATCTGCGGGCAATGAAATTAGTAAAGCCCGGGGGTTTTTTAGTTACATCTTCCTGCACCAGCCTTGTTAATACAGAACTGTTTCTCCAGACAATTGACATGGCGGCTAAAGATGCAAGGCGGACTATAAGACAAGTAACATTTCAAACACAAGCTGGAGACCATCCTGTTATCCGGGGAATGGATAATACACAATACCTGAAATTTCTAATTATACAGGTGCAACAAAAATTAAAAACGGGAAGATTATTTAGAGACCTGGAACTTTCCTGACTCGATTACTTTTCCGGTAAGATCGAGCAGGTGATACATGTAGAGCCCACGATTGAAGTCATTTAAATCAACGATAGATTTTTTTGGGGCGTTAGGTATTTCAAACATTTTCTTACCCAGAAAACTATAAACCTGTATAGACATTCCTTTTTGATAGCCTTTCTGTAAATCAAAGGTAATATTAATGGTAGCCGGGTTTGGGTACAACTTAATAATCCTGTCAGTAGTTTCTGATGGAGGAGAAATTCTTAATGATTGACCTTGTGACTGAATGGCAATCAACAGAATGAAGGATAATATCGTCAGAATTCGTCTCAACGAAACAAATCTACTTTTATTATTCGAAAAGTAAGCCAGATTTTTTTTCTGTGCAACGTAAAATTACGAGAAAATGTACTTATTTAAAAATCAACTAGTTATAAAACGGATTTCGGCAGGCTTTAACTAAAACTTAGTTCAGACTCTTCAAAATACTTTCAATTGCACCAAAATTGGGTATTTCGCCGGCATTCTCCAGCACTTCAGCATAACGGACGACTCCTTCTTTATCTATTACAAAAGCTGAACGTTTAGAAACGCCTTTCATATTGTAACCAAACATTTCATAAATAGAGTCATACAACCGGGAAACATCTTTATTAAAATCACTCAGCAATGTAAAATTCAAATGCTGATCTTCTTTGTATTTTGCCAGTGTATGCAAAGCATCCACCGATATGCCGAATACTTTAGCATCTGAATTATTATAATCGCTGATATTATCTCTTATATGACAGAGTTCTTCCGTACAGGTTTTAGTAAATGCAAGTGGAAAGAAAAGCAATAATATATTTTGCCCTTTCAACTCCGAAAGAGTTACCTGTTTTTTTTCACTGCTAAATAAAGTAAAATCTGGTGCTGCTTGTCCAATATCTATCGCCATTAGTTTTATCTTTTGAAATATGAAATTTAAATAGTTGTACATTAGTTTACACTCAAAGAAACAAATAACCTGTTAATAGGTTGTATAATCTTCATTTTTTTACCAAAATCAACTTGTTTATGAAAACCTTTTTGCAGAACTTATTGGCACATTCTCGCTGGTACTTTTTGGCTGTGGCGCTGTGGTAGTCTCTGGTATATCAGCCAACAGACCTGCCGGAATTGTTCTTCTTATTATTTCATTCACTTTTGCCTTGCAGTAGTTGCAATGGCTTATGCCATTGACGGAATTACTGGCTGTCACATTACCCCAGCTATTTCAATTGCCATGCTCATTGCAGGAAAAATTAAATTCAGGGATGCTATTAATTACATTGTTGGGCAGATGATCGGGGCCACTTTAGCGGCCGGGGTGTTATTTGTAATATTAAAAGGGGCACCCGGATTTGAAATGGGTGAAAGGGCTTTAGGCTCCAATGGTTAGAGGGAAGGTTATCTCGGGGGATATAACATGACACCTGCTTTCGTAACAGAAGCAGTACTTACTTTCTTATTTCTTTTTGTAATTTTTTGCTACCACTTCTAAATGGGGCAATAGTACAATGGCAGGGCTTGCAATAGGTCTGACATTGGTATTCATTCACCTTGTTGCAATACCAATTACCGGCACATCAGTTAACCCTGCCCGTAGTTTTGGTGCGGCAATTTTTGCACAGGGTAAAGCACTTACACAATTATGGTTGTTTTTTGCTGCTCCTATTGTGGGTGGTGTTACAGCAGCATTAGTTTGGAAAGTATTGTTTGATAGAAAAGAATAAAATGTATCAGGAGATGAATAGAGGCAGCTACTACTGCTGCCTTTTTTTATACAGGAATCTTGGGCAGCTTTTTCATTTTTTCCGTGCTAATATGGAATTAGGAATGGCAATAGCACAAAAGCTGGGTGTAAATGTAGAAAACGCAATGCCTAAGCAGCATACTAAAGAAACAGTTCTTCCGTAAAAAGAATTGAAGAAGAAAACTAATCAGTCAGGCTAAAATAGGTAGTCTGGTTTTTTTATTCTCTGTACAAATTAACAGTCTTTACCTCGGTGCCATTGGTTTGAGTAGCTTTTACAATACGGGAGCTACTTTGAGTAATATTCCAGGTTCCGTTTAACAGAATCAGGGGATGGGTGGCACCAACAAAGTTGGAGGATGTAGTCATTGAAGTAGAACTGGCATCCCAGGTTCCGGTTTTTTCCAATATGCCATTATTAGTGGCATCAACAGTTCTGTTTTCGTAAAATTTAAAACGGTGTCCTGCAAAAGCAGGCGTATAATCAGTGGTGTTTGCTGTAAGAAGTGTAACCGACCACTGTCCATCTGTAAGAATTTGAATCAATAAATCGGCCTTCACTTCTTCTACCTTCTTTTTACTGCAACTTGCAGACAGAAGTATGCTGGCGAAAATAAAAATGGCTACTTTTTTCATAGTATTATGTTAGTAAGTGCAAATTAGGCATTTATCTCTTTTTTTCCAACAGTAAGTACGGAGCCATTGAAAGGGCAGATTGCGTTGACATCAACATAAACTGCGTTACTATTTTCGGGATAAACAGTAATTTCATGGCCTAACCCCTTTAGAATGAAAGGAAAACAAGGCATAGTATTCTTCGCATTGTGTATTTGTGTATATGCAAGGGCCCAGAAACCGGAACAATTGCTTAGCAATTGGTCTTCAAAATCACCAATTGAAAAGGCTTACCTGCACCTTGACCGGGATAATTACATAGCCGGAGAAACAGCCTGGTTCAAAGCTTATTTATATTCAGATTACCTGCCCGATACCATCAGCACCAGCTTGTATGTTGAATTGGTAAATGATTCCGGCAAAGTACACAGCCGGGCAATAGTGCCGGTGCTGCTGGGTAGTGGCAACGGGCATATTGAATTACCTGATTCATTAATTACAGGTTCTTATCTTATAAGAGCTTATTCTCCCACCATGCTCAACCAGGCGGCCAGCTTTATTTACAGGCATAGCATTTTTATATATGGCAAAAAAAATAGCCGTGCAGTATCAGTAAAAGAAAAAATGGTGAGGCTTGAATTTTTCCCGGAGGGAGGAAATCTTGTCAGCGGCTTCTCCAATACACTTGCCTTTAAAGCAGCCAATGAAAACGGATTACCTACAGCTATAAAAGGAAATGTGCTGAACGAAAAGAATGAAGTAATAACAACTTTCAGCAGCCTGCATGATGGTATGGGAATATTTGAATTGGCACCTGTATCAAATCAGAAACACTATGCTTTAATAGATGGCGATGTTGCAGCAAATAAGTATTACTTGCCTGAACAGACAGATAAAGGCATTGCATTAACAGTAATACCACATCCGCAAGGAAATTTCTTTGAGATAAAACAGCGAAATGACAATCCGGCTTTCCAGGTGGCGTATATGATCGGGCAGATGCAGCATCGTATTGTATTCAGGCAAGAGTTTAAAACTCCGAAAGAAGAAATACAGGGAGTAATCAATACGCAGAAACTGCACTCAGGTATTTTACAAATTACTTTTTTTAATAAGGATGACCAGCCGCTGGCTGAAAGATTATGCTTTGTTGATAATAAGGAATACATACAGCGGGGAGAACTGATTGCTGATACTATAAACTTTAATGAGAAAGGAAGGAACCGGTTTTCTATACAATTAAAAGACACTGTGCGGGGAAGTTTTTCTGTTTCTATTATTGATCCTGAATATAGTTTGCTATCGGTAAGAGAAGAAAATATTTTTTCTAATCTATTACTTACATCGGATTTGAAAGGCTATATCCATAATCCTGCTTATTACTTTTCAAATGATGATGATTCTGTGAAAACAGCTTTGGATTTGGTGATGATGACCAATGGCTGGAGAAGATTTAAGTGGACGGATCTTGCACAAAAAGCAACACAAGCAACTATTTATAAAGACCCTTCATACATCACTCTCTCCGGAAAAATTGCATTGCGGGACAGTAAAAAGCCATTTGCTGAAAAACCTTTGTTGCTGATGCTGATCACTGCCGACTCAACCCGCAGTATACAAATGATAAGTACCGATAAGCAAGGAAGTTTCAGACTTGATTCCATGTTGTTTTTTGGTAAGTCACGGCTTTTTTTCAGCGATATACGGGGAAAGAAAAACCAGTACATTGATGTTTATTTGTCTGATGATTCCCTCACAAAATTGTTTTCACTGCCGCATGTCCCGGATCAACCGTTTAGGTTCGCTAAAGCGGCAGCTATCACATACGGATCTAAAATAGATTTGGATTATGATGCTATCAAGAATGCTAAAGGATTAATGCTGGAAGGTGTAACAGTGAAAGCGAAAAAGAAAACCCTGATTGAAGAGCTGGAAGAAAAATATACGGCAGGTATGTTTTCAGGTGGCGAAAGTAAAACCATTGACCTGGTAAATACGAAAGAAACAGAATCGTATCCTAATATTTTTGATTACCTCCAATCAAGGATATCGGGTCTTTCTATTGTAGAGCCTAATTATGAAACTTCACCTTCAGGTGGCCCGCCGCCGGGATATCAACTTTATTACCGCCAGTCCGCCAATTCATCCGCTAGTTCTATGGGAGCAATACCAATGATACTCTATTTAAATGAGATTGAAACAGAATCTAGTGTAATTGCCACTTTACCTGCTGCTGAAATTGCGATGGTGAAAGTGTTCAGCAACTTTGCAGGAGCAACTGGTGGCGGTGCCGGTGGGGTGTTGGCTATTTATACTAAAAAGGGTTCTGATCTGGCTGATGTAATGCAGCACACTGCTGATATAGCAAAATACAATGGTTATTCTGTCACTAAAGAGTTTTATGTCCCGGATTATGCAGTAGATAAATCGGCAAAAGCACAACCCGATAAGCGTATCACATTAGACTGGCGGCCAAACATTCTCGTTAACAACGTAAATCCGAAAATACCTGTTACGTTTTATAATAACGACCGGACAAAAAGTTTTAAAATAGTAGTAGAAGGGATGACGATAGATGGCAAAATGTTGCTGATAGAAAAAACTATTAATAGAAAAGGGTTTTAAAACTAAAAGCCCCGGAGTTCTTACGGGAACAACGGGGCTCAGGTTTTTCAACCGTTGAAAACTATTTAGCAGGAAAGACGGGATCGGCTTTCACCTCATTCATTTGTTGGGTATGGCGGTTACTGTGGGCAGCCATAAATAGCAGAAACTGGTAGCAATCTATATATCCAAATGGCATTTGTACTACATGGTTCCGCAGATCTTCTGTTGAGTTTTTCAAGTATTTAATATGATTTCCCCGGCTGTTTTTAAAATCTTCAACCGCTTCAGTAAGTGAGTTAAACCCGGTATTTTTTGGTTGTATGGGTTCAGGTGCCTGGGCTTTAGTTGTCCTGTCTTCTATCATTGTAACAACCTGTTCATCTGTAACTTTTATTTCAGAACGTTTTTCAGGATTAGCTGGAGCCTTCATGGTTCCTTCAAACATGGTCCACAACAGTTTCTCCGCACCTGCAATATGATACATACATTCTTTTACCGACCATTTTTCAGGAGTTGCTTTAAAATTTGCTTGTGCATCGGACAAGCCTTTTGTGGCATTAACGGCATCATCCCGGGTTTCCTTCATAATTACAACCCCACTCTTTCTTTCTTTCTTTGAAATAGAAGAGTCATTAATTGTGCCGGCAAGCCCTGTCACCACCAAAAGTGTTAACAGAGAACGACCCATCGTTCTTTTAATCATAAATAAGCCTTTTTAAAAACATTAATTGGATAAGGAAGCTATCCAGAGGGTGGGAAAGGAAGTAAAAGGTACAAAAGTTTTTGAAACGGCCAATAATGTTTTTAGCACACTTGCATTTTACTGCTCTGCGTAACTTTTAAACGGCAATTATTAATGGACCAGCGGTTTTTTCTTTACCATACCACCACGGGTATCCCTGATGCTTTGCATTACCACAAAAGCATTGGGATCAATTTTTTCTACCTCATTGGTTAAGCGGCTTATCTCCAGGCGGGTAACGACGGTGAAAATAATATCAGTGTTGGTATAGCTTTCTCCGCTTTTTCCATAACCTCTTTTACCCGAATAAATAGTAAGGCCCCTGCCCATCTTATGTTTTACAAAATCAGCTATCTCATCACTATGAGGAGATATAATAGTAACGCCGGTAAACTCCTCAATACCATCCAGGATAAAATCAATGGTTTTGGAAGCAGCGAGATAAGTAAGTACGGAGTATAAAGCTGTTTCAACAGAAAGTAAGTAAGCGGCAACTGAGAAAATGATAATGTTAAATACCAGAATAAAATCTCCAACTGACAGGCTACTTTTTCTATTCAGAAAGATGGCCAGCACCTCAGTCCCATCAATCACTCCACCACCACGAATGCACAGACCGATACCGGCACCAATAAAGAACCCACCGAAAACGGATACCAGCAATTTGTCGTTCGTGACTTGCGGATAGGGGAATACGGCCACCACCAATGCCAGCAATGCGATAGCAATAATACTTTTAATAGTGAAAATTTTACTGATTTGCTGCAAGCCCAGCAATATGAATGGAATATTAAAAAGAATAATCAGCAATGACAGAGGAATGCCAGACTGCTTATTGGCGAGTAATGAAATTCCCATCACACCTCCATCTATCAGGCCGTTATGAATTAGAAAACCCTTTAGTCCAAACCCTGCTGATAAGATACCCATCAGCATCAGTATAATATATTTCACTTCCCGGCGGATGGTTTTGCGAAGCCGCCAGGCACCTTTGGCCATTTGGTACTGGCTCAGCTTATCACCATCTTTTTTGCCCAGAGATTTTTTAATCTCATTTATGATAATACTCTGTTGCTGCGGGTTCATTGCCATAGTATTAAAGATACGAAAGGCGGGGGCAAGTTTGCTCCGGATGATAGCAAATACTTAACTTGCCCATATGAAATGACCCACAAGTAAAATTTGCCAAACGGTAATGAAGATTAATAGCGAATTCCATGTGGCTAATTAAAACAAAAATAAACACATGAAAATCAGCGATATTATTTTCTTACTTGAATCACAGGCACATCCGTCATTACAGGAGCATTATGATAATGCAGGATTAATTACCGGCGATGCCGGATGGGATTGCAGCGGCATTATTTGTTCATTAGATGCAACAGAAGAAGTAGTGAATGAAGCCATAGCAAAAAAATGTAACCTTATCGTGGCACACCATCCTATCATCTTTGGAGGGTTAAAAAAAATAAACGGAAAAAACTATGTGGAGAAAACAGTTATTGCTGCTATAAAAAATGATATTGCCATTTATGCCATTCATACCAACCTTGATAATGTGATACATGGGGTAAGTGGGCGGATAGCTCAACTGCTTGGGCTAAAAAACGTTTCTATTCTTGCTCCAAAAGACGGCTCTCTAAAAAAGCTTTTCACTTTTGCGCCTGCAGATAAGGCAGAGCAGGTCCGCAATGCGATTTTTGCAGCAGGTGGTGGACATATCGGCAACTACAGCGAAGCTAGTTTTAATGCAGAGGGGATTGGTACTTTCAAAGCCGGGGAAGATGCTAAACCTTATGTGGGAGAAGTTGGTAAACAACATCAGGAAAAAGAAATAAAAATTGAAGTCATTATCCCTTCATTTTTAGAAGGTAAAATTGTAGCAGCGATTATAGCCGCCCATCCTTACGAAGAGGTGGCTTATGATATAGTTTCTCTTTCCAATACCAGCCAGCAAATCGGTTCAGGAGTAATAGGAGAATTGCCGGATGCGATTGATGAAAAGCAATTTTTAACCCAATTGAAACAGGTTTTTAAGGTTCCGATAGTCCGTCACACAGCTTTATTAGATACGCCAATAAAAAGGGTAGCTGTTTGTGGAGGAGCTGGAAGCTTCCTGATTTCCAAAGCCTTAGCCTCAGGAGCCGATGCTTATATCACTGCTGATATGAAGTATCATGAGTTCTATGATGCTAACAGCCGCATGCTGATTGCCGATATTGGTCATTATGAAAGCGAACAGTTCACAATCAATCTGCTGCAAGAAATTTTAGAGCAAAAATTCCCTACCTTTGCCGTCCTTAAAACAGAGGTGAAAACCAACCCGGTCCACTACTTTTTGTGAAGAGTAAATAAATGCCGGGAGTTAGTAAACCTCTAACTTCAAACGTCAAACCTGAAACTCTACTATGGCTCAAGTAAAAGAATTTTCCGTTGAAGAAAAACTGACCTCACTTGTTACTCTTCAGAAAATCGAAAGTAAGCTGGACGAAATCCATATTCTGAAAGGGGAGCTTCCGATGGAAGTGGCCGATCTCGAAGATGAGATTACCGGACTGCATGCCCGCCAGACCCGCATCGAAGAAGAAATAAACGGTGTAACAGAATTCATTGAGCAGCGTAAGGAAGCCATCAAAGAGGCAGAAGCCATGGTTAAAAAATACGACAAGCAAAGCGGCAACGTAAAAAACAACCGGGAGTTTGAAGCCATCAATAAGGAAACAGAGATGCAGCAATTAGAAGTAAAATTGGCTGAAAAGCATATTAAAGATGCTACGGAAGAAATAGCTGAGAAAGCAGTAGCATTGGAGAAAGCTAAAAAGAATGTAGCAGTCAAAGAAGGTGTGCTGGCTACTAAAAAAGAGGAACTGGAAAAAATTATTACTGCCAACGAAAAAGAAGAAAAGCATTTTAATAAACTGGCAGTTGAAGCAAAGACACATGTGGATACCCGTCTGCTGGCCAGTTATGAAAAAATCCGTAAGAGCTATCGCAACGGTTTGGCTGTTGTTTCTGTAGAAAGAGATGCTTGCGGTGGTTGTTTTAATGCCATTCCCCCGCAAAAACAAAGTGAGATCAAGCAGCACAAAAAAATCATGATCTGTGAAAACTGCGGTCGAATCCTTGCGGATGAAGAATTGCATAGTGCTGTTTCAATCAAATAATATATCACTGATTTTATAGATTAATTCGCAATAAAAGAATTTAATAGCTGCCATTGGCAGCTATTTTTTTGAGTCAAAAAAATACAGGCCACAGATTACACAGATTAGCACAGATGAATACAACGTAGGCTAAGATTTAGCAAAATTGGTTTTCGAGAGGGTATAAATTTGTATTTAGCAGTCTTCTATAGTCGTGTAGTTGTGACAAGTTGCAGAGAAAAGGCTGCATCAGCAGCTAATCTGTGTAATCTGTGGCTAAAAACTGTATTTGCTTTACTCTATCATTGGTAGCAAAAACCTAATTTGCTTTTGCAAATGCTCACCCAACTTTCCATACAGAACTATGCCATCATTGACGAACTGGAAATTGATTTTTCCAACCAGCTTAATGTAATAACAGGTGAAACCGGGGCCGGTAAATCCATCATCGTTGGTGCATTGGGATTGATATTGGGAGAAAGGGCCGACTCAACAGCCCTGGTCAATAAAGAAAAGAAATGTATTGTGGAAGGAGTCTTTGATGTAAATAAGAAGAAAGACATCAGGAATTTTTTAACAGAAAATGATTTTGATAATAATGATGAACTGGTAGTGCGGAGGGAAATCGGTACCAACGGAAAATCAAGAGCTTTTATTAATGATACACCTGTTACCCTATCGCAGTTAAACGAACTAAGCCGTTTGCTGGTTGATTTGCACCAGCAGTTTGATACGTTCGAATTAGGCGAAAGTAATTTTCAGCGGGAAGTAGTAGATGCACTGGCGGGCCATGGTGCTGTAATAGAAGAGTATCAAACCATCTTCCGGCAGTGGCAACAAGTAAAAAAGGAAACGGAAGGACTAAAGGCACAGAAACAACAGTTTGATAAAGAAGCCGACTATAACCGTTTTCAGTTCATGGAACTGGAAGAAGCCGGTTTCAAAGAAAATGAACTGGAAGAAATTGATACGGAATTGAAGCTGCTGAATAATTCTGAAGGCATCAAAGCTGCATTAAACAAAGTGTATGGCGAACTAAAAGAAAGTGAAACACCAGTAGTGCAACAGTTAAAAATATTATTGAACCAATTAAACGTTTATTCCTCTTATCATCCTGATTTGCCGGCATTACTTCAACGATTGCAATCCGCACAAATAGAATTACAGGATATAGCGGACGATGTTGACCGTATCAGCAGTCACATCAATTACGATCCTGGAAAAATTGAACAATTGAATGAACGTCTGTCGCTTGGTTATAAGTTACAGAAAAAGCATGGTGTCAATTCCACGAACGAATTAATAGCCTTGCAAAAGCAATTGAAAGAAAAACTACAGGCAGTATTAAACATTGATGAAGCCATTCGCCAAAAAGAAGAGGAACTTGTAACGACACATCATCAGGCATCAATGCTGGCAAAGAAAATATCGGATAACCGCCGCAAGCAAATAAAGCCATTAGAAGATAAAGTAAACAAATTGCTGGTGCAGGTAGGTATGCCCAATGCAAAGCTGAAAGTAGATATTAAATTAGCTGAGTTAGTTATTTCTGGAAGCGATGCAATTGATTTTTTATTTGATGCTAACCTGCCTGCCGGACAGGCAGGTAAAAGCGGACAATTTCAGCCGGTACGAAAAGTAGCCAGCGGTGGTGAGCTTAGCCGGCTTATGCTTTGCATCAAATCATTGGTAGCACAATCTATTGATTTGCCTACATTAATATTTGATGAAATTGATACCGGCATCTCCGGCGAAGCAGCAAGACAAGTAGGTATAATTCTTAAAGGCCTTGCTGCCAAACGACAGGTGATCTGTATTACCCATCAGCCACAAATAGCTGGTAAAGCTGATGCACATTTCTTTGTGTATAAACAAATAGTGAATGACACTGTAAAAACAAGTATCCGTCAGTTAACTACAGAGGAAAGAATAACTATCATTGCAAAGATGCTCAGCGGAGAGAAGCCAACTGCTGCTGCAATAGAGAATGCAAGAGAAATGGTGATGAATTAGTTTTTAGCGACAGATTACACGGATTAGCACAGATTAGAAAACTCCTATATCTTTTTATTTTAGCCACTCTTATTTTCCAAATCAAATAAATGGTGTTTTTAGCCATTTGTTTTTTTCTGTGTTAATCCGTGTAATCTGTGGCCAGCATTTTTGTTTAGTATTTATCCCACACCATCTTTACTTCGTAAACTTTCGTTTTCATCGTAGTCCCCCAAATCAGCACTGATACAACTGCTTCGGAAATACACGGCAAATGCATTTCTTGCACAGTTGTTGTTGTGTTATCAACAACAACTGTAACGAATCCGTAAACCCTAAAAATCCCAACAAATGAAAACGCCAAAGCCAATCATCCTTTTTTTACTCCTTACCCTGCAATTAACCCTTTCGGCACAAGTACAGTGGTACCAAAACCAGGATGGCAATAATCCGCCGCCTTACGGCACTGTAGCTACTACTGTGCAGCACTTTACTTCCAGCACTTTTATTGCCTGCTATTTGTGGCGCAGTGAAAATGAAATGAATACCTGGAAGATTTCTAAAAGCAATATCAATGGGGCAGAACTAAAAACTTTTTTTGTTACTGCTACTTCGGCCAACGTAGAGTTTAAAGTAGGCCGCAATAATACAATCTATGTTTTTGAACGGAGCTTTACTCCCGAATATGCACCGGTATATGTAGTTTATAAATTAGATGCAAATCTGAATGTTACCGTACAGCGGAATATTGAGTTTCCCAATGGTTTCTTTATTTATAATATCAATGCCTTTGAATTAGACAATTTAAGCAATGTCTATTTTGCAGGCGATGGGCAATATAGCAGTAACAACGGGGCAGCAGGTTCTGCTTCATTTGTATTGAAGACAAATAAAAACCTGCAAACGCAGTGGAGCAAAATGGATTCTACGGAAACATCGTATGCCCGTTTGCATATTGATCGTTGGGGCCGGGTGTTGGTAGTCGAGGATTACTATTCGTTCTTTCCACAAGTCCGCATTAAACGATTTGCTTTCAATGGTCATCCACTGTCAACCTTCACTGTAAACACCGATGCGAGCCGCTATAGTTTAAATACAGTACTGGATAATGATGATAATATACTGATGTATGGTGGCAAAACAACTGGCGGATCATCGCAGGCCATGTACCTGAAAAGAATTTCACGGTTTACTGGTAATACAGTTTACAGCAAAACACATTTTACAGCTTCCTCATCACAGCTCAATGATTTTAAAGTGGACCGCTATGGAAATATTTTTACACTGAACACTCTTTACTTTGGCCCAGACAATCAAAAGTGCAGGATCAGCCGTATCAATCTTTCCAACGGCAATATTTCCTGGAACTACAACATTAATTTTTCTACCGATAGCAGTATCCTTGCCAAATTAGTAATGAATGACAATGACCGCCTTTATGCCATAGGAGAAAAAAGAAGCGGTAACTTTTTTTCCAAAGGCTTTGCCATGCGGATAAAAAAGAACGGGCAGTTTGACGGCAATTTCCTTTCACCCGACAGTGTGGCTTTTCAGCGTTCACATTGGCTGGCAGACGGCATTATGGATAACAACAACAAGTTAATTGCAATCGGTAGTACCTCTGATTTTGATACTACTATTTACAGCAACAATTATTTCCGTTCGTTTGCGATACGGTTTGGAGTTTCACCCAATAACAATTGCTATTTCGGCAGACCCGGCTCCGGTGAAGAAGAGATGCCGGAAGAAGAATTAGTAACCGATGAAGCCGAAGAAGAAAGTGTAAAACTGACAACCAAATTGGTTATCTATCCTAACCCGGTACAAAACCAGTTGAATGTTACTAATATAGACCCTGAAGAGTTTGACCGGGTGGTTGTTTATAATATGCAGGGAGCCACGCTGCAGCAAAAAAATATTACTGCATCAACGATGAGAATGGACATCAGCAATCTGCCTGATGGGGTGTATTTACTGATACTGCGTTCATCGGTCTCATTAAAAGAAACGAATTTCAAGTTTGTGGTCAGAAAATAGGATATGTCTTCAGTAACGACGGAAGGGAGCTTGTGGAGGCTCCCTTTTTTTGTGGTTTGCTAAAGGAAAATATTCTTTGTAAGGGGGTATCCCATTAAAAATAACCCTATCGTGGTATTGTTGAAATCAATTTCTTTCGTCAACTTTATAATCCTTTACATCCCTTCACCTGAAAATTATTTCTATGCGATTCAAATCCACCAAAACAAATGGCTACACCTTGTATGCCATTACAGGAACGAACACCGTTTCATTTGCCATTGATTTCAGAGATGCTAATACAAAAAATTTACTGGGTTTTGCAGTAGAACGGATTGATAAGCGGAACGGCACCCGCAAGTTTATAGAAGGGTATAAAGTTTTTAAACAACTGATAGCCGAACCGAATGAAGATACTGAGGTAAGCACCTACACCCATCCGGTGCAGAGTTTTGTGTGGGATGATTTTACCTGCTTTGGTGATACGGAGTATGATTATTTCTTTTGCCCGTTGAAGGGTACGCCAAAAAATATTGACCGGACAGAAAGAAAAATTTCCATTACAGTGAAGACAGAAAAAATATTCAGTGATACGGCACATGATATTTTCTTTAACCGGGGTGTAGCCAGCAGCCAAGCGTACCGACGAAAATTTTTTAACCTGCCTCCCGATAAAATCAAAACGATTAGTGGCGATATGTACTTGCGGGCATTAGGCTGGCTCAGCCGCCAATTGGATGATGCATTGCTTGATTTTATAAAACAGGCAAAGCCCGGGGATACTTTGTTGGGATGTTTTTATGAGTTTCATTATCAGCCGGTGGTGCAGGCATTCAGGGAAGCATTGGACAGGGGAGTGAAAGTGCAACTGATTATTGATGCAAAAGTGAATGAGAGTACTGACAAAAAAGGCAAATTTCATGAAAGCTTTCCCAGAGAAAAAAACCTCGCAATACTGAAAACTGCAGGTATCTCACTAAAAAAATCTGATAAAATTGTTTTCCAGCGAACAGCTAAAGCAAATGATATCCAGCACAACAAATTCATAGTTTATGTCAGCCAGGCCGAAGGCAACATGCCAATGCAGGTATGGACAGGTTCCACCAATATCTCAATGGGCGGCATTCATGGCCAAACAAATGTTGGGCACTGGGTTCGCAATAAGAAGACAGCAGAGTTGTATAAAAAATATTGGGATATACTGTCTAAAGACCCCGGCGGTAAGGATGGTGATGATGGGGCTACAGTAAGAAAAAAGAACGAAGCCTTTAAAAAAGAAGTGATGCAATTGCAGGATGATATTGAATTTACTGACTGGGATGATATTCCTGTTGGCATCACTCCCATCTTCAGCCCACGAAAAGGAGCGGCTATGTTGACTACTTATGTAAAGATGATGGATGCGGCCAAAGATTCTTCCTGCATTACACTGGCATTTGGCATCAACAAATTATTTAAGGATTATTTACTGGACAATACTGATAAGCATCACATCAGCTTTTTGCTGTTGGAAAAACAGGACAAACCAAATAAAAGAAGCAAACAGCCTTTTGTAAAAATTGGTGCCGGGCAGAATGTGTACCAGGCATGGGGTTCTTATATCCAGGATAAGCTGTACCAGTGGGCTGCCGAAACATCGGCCCGTCACCTGGGGTTGAATACCCATGTTGTATACATCCATTCCAAATTTTTGCTGGTAGATCCGCTGGGTGATGACCCGGTGCTGGTAAGCGGTTCAGCCAACTTTAGCGAAGCATCCACCACGGGTAATGATGAGAATATGATTATCATCCGGGGAAACCTGCGGGCAGCAGATATTTATTTCACCGAGTTTAACCGCCTGTTTAATCACTATTATTTCAGGGCGGTGTACAGCAATGCTAAAAATAACCGGGCTTCTAAAGATGCTAATATCTTTCTACAGCCTAATGACAGTTGGCTGGAAAAATATAAAAGAGGTAAGTACCGCTACAAACGAGTAGATATGTTTTCGAAGATGAAAGGGTTTACTACATTGTAAATAATAAAAGGGGCTAAAGGCTCCTTTTTTGTTTTGAGGAATATGATCTGATTAATCTATCTATTCTAACTAAGCACACAACTCCACCTTAAACGCCAAACTGAAATAACTGTAATAATGTCCTTTTGCATTTTTTGAATCTCCTTTCCATTCATGTCCAAAGGAGAAAGGTTTTTTAGCATGGCTGGCTGCTTCGCCAATACCAATCATCGCATTGTCAGCATGTAAACGAAAGCCGTAGGTCGCATCTTTTTTTAATGCAACAGGAGGCAGGCCAAAACGAATCCACCGGGCATCATCACCTTTTTGTAAAAACAAACTGGCATCGCCGATGGCGGGTCCCCATGTTTTAGTGGCAGTGTCAAATTCATGCAGCGTCAGAGCCATCTCACCAGCCTGGTGAACAGTGGATGAATACACCTGAATATTATTTACGACTCCTTCCGCAGGGCATTTAAAAGTTTGCCCGGCAAAATGGTCGTTGGGGTCGGTTTGTAAATGCCCGATCCAGAGAGTAGTGTTGTTCTCAGTTTGGCTGATAATGGGGTCGCCGCTGTGCTTTGTAGTTTGCATAGTACTGCTTTTAAGTTGTTTAAAAGAATTTTAGTGCAGCAGCTTCCTACTTCGTCTCGTTTAAAACGAGACTATGGAGAATAAATTGGTTGAGAGAATGAACTATTGCTAATAACTGTTAGTCTGTAGGCTTTATTGCAGAACCGGCGTTAAAATTGAGTGCCGGGGCTAAAATTTTTTCACTCCCTGTGCTAATCTTTCCGGGCTTTTACGATGGTTTATTGGTAAATTGATGATGGCTTTGGGCAGCAAAACCAAATGTGGATAACCCGGAATTTGGAGTGAGAAAATAGTGCAGAAAGAAAAATTTTTTTCAAAACTTTTTTGCACCGTAATTCGCTTTACTGACTGACGGAAACATTCCACTAACGTAGAAATAACAATTTCTTAAAACCATTCTGGAAGATGCGCCTAAAGTCATTGAAATAAAATCAATGGTTTAACTCTTTATCGCCATAGCTGAAAAAATGGATCTTACTAACCTGAACAAAGACCGCAAGCAAAGAAGAAAATCTTCACTCGACATGGGAACAATGGTGTACGGCAAAGTACCACCACAAGCCAAAGATTTGGAAGAAGCAGTACTTGGCGCCATCATGCTGGAGAAAGCTGCTTTTGATGCCGTGATAGAAATTCTGAAACCGGAATGTTTTTATGTAGAGGCACATCAACGCATCTACATGGCTATGCAAAGCCTGGCGAATAAAAGTCAGCCGATAGATATTCTTACAGTGGCGGAAGAACTGCGGTTCAAAGAAGAATTAGAAATGATTGGTGGTGCATACTATGTAACCAAATTGACCAATACAGTTGTTTCATCGGCCAACATTGAAGCCCACTCAAGAATTATTCTTCAAAAATTCATTCAACGGGAATTAATACGAATCAGTGGTGAAATAATCGGGGATGCGTATGAAGATTCTACCGATGTATTCGATTTGCTGGATGATGCAGAAACCAAATTGTTTGAGATTACCAACAATCACCTTCGTAAGAATTTTGATACAATAGATTCGGTGCTGGTAAAAACCATTCAACGGATAGAAGACCTGCGACATAAGAATGAAGATATAACAGGTGTGCCAAGTGGGTTTGCTGCTCTTGACAGGGTGACTTATGGCTGGCAAAACTCTGACCTTATTATCCTCGCTGCAAGACCAGCGGTTGGTAAAACAGCTTTTGCATTGAACCTTGCCCGCAATGCAGTAATGCATGCAGGTAAAACAACACCTGTTGCTTTATTCTCGTTAGAGATGAGTGCAGGCCAGTTGGTGCAGCGTATCCTTTCTGCAGAAAGCGAAATATGGTTAGAGAAAATTGCAAGGGGAAAATTAGAAGAACATGAAATGAAGCAATTGTATGCAAGAGGTATTCAGCGATTAGCACAAGCACCTTTATATATTGATGATACACCGGCACTCAATATTTTTGAACTAAGAGCCAAGTGCCGCAGGTTGAAGAATAAACATAATATCGGCCTTATCATAATTGACTATTTACAGTTGATGAGTGGCACGGGTGAAAACCGTAATGGTAACAGGGAACAGGAAATCAGTAATATTTCAAGAAACCTGAAGGCACTGGCGAAAGAGTTGAATGTTCCTATTATCGCCTTATCACAGTTAAGCCGTGCTGTAGAAACCCGTGGTGCAAAAGATGGTTCTAAAACACCACAACTGAGTGACCTCCGTGAATCAGGAGCTATTGAGCAGGATGCTGACATGGTAATATTCTTATCCCGTCCGGAATACTATGATATTACTACCAATGCAGAGGGAGAAAATATTAAAGGACTTACAGAAGTAAAAATCGCTAAACACCGTAATGGTACATTGGAAACAATTAAATTAAAAGCATTGTTGCATATTCAAAAATTCACTGGTTGGGATGATGATCCGTATAATGGAATTGGTCTGCCCGGCGGCAACTGGAAACCCGTAGCTGACGCAGATGGTGATGGTGCAAGGGTGTTTGTACAAACCGGCAGTAAGATGAATGATTTGCCCCAGGATGATGAGGAAACTCCATTCTGATTTTAGTCCCGATAATTATCGGGAGCAGATTTAAGATTTTAGATTTGTCCCGCAGATAGCGGGACATTTTTTATAAAATTGTTACATGAAAAAAATAGTACTGATTCTCCTCTTTTTTTACACGCATAGTTTAGCAAATGCACAATGTGATGCAACAAAACGTCCCATTATTTTTGTGCATGGCTTTCTGGCCAGTGGTGATAGCTATGCATTACAAATACAGCGTTTTATCAGGCAAGGATATTGTGCTGACCGGTTATTTGTATTTGACTGGAACTCCATTGCAAGAAATGGTAAAAAGACAGACAGCCTGTTAAATAGTTTTATTGATAATGTAATTAGCCATACGGGTGCCCGGCAAATTGATTTGGCAGGCCATTCAGCAGGAGGCGGATTAGGCCGTGGTTATTTAATAGATTCTGCACATGCTGCAAAAGTGTCCCACTATGTTCATCTCGGCAGCAATAAATGGGTGTATGAGCTTAATTGGTTTATGAATAATAAATGCCTGAATGTGTACTCGAAAAGCGATAAGATTATCGGTAGTAGTGCTGGTCAAATCGCAGGTGCAACGAATCTTGATTTAGAAGATAAAGACCATTATGAGGTGGCAACCTGCCAGCAAACATTTGATGCTATCTATAAATTTTTGAATGATGGTTTTCCTCCGTTAAAGGCTAAGGAAAAAAAGGTTATCCCAATTCAAATTAGTGGCAAAGCAGTGCTACTGGGTGATAATGAACCGCTGCGTAATAGTGTTGTAAATGTTTACCTGCTGAATTCAAAAACCGGCAATAGACGGACTCAAAAACCCGATGCAGTTTTTACTGTAACAGATAGCGGTCATTGGGGACCTTTTACAACGACTGCAAATAAACAGTATGAAATGGAGTTGGTACCGGATGGAGAAAAAGAGAGAACCATTTCCTTTTTCTTTGAACCATTTACCCAATCCAATTCCAATATTTATCTTCGGGGATTTCCAAAGGGAAATATGATAAGTATGATGCTGGGTAATTTACCGGCGAAAGATGACCAGTCTGCAATAGTGATTTTTTCTTCCAATAAAGCAATGATTGGAGGAAGAGACAGTGTAACATTAAATGGAATACCTGTTTCTTCATCCATACTTACTCCAGCCAGCAAAACCATTATTTCCAGTTTTATTTTTGACGATGGTGATGGTATAAGTAGTGGCAAGGCGTTAAAACAATTTAGTGCGGCTCCTTTCATTGGTGGTGTGGATATTAGCCTGCCGGTAAACTCGAAAAAGGCAAATCTTATTTATTTTAATGGAAGAAAATTAGTTTTACCACTCGTTTCATCCAAAGAAAGAATTTTATTAGCCGTATTTAATTAAACATGGCACTACCTTTTTTTTATATCGCAGAATATAATGGGGTACAAAAGCAAATTGTACTGAATGAGGAAACCTCCCGCCATATAGTACAGGTGCTGCGCATGAAAGCAGGCGAGCTGTTGAACCTCACGGATGGTAAAGGGAATTTAATCACCTGTGAAATAGCGGAGGAGCATAAGAAACATTGTACAGTGCTGGTAAAAGAAACAATGTACAAGGCACAAAGTACAAGAAGAGTCTCCGTAGCAATTTCACTCATAAAAAATGCCAACCGTTTTGAATGGTTTTTAGAAAAAGCAACAGAGATAGGTGTCACAGAAATCATTCCACTGATTTGTGAAAGAACAGAGAAAGAAAAATTCCGTTTCGACCGGATGCAGGGAATTTGTATCAGTGCGATGTTGCAAAGTCAGCAGGTGTGGTTGCCTGTTTTACATGAGCCGGTCAAGTATGAGAATATCGAAGGCTGGAAGTGTAAAAATGGTACCAATTTTATTGCCCACTGTATTGATGGTAACAAGCAGGCTTTATCAAATCATCAAATCAGCACATTATCACATTCACTTATTTGTATTGGCCCCGAAGGAGATTTTACCAAAGAAGAAATAGAGATGGCCTTTCAAAATAATTTTATAGCGGTAAGTCTTGGCGAAACGAGGTTAAGAACAGAGACTGCAGGGGTAGTGGCAGCTACTTTACTTACTATCAGCTGATCAATCTGCATTCCCTGGCTGTTTTCAGCAGCAATTGGGTATTACTCACATTAAATTTTTGCAGCAGATTTTTTCTGTGTGTTTCAATAGTGTAAGGACTTACAAATAATTTTTCCGCTATTTGTGGTCCGTTTAATCCCTCATTCAGTGCCAACAGAATTTCTTTTTCCCGCCGGGTAAGTACGGGAGTGCTTTTTAAAGCATCATTAATTGAATGAAACTGTTCCAGGAGTTTTTCATTGGCCGCTTTGCTTAAAAATATTTTACCGTTCATTACCCGGTCAATCGCAGTTATCAGCTCCTCTCTTTCCATATTCTTCAGTAAGTAACCATTAGCACCTCTTGTCAATAATTGGGCGATAAGGCCGGTTTCGTTGGCGGAGGTTAGACCGATGATCTTTGAAATTTTATTTTTTTCCCTGATCATGGAACAAAGTTCCAGTCCGTTTACATCAGGCAGGCTGATATCGAGCAGAATAATATCAGGCTCATGTAAGGATAAAAATTCTAATGCTTCTTTACCTGTTTTGCTGGTACCAATAACCTGCAGGTATTCTACATCTCTTATCATGGTAGAGATACCATCACTTACCAATGGGTGGTCGTCAATTATCAGGATTGAAATCATTGCAGCGTTTTGGCTACTATGAAAATACAAAATGAAGGGCAATAATGGATGGAAGAAAACTATTCTTCTTTAATAAGAAATTCCATCATAATGGTAGTGCCCAATCCCTGCTGCGATTCAATGGATAATTTACCATCGAGGTAATCTACCCGGCTTTGCACTGTTTCCAGCCCGGCATGGTTGTTTCCATCTGCCTCCAATGTATTAAATCCACGGCCATTATCTTCCACGTTTACATGAAGGCGGTTGTCATTCCGGTTAAACTGTACAAGGGCTTCGGTGGCCTGCGAATGTTTAATAATGTTGTTGAGAAGCTCTTGGATAATGCGGTAAAGCATGATTTCTGTTGAAGCATTTAATCGCTTATCCATTCCATAAGCCTGGAAGGTTACTTTCAATAGTTTGCCGGAGCTGATATTGTTGCACATATCATTCAATCCGTCTGCCAATCCTAATTTTATAAGCACTTCGGGCATCATATTATGAGCAATGCGGCGTACTTCTACCGAAGCATTATCTACCAGCTCATAACTTTTACCAAACAGTTGATTCCCTTTTAATTCCGGCACATCATGTTGTAATGTACTCAAGTACATTTTTACAGTGGAAAACAAACCGCCCAACCCGTCATGCAGATCTTTGGCAATCCGGGTACGTTCTGTTTCCTGGCCGTTTATCATGCTTTGCAGTGAAACAACCTGCTGCTGCTCATTTAAAAATTTAATTTGCTCTTCTTTTAATTTTTGTTCTTTTTCTGCAATGATCTGTTTGTTTTTGCTGTGACGGTACATAAACCCAAGAAGTATCATTACGGCAGCTGCACTTATGCTACCAATTATCAGGAGCCTGTTGCGTTTTACAACAAGAAGTTCTTTTTGAATATTTCTGAGTTGAAGCTCACTTATTTGTTTTTCTTTTTTATTATTTTCAAATTTGGCTTCGAGATAAGTTACATGGTTGCTTACATTCGATTCCAGGATACTGTCCTTTATCTGTAAGTGCCAGGCTAAATACCTGTATGCTTCGGAATTATTTCCTTTAGCAGCATAAAAATCACTTAGTAGTTTGGTGGTTTCATACTGTGCCCTTCTGTTTTGTGATTGTTGTGCCACTTTCATGGCTTCGGTATAATAATAAAAGGCACTATCACCATTGCCCATCTCAAAGTAAATTGCTCCGGCAGATTTTAACATATTGGCAATCAAAAACTGGTTGTCTATTTGTTTTGCTTTTTCTACTGCTTTATTCAGGTAAACTAAGGCTTCTTTATTTTCTTTTTTTGATTTGTAAAACTCACCAACAGCTCCATATATTTCAGCAGCAATATAGTAATCAGGTGTGGTAGCAAAATCCAGTAGTGGCTTAACATAATTTGCTGCACTATCTAAATTGCCCATCCTTGCATTGTTGACTAACAGGCTTTGCAGTATGTAATATACCTGGCTGGTGTCTGTTGTTTTTTCAGCCAAAGGAAGTATTTTGTTGGCAAGCTCTATTGCCTTTTTATAGTTCTGCGTTTCTCCCAAAACAGCAATAAGGTTCTGATAGCTTATTATGGTATTGACGGTGTCTTTTAATTTTTCAAAACCTTCTGTAGCTTTCGTATAATAATCCCCTGCCAACCAGTAATTTCCCTGCATAAAATACAAATTGCCCCTTTCGTTAATCAGCATGGCTATTCTATCATCTCTTTTTAAAATGACGAATTTTTTTTCTGCTTCGGCATATAATGAATCGGCCAATAAATAATTGCCCCTGCTTCTGGCAAGGCCTGCTAAAGAGTAAAGACTACGCCCCTCTCCAATTGAGTAGCCAATTTTTTTACTCAGGCTGTTAGCCTGCCAGGCATATTCTGAAGCTTTTGATATGTCGAAATCAACATAAGTGTTTAGCAAATCCATGAAGATTTTAACACGGTTACTGTCTTCGTCGCTTGTCATTATTTTTTTTTCTAAGCTATCTATAATAGGTAAGGCGGAGGAAGGAACCTGGGTTCTTGCATCATCGGTTGCTGATAAAACCAGCAAAGTAAAGGGGAGAAGAAAACGTATCAATAGTTTCATGCAGAAGAGTAATTTTTTCTATGATTAACCTAAAGTAACATTAATTCGGAAATTTCTTCTACCTCCATTCAGGTATTTTCCAGCCCTCAAATTCACAACATACAGGGATTGATTTCTTCCCAATCCGGAAATAGGTTTGTAAAAGTTTTTTATCAAACCAAACTCATAATGAAACTTTTCCCTGCAATGATAACTTATTGCAGCAATTTTTTGCCTGATGCAATAAATCAATAACCATTTAAATTATTTGTTATGAAAAAAATTGTATTAACAACCTTACTTGCAATGAGTGCTATGGTGACCATTCAGGCACAAAATTTCCCGGCCAAAGAAAACAATTGTTTCCAGTATTTTGATGAGGATGCTACCGGTCGCAAAGATATTAATGCCTACTTACTTGGTTACCTCACCAGGATTGTATATGTGCAATACCTGAACAAAGACAACGGGTATAATCTTAAGCTTACAGACACTTCAAAATTCCGGGATAAATTCATTGAAAGAACAAGGCATTTTTTTCCTGCAAGTTTTAACCTGAAGAAAACGGATTTGTCAAGAACCATCACTACAGTTTCTCCTGCACTTACCTCATTACCGGACAAGTCCAATATTGTAAAAACGGGGGGCACAACTTACAAATGGATATGGCGGAGTGATGGGGCAGGGAAAAACCCGGAAGCTATGTTTATTTCCACACCGGATTATATACTCGTTTTATTCCGCGGAACAGATCGGGTAGAAGGAGCTAATCCTTTCAATTACAATTGGGGTGAATGGATATACACGGATTTTGATGCATTGGATCCGCAAAATCCTTGTGCTGGTTGTCCTGGAAAAGTACATAGAGGATTTAAGAATGCCCTGGAATATGCCGGATTTCAAACAGAGCTTATCAACGAAATTAAAAATAATGGAGGGGCAACAAAAAAGGTCTGGATTACTGGTCACAGCTTAGGTGGCGGTTTTGCCCAATTATTTGCTTACAATCTTTATAAAGCAGGAGTTACAGCTCAGGGTGTGTATGTATATAACTCACCTCATCCAGGTGACATTCCTTTTGCAGCTGAAATGGACAGGGTCTTCACTAATCAACGGATACAGCGATTTGAATTTTTGGATGATCCGATTGCTGCAGGGCCACCCCAAACCCTAAACTGGCTGCCTGGCGCACCCAAATGGGGAAGAGCCGGCACCCGGAATTATTTTTCAAAAGAAACAGCCGGAGGTTACACTTTTAACAAGCCGGAGAGAAGCGGTGCTGAAGACCTGATAATATTTTCAGCACCTGCAGGTGCCTTGAGTTTTGGTGGTATATGTTTTCATCATCCCACCTGGGTTGTAAGAGCCTGCTTTAATTTATTATCCCCGGATATGCAATCAAAATTGCCAGGCTTGCCTGCACAGATTGTAAATGCAGATGAAGGATGCAACCAGGCTGATATTAATAACGGAAGAAGCGGAAGTTTGATTGATGGCGGCACTGATGTAGTAGCGGAAGGAACATACAAAATAAAAAATGTTTCAAGTAGCCGGTTTCTTCAGGCCACGGGCAATTGCGGAATAAACGGTTGTTGTGACTTGATGCAGCACAGCTCAAGTACCGGTGAGGATGTATTGTGGGATATAGATAAAGTGAATGGGGCTGTTTTTTCCAGTTATATAATTAAATCAAAACTTAATTCGAAAGTAATTGATGCTGATTCTCCTTTTACAGGTGATGATGGCTGCAAAGTGCATTTATGCGGACGGCTTCCTGCAGCAATTGGCCTTCGTACAAACCAGGAATGGCAATTGGAAAAACTGTCTACAGGTAACTACAAAATAAAATGTGTTGCGGGTGGTAAAAGAATGCGGGTGGCACCGGGCTGTGCCAGCCAGGATGGTTGCCGGTTCGAACTGCACTCATCTGCTGCTGGCACGGCTGATGAATGGCAGCTAATAAAAGTGAATTAAAGATATCTGATTAACATAAATTTCTATCACCCAATATTTTCTTTCAATAAATTTTACAAAAAAAACACATTAACTACTAAAATAATTATTTATGAAAAAGATTAAAATCATCACTCTGCTTTTCGTTGGTACATTTTTTATAAGTTTTATTTACAGTTGTGTAAAGGAAAGTATGGCAAATGAGAATGGTAACGGCAATGGCAATGGATTGGAAAAAGCCAATAGCATGGTACAATCGCTGGCAGCCATAGACAGTAGCTGCAATCTTTGCAGTGAATACAAAACTGTTACCGTAACACCGGCTACTTTTGTCAACGTCTTTAATAGTCCGGGTATTGAAATGAATTCTTTAGCGGGAAGGGCTACTATTTCTGATGGGGATATCCAGGCAAATGCTAAATTACATGTAACGGCACTGGATATAAACGGAAGAGAAACACTGCTCCCCTTATTTACTATGGCCGCAGATGGTTCTTATGAATCATTATACTACAAGTTCGGGTCTTCTTATATGCTGTTATTTTATACCCGTTATAATAAAGCAACGAATACATTTACCTACAAGCCATTGAATAACCTTACTGTAAAGTATTCGGTAACAAAATTGAATTAGCCGGACATAAAATATGGAAATCATTATCCGGGTCTGCTTTTCCCAATATGAAACTCGGTTTTTTAATTCGCCAGGTCTGATTCATTTTTTTTCTTCCTGGAGCACAGGTTCATTCAATTGCACCACATGTGCCTTTTTCTTTGCTTCCCTGCTCATCATCGTCATATTCAGCATTTGCACAATAAAAGAGAAAGCCATGCCGAAATAAATATAATTTTTCAGCTTCATTTGATGTGCTGTTTCGCTGTCCCAACCTTCCATTATTAAACTTAGCCCTATCATTACCAGAAAAGAAAGAGCCAGCATTTTCAACGTTGGATGTTTGTGAATAAATCCGGAGATGGCAGGACTGAACAGAAACATCACTGTCATAGCAATTACCACCGCAGCAATCATTATTTCAACATGTTTGGCCGTACCACCGGCGGTAATGATACTGTCAAATGAAAATACCGCATCAATCAGCAATATCTGCCCAATAGCCCGGCCAAAAGAGAGAGGTGGTTTACTTTTTATTGCTTCATTCGGGTCTTCTCCCTCCAGTTTGTGGTGTATTTCCATCACCGATTTATAAATGAGGAATAAACCTCCTGCCAGCATCACAAGACTGGCAAGGTCGAAACCTTTACCTGCAATTGAAAAAACCGCTTTCCCTTTTTGAGCTAGCAGCCAGCCAAGTCCCATTAATAATAAACTCCGCATGATGATACCTGAAATCATCCAGAAACGCCGGGCTTTATTCTGTTCTTTGTTTCCTTTCAGCCTGTTCAGGATGATGCTGACAAAAATTACATTATCTATCCCCAGCACCACTTCCAGCACTACGAGTACAAAAAAACTGATAATACTTTCCGAAGTGAATAAATATTCCATTGCTGCTTATAATGATTTACAAATCCGTTTTACAATGGCCGGCCCTTCATAAATAAACCCTGTCCATACCTGCACTAAAGATGCGCCAGCTTCTATTTTTTCCTTAGCATCTGCGGCTGTAAAAATACCCCCGCTGGCAATAACAGGAATCCTTCCGCCTGATTTTTGACAAATATACTTTACTACTTCTGTGCTTCTGTGTTTAAGTGGTAAGCCGCTTAATCCCCCGGCACCAATAGTTGTTAGTAGTGAATCATGAGTAGTGAGTCCTGAGCGGCTAATGGTGGTGTTAGTGGCTACCAATCCATCTAATTTTATTTCTAATGCAAGGTCAATCACATCATCAATTTGTTCTTGTGTCAGGTCAGGTGCAATTTTTAACAGCAGCGGTTTTGGTTGCGGCTGCACGGTGTTGATGGTTTGTAAATGAGTCAGAATTTTTCGTAATGATTCTTTTTCCTGCAATTCCCGCAAACCCGGAGTATTCGGCGAACTTACATTCACTACAAAATAATCAACATAAGGGTGGAGTGCCGTAAAACAAATTTCATAATCTTTCCAGGCATCTTCATTCGGAGTTACTTTATTCTTGCCAATGTTGCCACCGACGATCAGTTTGGAATTACTCTTTTTCTCTTTCCACTCTTTTAATCTGTTAGCTATAACATCAACCCCGTCATTATTAAACCCCATCCTGTTGATAAGGGCTTTATCCTTTGGTAACCGGAATAATCTTGGTTTATCATTACCTGCCTGTGGCAGCGGAGTCACTGTGCCTGTTTCTACAAAACCAAAACCGAGGCACTCTAATTCTCTTAAATAACGGGCATTTTTATCAAACCCTGCACCAAGCCCGACTTTATTTGAGAATTGAATATTGAATATTGAGTATTGAGCATTTCCTTTTTGGCGGTAGATTTTTGTAAGAACACTTTTAAAGCCGATGTTGCAAAATAGCTTCAGGCAGTTCATCGAAAAATAATGCACCCATTCGGGAGAAAATAAGAAAAGGAATGACCGGAAAATTTTATACATACTTATCCGGCTTTTTTTATCAGTGCAGCTAAATCTTTTTCTGTAATAGATTCCTTTTCTGATTTGTCGTAAACATCTAAAAGGGTAATATTTTTCTTTTCAATTTTTACATAGGTGATTACTCTTGCACCACCGCTCTTGCCAGTTTGCTTGGAGCTTATTTTCCACCTGACTTTGTAACAATTTTTTCCTAAAAAAGACCCCTGCAGAGGATTTTGTAATAAGGAAGCTAAAAGATGTTCGTAGTCATTTTTTATTGAAGGGTACTTTTTTGCAAGTTTTTTCAAATGCCTTGAAAACTCATCAGTACGGGAAATACTATAGTTCATTAATCAGGCTTTGTGCGGTTTTTAATTTTACTTTTCCCTGTTCAGCCAACTTTGCCTGTTGTAAGGCGGACAAAAAATCTTTTGCCTGCTTTTTCTTTTTACCCGTTAAACCAAGTGTGGGGTCATTTACTATCTGGATAAACTTTATTTCTGCAAGGCTTTGAATCACTTTTTTTGCCTTGTTGTCTTTTATCTTTATCGTGATGATATTTTCCATGACAATGTTTTTACAAAAATACATTTTGAAATGCGAATTTAAAGGAGCCATTTAATACCTTTGATATAGAAAGTTGCATAAACAACCTTTAAACATTAATCATGCAGGAAGCATATATAATCGCCGGTTACAGAACCGCAGTAGGTAAAGCCAAAAGAGGCGGATTCCGTTTTTATCGCCCCGATGATCTGGCAGTAGAAGTTATCAGGGGATTGATGGCTACCGTTCCGCAATTAGAAGCAAATAGAGTAGATGATGTGATTGTAGGTAATGCAGTACCCGAAGCAGAGCAAGGTTTGCAGTTCGGCCGCATCATTTCTGCAAGGGCTTTAGGGTTCGATGTACCCGGTGTAACAGTTAATCGTTATTGTGCCAGTGGATTAGAAACGATTGCGATGGCTACCGCCAAAATCAGGATGGGTATGGCCGATTGTATCATTGCCGGAGGAACAGAAAGCATGAGTTTGGTTCCTACTGCCGGTTGGAAGACGGTGCCTTCCTACAAAATTGCTAAAGAGGAGCCGGATTATTACTTGAGTATGGGATTAACAGCGGAAGCAGTTGCAAAAGATTTTAATATTAGCCGGGAAGCACAAGATGAGTTTTCTTTCAACTCACATCTGAAGGCTATTGCCGCTATTCAAAATGGCCATTTCAAACCGGGCATTCTCCCAATAGAAGTAGAAGAAATTTACCTGGATGCAAAAGGGAAAAAACAAAAAAAGAATTATACAGTAGATACAGATGAAGGACCAAGAGCAGACACATCTATTGAAGTATTGGCAAAACTAAAACCAGCTTTTGCCGCAGGAGGTGTTGTGACAGCAGGTAATTCTTCCCAAACATCAGACGGGGCTGCCTTTGTTATTGTAATGGGAGAAAAGATGATGAATGAGTTGGGATTAAAACCAATTGGCCGGTTAGTAAATTGTGCTGTGGCCGGTGTTCATCCCCGCATTATGGGAATAGGGCCGGTAGCAGCCATTCCCAAAGTATTGAAACAGGCTGGTATGAACCTGTCTGATATTGATTTGATAGAATTGAACGAGGCATTTGCTTCGCAGGCATTGGCTGTTATCCGTGAGGCCGGACTAGATTCTGCCAAAGTGAATATAAATGGAGGTGCTATTGCACTGGGTCATCCGCTTGGCTGTACGGGTGCAAAACTTACTATTCAAAACCTGGGCGACATGAAGCGGCTGAATAAAAAATACGGGATGATAACTGCCTGTGTAGGTGGTGGTCAGGGTATAGCAGGTATTATAGAAAATTTATAAGTATCTCTTTTTGAACAATTTAAGACCGGTTTTCTAAGAGCCGGTTTTTTAGCGCCTGAAAAAAAGCCCATCGCCGGGTTTTTACTATTGTATATCAATGTTTTCAGGATAATATTTGTTAAAAATATTTTAAACCAATTAGTATCTTTAAAGTCAGTATTCATCGCTGAACCAAAATTAAAGCTATGGACAGAAGAGACTTTCTTACAGCTAACCGCAGAAAAAAACCTGCCGCATCCGAACAAATATCCCGTAACATTACTTCTGGTATCAATCCCTATTCCGGCCAATGGACGGAAAACGAGATTGTTCACCTGTTGAAGCGAACCATGTTTGGTGCTAAAAAAGGAGACGTTGATTACTTCAAAACCCGGAGCATGAGTCAGGCTGTGGATGAATTATTAAATCCTACTGCTCCGCAACCAATACCTCCTATAAAGGAATATGCTACATCAACACAACCGGGAACACCCGATGCCAACATTACAATGGGTGCCACTTGGGTAAATGATATTAATAATGATGGCACTGTTCAGTCGCAAAGAAGAGCTTCGTATAAAAAATGGTGGACGGGTGCTATGATAAATCAGGATAGGAGCATTCGTGAAAAATTAGTGTTTTTTTGGGTTGACCACTTCGGAAATGAAGTATCTGATGTAGGATATGGTAATTGGGCGTATAAGCAACATGATTTGATTCGTCAATATTCGTTTGGCAATTTTAAGCAATTGATAGATGTGATAACGAAAGATGTTCAAATGCTCCGCTATCTCAACGGTTACCTTAGTGTAGCATCAGCCCCTGATGAAAACTATGCGAGGGAGTTAATGGAGTTGTTTACCCTTGGAAAAGGACCAGATTCAAAATATACAGAAACTGATGTAAAGGAAGCTGCTAAATTATTAACTGGTTGGCAGGTAAACACCGCTACCTATACGTCAACTTTTAATTCCGGCAGGCACTCTTCAGTCAATAAAACTTTTTCTTCTTTCTTTAATAACACAGTTATTACGGGAAGAACAGGAGCCACTGCAGGACAATTAGAGCTGAACGATTTACTCAATATGATTTTTGCCACCCAGGAAGTGGCAAAATTTATTGTCCGTAAGTTTTACCGCTTTTTTGTATACTATACTATTGATCCGGCAACTGAAGCAAATGTAATAACACCGTTGGCAGATATTTTCCGGTCTAATAATTATGATATACGGCCGGTGTTGACCGCCCTTTTCAAAAGCGAACATTTCTTTGATGTATTAAATCAAAATTGCTACATCAAAAACCCGGCTGACCATGTGATTGGATCACTGCGGGAAATGAATGCTGCTTTTCCCGCCCTGACTGACTGGGATACTAACTATGGTATGTGGAATTATTTTTATTCCATCATGGTTAATACAGGCTTAAATCTGCATGACCCGCCAAACGTAGCAGGTATGCCGGCCTATTATCAGGAACCATTGTTTCATGAAATATGGATAAACTCTGACTCATTACCCAAGAGAAACCAGTTTACGGATGCGATGGCTAATAATGGTTATACCCGTAATAATATCAGGGTCGCTTTTAATTTTGTAAGTTATGTTCAGCAATTCAGCAATCCGGGTAATCCAAGCGACCTGATTGATGATGCACTAAAATATATTTTCAGGAACCAGTTGTCTTATGAATCAAAGAAGACCATTAAAACACAAATACTCCTGAGTAACCAGCAGTGGGATTATTACTGGACGAATGCCTGGACAGCTTATATCGCCAGCCCTACTACTGCCAATTTCAATATTGTCAATAACAGGCTGAAATCACTATTCCAGTATTTCTTTAACCTGGCAGAGTACCAATTATCATAAATCATCTTTTGCATATTAATACATACAAAATGAAAAGAAGAGATTTTTTACAAAAAACCATACCAGCAGCCACCCTGCTACCGGCATTGATAAATGGATATTCTGTAAAGGCTTTTGCAGCAGACTCACCATTGGTGCAGGCATTGATGCAAAGTACTACCGATACAGACCATGTGCTTGTTATCATTCAGCTATCGGGGGGTAATGATGGGATGAATACGGTGATACCAATATCTACTTACTCTAACTATTATAATGCAAGAACCAATGTGGCTATCCCTCAAAACAGGATACTTGCCCTCGGCAATAGTGGTGCAGGCATACACCCGTCCATGGCAGGTATGCACACTTTGCATAATAATGGCATGATGAAAGTAATACAGGCAGTAGGGTATCCGCAGCCAAACTTTTCTCACTTCCGTGCTACCGATATCTGGATGACAGGTTCCAACAGCAATCAGGAAGTATTTACGGGATGGGCCGGGCGTTACCTGAATTATGAGTATCCTAATTTTCCCATCGGCTATCCAAATACAGCTACGCCGGATCCATTGGCTATACAAATAGGTTCTACTACTACATTAACCACACAGGGGCCGGCAGTAAATATGTCGATGAGTATAACCAACCCTACTTCTTTCTATAATTTACTAAATGGCACCACCGACCCTGTGCCCAACACACCGGCAGGAAAAGAACTGAAATATGTAAGATTGGTTTCCCAGCAAACACAGAAATATTCAAGTGTTATACGCAACGCTGCGAACGCAGTTACACAACAGGCAACATATCCAACAGGCAACAGCCTGGCCGATCAGTTAAAAATTGTGGCCCGGCTAATTAAAGGAGGATTAAAGACCAGAGTTTATATGGTAAGCACCGGTGGTTATGACACACACTCTGTTCAGGTAAATGCTGCTGATACTACAACGGGTGCACATGCTACCCTGTTACAAAGGTTATCAGATGCTACAAAAGCTTTCCAGGATGATTTAATATTCCTCGGAGTCCAGGACAGGGTAATAGGAATGACCTATAGTGAATTTGGACGACGCATTAAATCCAACTCCAGTGTGGGTACTGACCACGGAGCTGCAGCGCCGATGTTCCTTTTTGGAAGTAAGATAGAGGCAGGTGTGTTGGGAAACAATCCGACGATACCCACCAATGCTTCGGTAAACGATAATATTCCGATGCAGTATGATTTCAGAAGTATTTATGCTACCATATTGGAAAAATGGTTCTGTATTGATAAGACAGTGGTGGCCGGATTATACCCGCCGAACATCAATGCCCAGTTACAGTCGCTGCCGTTGTTTAAGAGCAGCATCACCTGTAATGCAGTTACGCCACCTCCACCTGACCCAACATTTGATTCTATTATTACAAACTCTCCCAATCCTTTTACAGAAAGTACGGTTATCAAGTTCAGGACAGAAGGTGGCCATACACTAATTCAGATAATAGATACATTGGGCCGTGTAATAAAAACGTTGCTGGAAAGAGATTATCTAACAGCAGCTACTGATACAATTACATTTAATTCAGGCGGCTTGCCAACCGGTATTTATTATGCCCGTTTCCAGAATGGGGTAATGCAGAAAGTAAGGCCAATGCTGAAAGTGAGATAATAAAATAATTAAAGAAAGAAAAACCCCCGTGTAATAATTACCGGGGATTTTTTTTATAGAGTAATACTTTTTATTAATCCGACTGCCGGTGTCCGGCATTTACCCAATCAGTAATTTTTTGTTTGTCAACATTAGTAAGAGCAGCGTTGGGTGCTTCGGGCATTCGGGTTGGCAGATTATCTACCGCCCTTGCTTTTATCCTGTCCCAATTGCTGATGATGCTGGCATCGGTATCAAAATTTTTGCCTCCACTATTACCGCCATTACGATGGCAGGGGCCACAATAGCCAACAATAATTTGTTTAACAGCCGCATATTTAGGTCCATAATTCAGGATGCTGATCTGTGCTGTATCAGTACATCCTTTTTGGGTTTTTATGGTAACCACATAGTTGCCGGGTGCCAGGTTGGTAAAATACCAGGATGCCTGGTAGCTTCCATTATTTAATTTATAAGTGATGGTATCGCCTCTTGGTTCGGTAATCGTAATTGTTCCGTTATTGGAGGAGCCCACTGCTTCTGTTTTAGTGGAAAGAACATTGTAATTAACTCCGATGCAGGGGTCAGGAACGGCGGGGGTGTCGTTTTTATTACAGGAACCTATCAGAATTACAGTTCCAATAAGTAAGCAGGGAAAAATCAGTTTTAGTTTCATCGTTGGCTTTGAATAGTCAGGCATCGTTGGGTTTAAAAGCAAGCCTGATTTGTTTGGTACAAGATAAAAAAAATGACCGGGAATTTCAGTGTAACGGGTAATTAGTTTAGCCCCACCGCTTAAAGTTTCATATTTAGCAGGATTTAACCGGCCAGATTATCTTGTTTCCACTCGTACCAAAATTTAATGTAACTATGTTGCAATTTTACTAAATTGCGCCTGAATGAGAAATCGTCCATTTATACTGCGCTGCACAGCATTTTTCCTGCTTTTGGTTTTTTCTCAAAAAGCCGGAGCTGGCTTTTTTCTGCATAATCTCTTTCATAGCAATATTGCTGCGAATAAAAATTCTTCGCAGCAGCATGAAGAAAATAAGGGTGCCAGTTATTCCTGTACTTGTATAGATAATTTATTAATGCCGTTTACAGAAGCAGAAGTACCGGCTTATTCTTTGCCGCTGGTAAGCTTTACTACTCCCCTTACATTTTTTAAAGAAGATATTCTTTTCAATTCTTCCGTTCTTTCCTTTCTTCGTGGCCCTCCTCCCGCCATTGCATAGTAATTCCTGTACTTGCCTTTGGCAATTCTCCAGGAAATCGTATCCCATCTCTATTATTGTTTTTACGTATTAAAAATGCTGCATTTCTTTTTTGCAACAAAAGATGAACTGTATGAAAAATATTCTCTTCTCTTTTGCCGTATGGGTTGCTACAGCCTTTACTGCAAAGGCTCAAAATAATTTAGTCAACAGCAAGGCAATAAAATCAATCAACCCGGTAATAAAAGTAACACTGACTGGAAAAATATTGGATGCAAAAACCGGTGAACTGCTTCCCGGGGCTTCTGTTTATTTCGCTGATGATAAAATTGGCACATCGGCTGATGCGAACGGAAGATATAGTTTAACCAATATCCCTCCCGGCCACCATGTTGTTGAAATAACTCATGCCGGTTATGCCACTTTGGTTGAACATATTGAACTAACCAGTGATATGGAAAAAGATTTTAAGCTTTCATCTGTGGTTATAGAAAATCAGGGAGTAATTATCACCGGTGTTTCCGGAGCTACCAGCATCAGAAAATCACCAGTGCCCGTAACATCCATCCGTAAGTCAGCCTTATTACAATCGTCATCCACTAATATTATTGATGCATTAAGTCATGTTCCCGGTGTATCACAACTTTCTACAGGGCCGGCTATTTCAAAACCATTTATCAGGGGCCTGGGATATAACCGTGTAGTAATAGTAAATGAAGGTGTGCGGCAGGAAGGGCAGCAATGGGGTGATGAACATGGAGTGGAAATAGATGAACTGAGTGTAACAAGAGTGGAAGTGCTGAAAGGCCCTGCTTCATTAATGTATGGCAGCGATGCCTTAGCCGGTGTTATCAATTTTATTACCAATACACCGGTGGCTGAAGGAACCATGAAAGGAAATATTTTATCCAATTACCAAAGTAATAACGGGCTGTTTGCAGTAAATGGAAATGTAGCAGCCAATAAAAATGGTTTGAACTGGAATTTATACGGTACTTACAAATCAGCAGGCGACTACAAGAATAAATATGATGGTAAAGTGCTGAACTCCCGGTTTAATGAAAAAAATGTTGGAGGTTATATTGGCATCAATAAAGGCTGGGGATATTCTCATCTTATCTTTAGCCGGTTTGATCAGCGGCTTGGATTAGTGGAAGGCGACAGGGATGATGCAACGGGAAAGTTTATCCTTTTTGCCGGTTCTCCATTAGAGAGAATTGCTACTGCTGCGGATATAGATACGAGAGATTTGTTTGTGCCCCAACAACGGGTGCAGCATAACAGGCTTATTCTTGATAACAATTTTGCTATTAAGAAAAGCCGGTTAAAAATCAATCTTGGGTATCAGAATAACCTGCGCCAGGAATTTGGAAACCCTGAAGACCCTGCGGAAAAGGAATTATTCTTTGACCTGAAAACAATCAACTACAACCTGCAATGGCAACTGCCGGCAATGAAAGAATGGCATACTACGATAGGTGTAAATGGAATGAAGCAAAATAATGAGAACAAAGGAGAAGAGGCTTTAATTCCAGCATACAGCATTTTCGATATTGGCGGGTTTGTTTATTTACAGCGGCTATTTAAGAAAGCAACATTGAGCGGCGGAGTAAGGGTTGATAACCGTTCTGTTAATTCAAAAGAATTGAATGATGGAGTTGATATTAAATTTCCTGCATTCACCCGTTCATTTTCTAATTTTTCCGGAAGTGTGGGTGTTAGTTTTGAACCAACTGATGCAGTAACATTGAAAGCCAATATTGCAAGAGGTTTCCGGGCACCATCATTGGCCGAGTTAGCCAGTAACGGTGCACATGAAGGAACCAACCGCTATGAGTATGGCGAGCAAAACCTGAAATCTGAAACAAGCCTGCAATTAGATGGGGGTATAGACATTGACAACGAACATTTCAGCATTGGACTGAGTGCTTTCTACAACAGGATGAATGATTTTATCTTTTACAGAAAATTAGAATCAGTTTTGGGCGGCGATTCATTGGTGAATGTAAACGGTGATAATATTCCTGCTTTTCAATTTGACCAGCACAATGCAGCATTGGCTGGTATAGAAGGATCGGTTGATATTCATCCGCATCCATTGGATTGGTTGCATTTTGAGAACACCATTTCTTTTGTCCGGGGCCGGTTTGATGATGCTGTTGATGGCAGTGATAATTTGCCCCTGATTCCTGCTGCAAGATTAGTGAGTGAATTAAGAGGTGATTTTAAAAAGGCGGGTAAGGCATTTCGTAACCTGTATATAAAACTGGAAGCTGATAAAACATTTGCTCAAAAAAATGCTTTTACAGGTTACGATACTGAAACGGCTACTTCTGGTTACACATTATTAAACGCTGGATTTGGTGCTGACGTTTTGAATAACAAGAAGAAAGTGGCCTTCAGCATTAACCTGGCGATAAATAATATCAGCGACATCGCTTATCAAAACCATTTGAGCAGGTTAAAGTATGCTGCCAAAAATATGCTGACTGGAAGAAACGGTGTGTTTAATACAGGCCGCAACATTTCTGTCAAGCTGAATGTGCCGTTGAATTTTGGGAAAAAATAAGTATTGCTGCAGGAAATATCATTAGGGTAGCCTCTTTCTTTTTATTGAGTAAATTGCAGGATGGAAATTACTTTTAACACACCTGCGTTATTATTTCCGGCCATCAGTCTATTACTGTTGGCTTATACGAACCGTTACCTTGCTCTGGCAAGCCTTATCCGGAAATTGCATGACGAGTATATGAAAGGGGAGAAGAAAACACACCTGTTGAATCAAATTAAAATCCTGCGGGTACGCATTAATATGGTCCGGCAGATGCAGACGTTGGGTGTGTTTAGTTTTTTATGCTGCGTGGTAACCATGTACAGTGTGTACAAACAATGGAATGGATTTACCAGTTATGTTTTTGCTGCCAGTCTGTTAAGCCTGTTGGCTTCGCTGGTAATTTCCTTGCTGGAAATTTCTCAAAGCACCAAGGCTCTTGAATGGGAGCTAAGTGATATGGAAGACTTGGAAAAAACCAATTTTTTCAGCGATCTGTGGGGTGGAAAAGAGAAAAAAGAACCTTAGATTTACATTGATGATAACGACGTTCCGAAATATTTTTTTCTTCGCTTTTGTAATAATCTTTACTACCTGCTCAAAGGTTGGTGATGGAACCGATGATAGTGGTGGTGGCCCGCATGTAGTAACGCCAAATGATGTGACTGCGCCGGAGATAACCATTTTTACGCCGACACTCAACCAGGTATTTTCAAATGGAAGTGTTATCAATATTACAGGCAGGATAACCGATGACTTTGGATTATACCGTGGTACTATCCGTGTGGTTAATGATGCAAATGGAGTTGTATTGGTAAATCAACCTTACGAAATTCATGGACTGCTGCTCTATAACTTCAATATCAATCATACGGCTTCCGTTTCAGCCGCAACAGATTTTACGGTGACGGTCACATTTGAAGACCATGGTTCCAACACAGCTATAAAATCTGTAAAAGTGAAAATCAACCCCTGATTTAAATGCTTTGTATAATCTTTAATAAATTCTCCCAGTCTCCGCCATTATAGACTTTCTTTACTCCTTTTGCTTTCAGGTGTTGTATAGCCGTACTGCTACGGTCGCCAGAGTTGCAACAAACAATAACGGGCTTATTGGTTGCTTTTAACCTGTCTGCACTTGCTCTAATCCTGTCAACCGGGATATTGAAAGCATCTGGCACATGGCCCCGGTCGTATTCGGTACCCGTTCTCACATCAATAATGATGGCCCCGTTTCGTAAGGCATTTTTTATTTTGCCATTGTGCGATCCAAAGAATGATAATAATCCCATATTTTAAGCAATACTGATTTTATTTTTTCTTTCACCTATTTGTTGCCGCCACATAGCGTAGTACAACCCTTTTTCTGCCAGCAGATTTTCATGATTACCGGTTTCTACCACATCACCTTTTTCAAGTACATAAATTCTGTCGGCATGCATAATAGTAGAAAGACGGTGAGCTATCAGGATAGTAACCTGTTCGCCCTGCCGGGAAATATTCCTGATGGTATCAGTTATTTCTTCTTCCGTCAAAGAGTCCAATGAAGAAGTAGCTTCATCAAACAACAGTAGCTTCGGTTTACGAAGTAATGCCCGGGCAATAGATAAACGTTGTTTTTCTCCACCGCTTAACTTTAAACCACCTTCACCAATCATGGTTTCAAGTCCTTTTTCTGCTCTATACAGCATTTGTTGACAAGAGGCTTTGTTCAATACATCAAGAAGATCTTCTTCGCTGGCAGAAGGATTTACAAAGAGCAGATTCTCTTTAATAGTACCTGAGAAAAGCTGTGTATCCTGTGTAACAAAACCAATCTGATTCCGCAGATCTTCAAAGTCAATATTGTTTTCATCAATTCCATTGTATAATATCTTTCCCTCCTGTGGACGGTAAAGGCCTACGAGCAGTTTCATTAAAGTTGTTTTGCCTGAACCCGATGGTCCTACAAAAGCAATTGTTTCACCAGTCTTTACTTTAAAACTAATATCGTTAATAGCTTTATGTGAAGCAGTGTGATGTTTAAAGGCAACTTGATCGAATTCCAGTGTTTGAATTTGCCCAAGATGTTTTGGATTAGCAGGCTGGGGTTCCGGTGCTTTTTTCATCAGGTTGTCAAAATTTTCTAATGATGCCTGTGCTTCCCGGTAAGTAAGAATGATATTACCGATTTCCTGCAACGGTCCAAAAACAAAAAAGGAAAAAATTTGCATGGTTACAATTTGACCCGCATCCATTTTTCCCTGGTAAATAAATAGCATTAAAAGAAAAAGAATTAGCTGACGGAGTGTATTCACAAATGTTCCCTGTACAAAGCTGATGCTGCGGATGCGTTTTACTTTGGTTAATTCAAGACCAAGAATTTTAAAGGTGTTCTTATTTAACCTGGATACTTCCTGTTTGGTAAGCCCCAGGCTTTTTACGAGTTCAATATTACGGAGCGATTCTGTGGTGGCACCAGCTAATGCAGTTGTTTGTCCAACTATTTTTTTCTGTATCGTTTTTACTTTTTTACTAAGCAGGTTAGAAATGATAGTTAACAAAAAGATGCCTCCAAAATAAACTAAGGGAAGACTCCAGTGGATGGTGGTGGCATACACGGCAACAAAAACAATCCCAACGATAACCGGGAAAAGAATATTAATGAACGAGGATACAAATTTCTCCGTATCTATTCTTACTTTTTGTAACACACTCAGCGTTTCACCGCTTCTTGCATCTTCAAACTCCTGGTAAGGCAGCTTCATAGCATGTTGCAGCCCTTCTGTAAAAATAGTAGCACCAAATTTTTGGGTGATAAGGCTGAGAAAATAATCCTGGAAGGCTTTAGCAATCCGGCTTACCATTGCCACAGAAATGGAGGCAATTAAAAGCCATACTACACCATAAATAGTTTTGATAGCGGCTGTTTTTTGAACTACACCTGCTGCATCCATCTGCACACCGGCATCTACATATTCCTTTTTGGTAAAAAGAAAATCATTCCATGTTAAAGGGTCAACTTTCTGATGGTAACTTCCAAGGTTCACTAATTTTCCAAAAATAATCGGGTCAATCAGTGAGAAACCAATATTTATGGCAGCGAGCAGCAGTACTAAGCCAACCAGCCATTTATAGGGTTTCAGGTATTTTATCAGAATTTTCATGTTTATATTTAAAAAGTAAAGATAAGCCAGCACAAAAACCATGTCAATATAGAAAACGGAAACTCTGACATTAATTTTCTGGCAGCAGCCTATCGAATATACGAATCTCTGTGTGTTCCGTCAGGCAAACTGTCATGCAGAAACACCTGTGGCCAGGCAATATAACCTTTCACCAACTCCTTTGTTGCTGCGTGGGCCAGCAAATTATCAGCAATATATTGAACCGGGGTTTGCATTTTAATTAATGTTTCTGCACCACTCCTGGTAATTGCATAGGCATATGTATAATCATGAAAACCTGCTTTTTTCAGATGCCGGGAAAAAGGCTTTGCATACAGGTTTCGGATAATCCGGTGATCCCATTTCAGCCTTCCTATGCTGTGCTGTAAATGGTAAATGATTTTTTTAAAATCACTGCCAAAATTATCTATACCGTTTTTATCCCACCCCCATATCAGCAGTTCACAATCAGCAGGGATTTCTTTCAGGATTTCAGGAATTTGTTGTACCATTTTTTCATCCGGCACAGCATCATCTTCCAAAATAAGGATGCGGTTGTAATTATGTACCAGCATTTCCTCATACATCATTCTGTGGCTCCAGGAGCAGGCTATTTCACCCGGCTTCATTGTTTTATTGAAACGATGATGGTGCCGTGTCAGTTCTTCGCTGAAAATACCTTTCTGTTTTAGTTCTTCAATGGTGAAATTGTTTTTATCAGCACCGAAAAAGAAAGAGTAATCTAATCCTTTGAAACGTTCAGCAAATAACTCCCTCCTTGCTACAGCAGCTGTTACACTGAGTACATATATTTTATCATAATAACTGTTCAGGATTTCAAAGTATTTTTCCATACCCAAAAATTCCTGCAAAGATAGGGACGTATTTTATGGACTATCTTTATCAAATGGAAAGGCCACTTGTGTCAGTAGTAATGGGAACTTATAATGGAGAGAAATACCTGGCAGAGCAGTTGGATTCAATTCTTAACCAGACCTACACGCCACTCGAACTGGTTATTTCTGACGATGCTTCAGTGGATGGCACCCGCCGGGTTTTGCAGAAATATGAAAACAATCCGTTGGTCCGCATATTTTACCAGGAAAAAAATCTGGGGCTGACAAAAAACTTCTCTTTTGCCGCCTTACAGGCAAAGGGTGAATTGATTGCTTTTTCAGACCAGGATGATATTTGGATGAGTAATAAAATTGAAAAACTGGTTGAACAGAAAGGCGATTATCATCTTGTTTACAGCAACTCAGTGTTAGTGAATGAGACGGGCGGGAGCATGAAGAAAAAACTATCTGACCTGAAAAAAATGTACACAGGTAATGATAGCCGCGGTTATATATTATACAGTTGCGTATGGGGACACAGCATGATGATATCAAAAGCCCTGTTACAAAAAGCACTGCCGATGCCTGATGCAGTCAATCATGATATATGGATTACCTATATGGCTTTTCAGTATGGAGGCATAAAATACGTTGATGAAGTGTTTACCCATTACCGGAGAAATATTTTTTCTGTGAGCCAGACCTTGCCTGGTCAAAAACCATTGTTGCAAAAGGACACTTTATATGAAGCCTTCAAAAAAAAGTTGCAATGGATCGAATTGATGGGGCAATATGAAAGAAAGGAATACCAGCCGTTTTACAGGGAATTGCACAGGCTGTATGCAATGAAAGAAAAAAAATACTATGTCTTTTCGTTATTCCGGTTCATGCTGAAACATCAGCAAGAAATATTCAGGCTTTCTAAAAAAGGGTTGTTGAGCAGGGTCTGGGAAATCTTTAAGCAGGCAAGAGGAGTAAGACCCTGATGCAATCAGGCAAGAGGGAAATTTTTTGATTGCATCACTTTACTTGCCTGGTTAATATGCCGGTATTGATGTTGAATAAGAACGGTAACAGCATTTCGTAAACTCAAGGTTACCACTGCTGATATCGGTGAAGTAATATGTATTTTATCTACGTCCATTTTGCTGAAATCGGCTATATAACCCAGCAGCGAATCTAAATGTTTGTGAAACCGTTCCAACACCCCCATATCAATATTACTTTGTGAAGGTTCAAATATCCGGGGAGCCTTTAATTTTTTTCGGGAGGTTTCCTGCACCTGGCTCACCAGCATTTTTCCAAATAAGCTATTCAATGGGTTCCAGGTTTCCCAAAACTTCATTTCAAACTTACCTTCAGCAATTTTTTTGAAAACCGGGAAGTAGAGGCAATCAGATATAATAAGGTGGTCAAGACATTGACCGATGCTCCAGTTTTCTTCCGAAGGCTTCCAGTTCAATTGTTGCAGCGAAATATTGGCGAATACCTGTGTTGCTTTCTTCCGGGCTTCATATCCTTTTCGCAACATTTCCACTATAAAAACGCCGTCTTTCATACAGGCAAATTAAGATTATCAGTCCATATCTTTATTAGGTTATTTTTAAAGATCAGTTATGCCTCCCTTAGTTTCAGTTGCACTTATAATTGGGGCAAATTTTTTGTACCAATACTGAAAAGCTTGCTGCAACAGAGCTGGAAATATATCGAAATTGTTTGTTGTGATGATACAAGTAATGGTGATACCTTGCAGGTGCTTGAAAGTTTAATACTGGAGCGGACTTGAATTGATTATTGAAGACATACTTAACAGGTTTGATATAAAAAAAAACAGGTGCATTAAGTTTGGAGTTTAATTTGGATATTCTTCAGTAGTTTTTTAGAATATAATGTTGCATAAATCTGATTAGAGGGATTGGATAAAAGTTGATAACTCAATGTATGACTTTGCCCCATGTGGATATCATTCATAATTATGCGGAAAAGTATGAATGTGGTTTATGGGCAGTCAATCATTCTGCCGGTACCATTTTTCATGATACAGAAAGCTTTCCGTAAGTAAGAAGAGTTGTAATTGACCTCGCTGTGACAACCGGCAAAAGTGTATTTAACTACCCTGAATTTTATGGGCTTGGAATTATTGTGTAAAGCAACCGGACTGATTTACGGCAGATCAAAAGTATTTAGCAAACATAGATGCGAGGTATTCAGCGCCGGTTTTAGTCTGTTTTTTCTGAAAAATAGTTTGCGTTACTGATAGCTCAATTTCAAAGCAACTTCCTTTATCCACTTCAATATAATTTGACTTAACATTCAGAAAGCATTCAATTGCTGCAACAATTTCCTTTACCGTGTAGTTAAATGGGCTGGCTATGTTTATTGGGTTGACAGATGGTGGGTTATTTTTCAGTACTTCGTCAGCCACGGAAAATACATCATCAATATCAATGATATTTCTGCAGGCATTAGCCCATAAATCGAAATTGATTTCATTTTTTATGTGATGAAAAAAATAATTAAGCAAGGTATTTGGATTAGAAGATTTACCTGCCACATTGGATACCCGGAAAATAAAATACGAGGGAACAGATTTTTGAATGGCAGCTTCAATATTTAATTTATGTTTTACATAGGCTGAATTTTTTTCATCAGGGTCATACACACTGCAGGTGCTGAAATAAACAATTATTTTACCCGGATGTTCGGCTATACTTTTTTCGAGCAATAGGGTTTCCCGGAGATAGGCTTCCTGGTTTTTGGTTTTGGAGTTGGATACCCCGGATGCAAAAATCAGGAACCTGTCGTCATTATTATACGATTCAAAACACCGGGCTAATAATCCGTTTCCGACAACCATAAATCTGTTACTCAAAAATGATTAATCAGTAATTTCTTTCCGGTAGAAAGATAGCAATAATGTAATAACGGGAAAGGAGATTAATTTATAATACCGGTTTGTTTCAAAAAATGATCAACAGGGTTAGCCGGAAAATTTATCTGAAAGATGTCAAAAGATTGTTTTCCCATATCTGACCAATTATTTCGTTGTTCCCATGCCAGTTCCAGCGTCTGTCTTATCGCTTCGACTGATACCGTTTTGGTTACCCAGCCGTTTTTGTTTTCCTGAATCCAGGAAGGCATATCGCCAACATTACTTACAATTAATGGTTTTGCCATTGCCAGAGAATCCATTACGGTAATCGGCATGGCATCAATATTTGTTACTTGCAATACAAGGTGAGATTGATTGATTGCCTCTTTGTAATTAACAGCATTACCTGGTAACAATATTTTTGTTTGCATTTGCTGCTCAACTATTAATTTTTGCAAAAGGGCTCTGTCTTTTCCTTCGCCATATAGACGAAGTTCCCAGTTCCGGAGCTGCCAGTTGGGTGCTGACAGAGCCTTTACTAATATGTCCTGTGCTTTTCTTTCAACATCCAATGCTGCAAAAACAGATAAAACATATTTCCCCTGAACTGCTTCGGGATAAGAGGTTATTGTTTCAGGAACTTCAAATGTTAACGGGTTAAAGAGCTTCTCCTGGTTGGGTATGATGAGTGAGTAAGAGTTTTCCAAAGCTTCGAAAATTTTTGGTGTGTCGCCCAGGTTTTTCAAGGCGTTGTCTGCCCATTTTTTCAGCGATGAAAATTTTTTCAGTGAAAATTTTTCATTCACATTGTAATTATGGTAGATAAGCACATACTCTTTTAGTCTTGCATATAATTTTTTAAAAGGACCGGAAGTAACATCTTTCCATCCACCCTGGCTTACAATCACCTTATCATATTCTTCAAATGGTACAGCTGCCACCGCTTTATTCAATTTTATTTTTCCAATCAGCAGCTGGCCCTTTGTTATTTCTTTTCCGGGCAGCATGAAAAGTTTGCAGCCTGCTTCTTTCAATTCATTGACCCGGGATTCTTTTCCGGCCCCATTAAAACAACAGACAGCCGTTTCAATACCACGGCGGGCTGTATTCAAAGCAGCCTGATACCATAATTCCTCACTCCCTCCCCAGGAAGAGCCATTCATTACAGAAAGAAAAATAATTTTTTGCATTGAAATAATAAATGCGGTTTAAATTAATTATCCGGCCCATCCTTCACGGTCCAGACTTCTGTATTGAATTGCTTCTGCCAGGTGTTCGGGTTTGATGTCATCACTTGCAGAAAGATCAGCAATAGTTCTGGACACTTTTAAAATCCTGTCATAAGCTCTGGCAGAAAGATTGAGTTTTTCCATAGCTGCTTTCAAAAGGTTAGCACCCACCTGGTTGATAACACAAATTTCTTTCAGCATCTTACTGCTAATTTGTGCATTGCAATAGATGCCGGGGTTGTCTTTATATCGTTCTGCTTGCCTTTCTCTTGCTGCAATTACTCTATCACGGATGCTGGCGGAATTTTCACTTTGTTTTGTCGCTGATAATTCACTGAACGCAACTGGTGTTACTTCCACATGCAAATCAATTCTGTCAAGTAACGGCCCTGATATTTTATTCAAATATTTCTGTACGGTTCCGGGCGGGCAGGTACATTCTCTGTCCGGATGATTGTAGAAACCACAAGGACAAGGATTCATTGATGCAATCAACATAAACGAAGCTGGAAAATCAGTAGCCATTTTGGCTCGTGATATAGTTACCTTTCTTTCTTCCATCGGTTGGCGCATTACTTCCAGCACCGTTCTTTTAAACTCAGGCAACTCATCTAAAAATAAAACACCATTATGTGCCAGCGAAATTTCGCCGGGTTGCGGTATGCCGCCGCCTCCAACCAATGCCACATCAGAAATAGTATGGTGAGGAGAACGGAAGGGCCTTTTTGAAACTAATGTAGAATTTTCAGGTAGCTTACCTGCAACAGAATGGATTTTTGTTGTCTCTAATGCTTCCTGCAAGGAGAGTGGTGGTAGAATAGTCGGTAGTCTTTTTGCCAGCATCGTTTTTCCGGCACCGGGCGGACCGATAAGAATTGCATTATGCCCACCGGCAGCTGCAATCTCCAATGCCCTTTTAATATTTTCTTGCCCTTTTACGTCGGCAAAATCAATTTCAAAATCATATTGGGCATTAAAAAATTCATCTCTTGTATTTACTACGATGGGTTCTAACCCGGTTTCTTCTTTTTCAAAAAAATCAATTACTTCTTTGATATGGGTGACACCATACACATTCAGGTTGTTCACCATTCCGGCTTCTTTGGCATTCATAGTTGGAACAATCAATCCTTTAAAGCCTTCTTTTCTTGCCTGAATAGCTATAGGCAAAGCACCTTTTATAGAACGGATTTCTCCATCGAGTGAGAGTTCGCCCATGATAACATAATTAGCCAGTGCATCCCGGTTTTCAATTTGCTCTGAGGCACCGAGAATGCCTAATGCAATGGGCAAATCAAAAGGAGTTCCACTTTTTTTAATATCAGCCGGGGCAAGGTTTACTACCACTTTTGTCCGGGGCATTTGAAAGCCGTTTGTTTTAAAAGTGCTTTCAATCCGTTGTAAACTTTCTTTTACAGCATTATCAGGCAGGCCAACAATCATCGGATCTTTGCCGGTGGTTAACCAGTTTACTTCTATGGTGATAGTAATAGCTTCCACGCCATACACAGCACTGCCAAATGTTTTTACAAGCATGGTTTGAAGATAAGAGAAAATAATGGGATAGCTTATTACCTGAAAGTTGTATTACTGCTCTTTTACCCGTGTGAAGTCAGACTTAGTAAAGGGGGTTGTGCTAAGTTTCATTGTAAATGAATTGGCAGTAAAGTTGCGGAGGTAAAATAACCAGGTGATATTAGTTTTTGTAACAGTGCTTACAGCATCTATCCTGAGTTTATTGCCTTCAATTTTCCAGGTGCCGGTTGCTTCTTCCCCGTAATCAAGTGAAAAGCTCAGGCTGCCATTTTCCTGTACTGATATTTTATTATTTGCACTGGTCAGGTTACGGATAAGTAAACGGACATTCGCCTTTACTGCTTTCGCATTATAATAAGCAGTACTATCTGCTTCTTCGCCTGTCCATGAGCTTGTTTCACTGACACTTTTTTTTATAGTCGGCATAGATCAGCACATCATCAGGGTCAAATTGGGTGCCATAGGTTTCTATTAGTATTTTTGTGATGTCTTCTTTTTCATTAGCTGCCATTTTATATAATGTTTTGGCATGGTTCTGAAAGCTGGTTGCTGCTGCAAACACTTGCTTCTGTTTTTTTCTTTCACTTACCTTGCTTAGTTTTATTTTTTTTATATTATCAATGAAGGTGGAGTTAATAGCTGATGATTCCCGTTCCCTTTTCACCCTTCTGTTTATCATTGTGGCAAAAGTGTTATCAATGTGCTTGTTTGTAATAATTGATTCTACATCCTTCATAAACTTTTCAGTTTCTGCCTTTGTTTCGGCTTTATATTTATCAAGTTTCTGTGAAATTTGATCATCAGACATTAACGCAATCAGGTTTTTATAATAAATATTGTCAACGGAAACATATCTTTTTCAGGCACTTGTGTTCACATCTTTCATCACAATATGATTGGAAATAGAATCAGTCTTCTTATTATTTACATATTGTGTGTAATAAAGAATTGTAGTAGGAATAAATGTGGCAATGGCACCTATAATAATATTGCGGGTTTGGTTGTTTCCGGATGGGCCCGGGGTAGTGGGATGGTTATAGGGTGGTGGCCCCGGTGGGCCGGGTGTAACTGTATTTCCACTTCCTTCAGACGAACGGGAAGATGGTATACCAGAAGGGTGGCCTGGCATCGGGGGTTGTCCGACATTGCTCAAAAATTGAATACCTGAGTTACAGGTTTGGCAAAAAAGAGTAAAATGTTTTATTTCAGTTCTGTTACTTTCCCTTCAAAAAGAATAGATACAAAATCATCAACGGTTAGTTCTCTTGGTTTTTCAGGGAATGAAAAAGTAAAATCCTCTTCCTTTTTACTAACAACTATTTTATTGCGGGTGCCTGCACCGGATTGAGAAATTAAAGAGATGGACAGCGGAAATTGAAAAATAGTTGACTGTAACTGTTTAAGGTGCAGGCGAACTTCTTTTTTAGTTGCATCATATTTCCAGGTAAAATCCAGGGAAGGGTTTTCAGGAGTGTATAACCATTGTTTGAAAAATTGGTTCAGATCTTTTCCGGAAACTGTTTCAAAAATTTTTTGCAGATCTTTTGTTTCAGCATTTTTACCAGCATAGGTTGCATAGTATTGCCGTATGCTTTTTTGAAACAGAGAATCTCCTAACTGACGGCGCAGCATATGCAGCACCCAACTCCCTTTCTGGTAGCTGTTAGCATTGAGCAGACTCATGTAATTGGGTGTAGAATCAACCACAGGCCGGCGGTTTGTTTTTACAAAGCCAATTACTTTATCCCGGTCATTTCTCATTTCTTTATTCAAACTATCAGTGCCATACCTGGATTCAATGTAAATATGGGTGAGGTAGGTGGCAAACCCTTCACTAAGCCAGAAATGAGCAAAACTTTTTTCTGTAGCCATATTGCCAAACCATTGATGCACTATTTCATGGCTCATTAGCTCTTCTTCCAGCCGTTGTCCGCTTACTGAATATTCAGCATAAAAGATGGCCCCCGCATTTTCCATACCGCCAAACTTTGTTTTGGATTGTACGTTAGCTAATTTTTTATAGGCATAAGGACCAATGTAATTGATATGAAAGGCAAGAATGTCTTTGGCCATTGCATAATCATAAAATCCTTCTGTTTTATTTTCAGGGTATACCCAGCTGGATATTGGTACACAGCCAACCTCACCAACTGTATTAACAGCAAAATCTGCAGCGCCGATCACCATTACTTTGGTGGGAAGTGCTACCTCTTCTTTGTAATGAGTGAGTTTTTTATTGCCCGGTAAATTTGTTTCTTCTAGTTGCACCCCGTTTGATATTACCTGGTAATGTGATGGTGCAGTAACGATAAATTCCACCGTTGCCTTATCAGCAGGATCATCTACACAGGGAATCCAGTTATGTGCCCGGTTGGGCCAATTGTCGGCAAAGAAAGTACGGTTGCCATATTTGTTTTTAGAAATGATGAGGCCGTCTGTTGGGATGCCTTTATAGCGGATAACAACTATGGCAGTATCACCAGCAGCTTTCTTTTTCGGAAATGCGATTTTAAGTTTTTCCGCTGAGTGGGTATTAGGTAATAGTTTATTTTCATCCTGACTTTCCACAACTGAAAAGACAGCCATGCCTTTTCCTTTTGATACATTTGTTAAGTCAAGAGCCAGTTCATTGTCCTCTTTTAGAAAAAGCACTTTCATTGTTGCTTTGCCGCGGATTGAATCAGATTCATCGTTTAAAAAGATTTCAAATTTATAATGCAGCACATCAATACTACGTTGTGCATCAGCAGCAATAGTAAGGCAACCAAAACCAAGGAATATCACAAAGTTCTTTATCATTATTGCCGGTTAAAAATTTTATCTGGCTTTTGTGTGGCTTCTCTTATTCGTTCTGTGATTTTTTTCAGTGGCAGAGGTTTCAGCAATTTAGGCGGGTCAATGTTTTCATCTATGTCATCAAAAAAATTAACTGCCTTCATGGCTATCATGGGATTAGAGTATTTGTATTTGGAAGAAAAGAAATCTACCATTTGCTTCATACTGAAATGTTCCAGCAGAAAATAAATGTCTATAAAATCCTTCAGCCTTTTACCGCTTTGTATAATGGCATGAAACTTCATAGCAGCAATATCTTCTTTTCTTAGAAATGTAATTCCTTCTTCTGTAATGGGGGGAAATAATAGCTCGTAGTTGTGCCTGATAAAATCTGTTTTGATATTGTTTATCAGGCATATAATAGTACTCTTTCGTCTGAATATCTCATTTACATTATAGCCATGACTGATTAATTCAATAACTTCTGTATCATCAAATTCGTTTATAGTAAATAAGTCAATATCAATTGAGTTTCGATGACCGAGCTGAAGGGCCAATGCGGTTCCGCCGACTAAATAGAATTCTTTTAGTTCGGGAATAGTCTGTAACTGCTGAATTAGCCTGAATGTTTCGGGGGCGATAATAATTTTTTTTTTATGCAGCATGTAAAAAACCGGAAGTAAGAAAAAATATTGAAAATTCTTTGTCCCGTTTGTCTAATTGGGCACTCCATTCAATCGTTTCGAGAATCTGTTCTTTGGTATAGTAATTAACCATGTTACGCCACTCTTCAAGGTTACCCATTTGTAAGACTCTTTCAATAACTATTTTAAACGATTTGTCGTAATTAAATGTATCCAAATCGTATTCCCATAGGAGGGCATCGTTAATTATATATGGTCTTTCTTTATTCATTTTTACTACTGTAAATATAACAATTTTATGGCTGAATACCTGAGGAAAGGCCTTGTGGTTTACAGGGAAAACCTGACTTTTTTTGGCAGAAAATCGGGCAATTAATTACAATTTCTCCAGCATTTCCACCACTTTTTCCCGTTTCAATATCACATAACCTATGCGGTCATTGCTGATGCCTTCTTTCAGTTGGTAGCTGAATTCGAGTTGCTCATCTTTTACATTCGTTTCAAAATAACGGAACGAAATAGTAGGATAGTTTTTCAGTTCATCGCCTATTTCATATAAGTGAGTAGAGAGAATGAACAAAGAATTTTTTATTTTAATCAAACCTTTGATAACAGTCAGCGAACATTTCATGGCATCCTGCACATTGGTGCCTTTAAATAATTCATCAATCAGTACCAGCCACTTTTTCCCGTTATTTATTTTTTCAATCGTATTTTTTATCCGCTGCACTTCGTTGAAGAAAAAACTTTCGCCTTTAGCGATATTATCCACCACATTAATATTGCTCAAAAGGCCGTCAAATAAAGTCAGTCTCATTTTTGTTGCGGGTACACCCATACCGATATGAGCCAGGAAAACGGCGGAGCCAACTGCTTTTATCAAAGTGCTCTTGCCTGCCATATTGGCCCCGGTTAAAAAAACAAAATTGTTTTCCGGGTTTAATTGTAAATCGTAAGCAACAGGCTTTGGTAATAATATATGGTATAAGCCTGTGGCATCTATCAATGATGCTTCTTGTTCCACAAATTCAGGAAAAGTAAGGTTGTATGTTTTTACTGCCACCGCCATCGAATACCAGGCATCTAACCGACTGAAAATATCAATCAATTCCAACGTATCTGTTTTGTAGCGGCCACGGAGATAATGACCGTAATATAAGTTTTGACGGGGAGAAAATTTTTGCCCCGGTAATATTTCTGCTAATTTTTGCAACGGCGGTTCTTTCAGTATCCGGCTGATACGATCTGTATAAAATTGAATGCTGGGAGGGAGGTCAAGGTTTTCCAACAGTTCTGCAATGCTTTTTATACCCCTGTAGAAATCTGCAAAATGGATCATTGAATATTTCACCATGGAATAGTCTTCATTGTGCAGCCATTTGTAAAACAGGTTATTTATAGAACCGGGGCTTTCGCTGATGGGGTCCAATGCATAATCCATGAACTTGTCCATTACCAGCACAGTGCCATTAGTGATGCCGGTAGGCCAATTCTTTACATGCTCTAAAAATGTGCGGATGATCTTCTGTGTGCCAATTATCTTTTTTATATCACTATGTGGTTCGCTGAAAAATTTGCGAAGCCATTCCTTGCCGCCGGTAGTACGGGTAAAGTTAAGTTTATGAAAAATAGAAAATTCCTCTTCGTGGCGGAAGATGGAAATGTCATTGAATGATATTTTGTCTATCTCCATGGTTGAGTGGAACGCAGATTTTTATGATTGTTAAGACTAACACAGATAGTATCATAATACATCATCCGTATCATGACAATCTTCGTTTTGTATTTATCTGTCAAATTTAAGCCGCTGGCCTTTCATTGATTCATCCAACACCCCGTTCCGATATACCAGATGCCCATTTACAAACGTATGAGTAATAGATGCAGGAAATTGAAAATTCTCTAAAGGACTCCAGCCACATTTGTATAAAATATTTTCTTTGGTAACTTTTGTTGATTCGTTCAGGTCAACAATTACCAGGTCGGCAGGAAAGCCTTCCCTGATATATCCCCTGTCTTTTATTTGAAAGCATTCAGCTACTGCATGGCTCATTTTTTCTGCAATTCTTTCCAGGCTTATTTTCCCCATTTTATAATAATACAGCATCAGTAACAAAGGATGCTGAACCAGCGGCAAACCTGCGGGAGTTTTTTCGTAAGGTTGATTCTTTTCTTCCCAGGTATGTGGGGCATGGTCGGTGGCAATCACATCCAACCGGTCATCCAGCAGAGCTTTCCATAAGGCTTCTTTATTATGCGGGGCTTTTATGGCGGGATTACATTTTATCTGGTTGCCCAGTCTTGCATAATCATCGCTGGTGAAATGAAGATGATGGACACAAACCTCAGCAGTAATACGTTTTTCTTTCAGCGGAAACATATTAGTAAACAACTGCAATTCTTTTTCTGTGCTGATATGCAGTATATGAAGCCTTGTATTATATTTTTTGGCAATTTGAATAGCATACAGCGATGATTCATAACAGGCTTCTTCATCCCTGATGTTGGGATGGTCAGCAACCGTCAATACTTTACCTGTCGCTTTTATTTTTTCAAGATTCTGCCTTACTATTTTTTCGTCTTCACAATGGGTTGCAATCAGCACTTCACTCTCCCTGAATATTTTATCAAGTGTGTTGGGGTTATCTACCAACATATGGCCGGTGCTGGCACCCATAAAAATTTTAACGCCGCAAATATCTTTTCGCCTATCATTTGTTCTTAGTACTTCATCCGCATTATCATTACCGGTACCCATAAAGAAAGAGTAATTGGCTAATGAACATTGCGAAGCGATGTTGTATTTGTCTTCCAGCAACTCCTGAGTCAGGGCATTGGGAATGGTATTCGGCATTTCCATAAAACTGGTAACACCGCCAGCTATTGCCGCTTTTGCTTCGGTATAGATAGTAGCTTTATGTGTAAGTCCCGGCTCCCGGAAATGTACCTGGTCATCAATACAACCCGGCAAGAGATATTTTCCTTCTCCATTAATTTCAACGTAATCTGTGTTGATCTGTGCAATCTGTGGCTGAACTTTCTCAATTCTGCCATTTGATATTAACACATCTGCCGTTATAATCCGCCCTTCGTTGACAACCTGTATATTCTTAATCAGATATTTTTGCATATTTTGGCGCCTGAATTTAATTCCATGACCCATGCAATTTAAAAAAACCCTTGTAAGACTGCTACTAATTCTTTTCCCCATTGCCAGTGCTGCTCAAACTACTTATTTCACACAGGGTGATAAGGCCAATATTTTAATAGAGAGGCTGGAAATAAAAAGAAAGAATGACTCCACCCTTAATTTTTCAAAAGTCAGACCCTTAAGCCGCCAGGTTATTATCAACAACATTAATCAATGGAGCAAGTCGGCAGAAAAAACTATAAGACTGTCAAAAGTTGACCAGTACAACCTAAACAGTTTGCTGATGAATAATATTGAGTTTTTGGCTGACAAAAATCTGTTTAAAAGCAGGAAACCACTTGCCAAACGTTTTTTTCAAACGCCGGCCAGTTTGTATGAAGTGCATATAAAAGATTTTGACCTGGTAATAAACCCCGTGATACAGCTTACCGTATCAAAAGAAAATAATAATGACGAAACACTTTATCAAAATACCCGTGGCCTGAACCTGCGGGGAAAAATTGCCAACAAAATCGGTTTTTATGCTTATGTTACCGATA
>Ga0105046_10000201_pt1 | contig 75080 bp, 73 predicted proteins | sample MAT03_FD_78385 | JGI IMG/M metagenome (GOLD analysis project Ga0105046, IMG submission 78385) | Freshwater microbial communities from Lake Fryxell liftoff mats and glacier meltwater in Antarctica - MAT-03 (megahit assembly) | ecosystem: Environmental > Aquatic > Freshwater > Ice > Liftoff...
GGCTCCTGGAAGCGATTGCATTGCAGCGCAACGGTTACCAGTGCGAAGGAGGAGCAACTGCGCCGCATCGCGCGCGCCAGCAGCGGCAGCGGCACTGCCACGTCCCGCGAGAGCGTCACCGGTGCGTTCGCCGGCGGCGCCAACGGCCCGGTTCACGAACTCCTCGGCGCTCATCGTGATCTGTATTTGCGTTACGAGTTGGCAAGCGCCGAGTGGCGCCTGGTGACGGCGGAAGACCGGGCGTTGGCTCTCGCGCCGGCGTCGTCGGTGACCACCTCGTTGTGCCTTTTGTTCGCGCTGGCCATGGTCAGCGCGTTCACATTCGCGCATCAACAGATTCGGCGCAGCACGCAGCCGCTGGAGGCGCTCCGCGATGCCACGAAGCGCGTCGAGGCCGGCGATCTCGATACACCGGTCGTCATTTCATCGAGGGACGAATACGGCGAGCTGGGTGTGGCATTCAACGGAATGACGAACACGTTGTCACGACAGCTCACACTGCTGCGAGTCATGGACGAGGTTGATCAGGCGACGCTGCGCCATCGTGAAATCGCTGCGATCGCGGCCATTGCGTTGGGCGGGTTGCGCAACGTACGCGGCCTGAAAGGCGCGGCGTGTGTGATCATGGACGAATACAGCACGACTGATATCTCCTGCTGGTCGATTGAAACGAATGGCGCGCGCGTCAATAGCGCATCGTATGTGCTGGAGGCGACCGAGCGCGCATTGATGTTCGCTCATCCGCGGCAGTATGCTCTGCTTGATGGTACGGGAGTTCAGAACGCCGGAAACGGGTGGATACCGGACGCTGACAACGCGATGCGTGTCGTGTTCCCGCTCATCAACGACGGTGAATTGCTGGGCGCTATCACCATTGCCTTCGCGTCGCATTTCGTGGCCCTCGACGAGGAGCTGATGGTGGCGCGACGCATTGCTGACCGCGTCGGGCTGGGTATCGCCAATGTGCGCCTCCTCGACCGCCTCAATGCACTTTCTTCCGGTACCCTGCTCGCGTTCGCCCGCGCCATCGACGCCAATTCGCCATGGACCGCCGGTCATTCCGAACGCGTGACACAGCTCGCCCTTGGTCTGGGACGTCAGCTGAATTTGACACCGGCCGAGTTATCGATACTGTATCGCGGCGGGTTGATGCACGATATCGGCAAGATCGGTATCCCGCCAGCCGTGTTGGATAAGGCGGGACGTCTGGATGAAGCGGAACGCGCACTGATTGAAAAACACCCGGAAATTGGCGAGCGAATACTTCGTCCCATTCCTGCCTTTGCAGATGCGCTGGGTATTGTCCGATCGCATCACGAACGATTCGACGGTGCCGGGTATCCGGACCGCCTCGCGGGCGAGGCGATCCCGTGGCTGGCGCGTATTCTCGCAGTTGCGGATGTTTTTGATGCAATGGCCAGCGACCGTCCCTATCGCGCGGGTTTAAGTCATCGCGCCACGATCACCATGATCGAAGGCAACTCGGGAACGCACTTCGATCCGCGTGTCGTAGCTGCGCTCCTGGCCCTCGAGCGCGACGATCCCGCGGCGCTAAGTCAACAAACCTCACTGCGCGAGTTCACGATGCAGGGTGGTTCGTCCCTCAACACGCCTCACAACGCAATGGTCGCGATCACATGACCCGACACCGCAAACGTTTACGCAGCGCCGCACCGCCGCAAAAAGCTGACGATCCCACCGCATCGGCGGTGAGCGCGTCACCGACACGGACGGCGTCGGCAAATGTCACGTCAAGAATCGAGGTCAGGGGGCTGGACCTCGCACTCGTCGCGTCGCCTGTGCCGGTGAACACCACGCTGGATTCGATCTCGGACGCGTTGCTGTATGCAAGCGTCGACGAGGCGCAGGCACAGACGGCGTCCGCGAAGCTGGCTGAATCAGAAGCGCTGCGGGCGGAGCTCAAGGAGATTGCGGTCGTGTTGGACCTGCCGTCCAAGCGCATTCAGCGGCCGAAAACGGCGTCGAACATTGCGGTACTTGGCGCCCCACGCAACGTCCGTCAACTGATGGAGCGCGCCGCCCACGTGGCGGTCTTCGTCGGGTTGCTTGTCGGCGCTTCAACACTCCGCACACCAGCTGCTCCGACGTTGCCTGACGCGCTCCTGGGCGGGTGGATCACGTCGAACCCGGCCTATGAGGGCCGGGAACTTGGATTTGTGGAATCTGAACTCGTCATGCGTGTGGCGCCTGACGCGCCACTTACACGTTACCCGATTACGGCGATGTCCAGTCGAACAACCGCCGACACCACGGTGCTGGGCCTTACTTACGTAACCGAGGGCGGACCTGTCGAGTTGCATGCGCGTCTTATTGGCGGGCGGAATCCGACGCTTGTTTTCGATCGGCCAAGCGGGTTGGTGTGGGAGCGCCGCGTTTACTAGTCGGTGGTAAATGGAGTCTGGCAAGCAACGAGTTGAGGGACGCGCCCGGCTCGTCTCGAGTGCTGACCTCGACAATTTTTTCCGCCACCTGTTACAGCTGCGCCCAGTCGCGAGTGAACTGCGGGCGATGAAGGGGCCACCCCCAAGCTGGACGGGACCAGATCAAGCCTCGGCCCGAGCAGCTCGCGCCGGCGGTCGCGGCGCTTCCGTTTCCGCCCGGAACCCGATACAGGGCCGCAGCCAGCCGATTCGCCGCCCGACATCGTAGAACAACCAGCACCACACCGCCGTGGCACGGATGACGATCACGAACTCCGCGAACGGTGGGAGCGAGAACCGGAGCAGCTACCTGCCGAGCAGGATGTCGGCAATCCCGAGCAGCCTCAATTCCCTGTTACGGCTTCCGCATTTGTTTTGCGCCTGTTACTCGCATCCAATAGGCACCATCAGTTCCTGCTCCGCCCCAATGTTTCAGGACACATTGAATATCATTTATCGCCATCCCGCATCACGGCTCCGCATCTCCCCTGATAAAACCATCGCGCAACAACGTGGTGTGTATTGCGAGCATCGACTTCAAGAGGCCGCGCAACACTCCCGCAAACTCGCCGTCACCCGCATACGTGCGCCACATGTCAACGGCCCGCATCTGGTAAAAGTTGCTGTTGCATGTAATGGTAGTACGTGACCTTCTCCGTGAGCCGAAAAGGCCCTTCGGGTACCGTAAGTACTGCCAGTTCGTGCGCGATGTGCAGTTGTTGCGGTCGTTGATCATCCAGATACACGCGCCACTTGCCTTGGCGCATCATTGCATCAGCCCCCGGCAATGTCAACTTGACCTCGGTCAGCACCGTGGCCGCAGCGCGTGAATTGGCCGCGTACGCCGCTTCCCACCCCAACCGCGCCCAGCTTCTGCGTGTGGTGAAATCGTCGGCGATGGCAGGCGAAACAGAAACCGCCGAAACCAGCGCCGACAGATTCGTTTTCGCTTCGTCCAACGTGTACTGCTTTTTGAAGCCGCGCCACGTCACACCCAGACCGCGCTTGACATCGTCAACGCGCATGAGCCACGACGGTTCCGTGACCGGATGCCTTTCATACACGGTTTCGCGCACCAACCATCGACGTCCATCGGCGTCGGCCTCGCCCAAGCCGGGCGTGCGGCCCATTCCGTCCCGAACAGGCCGCCACTATCGCGGAGAGAAAACTCATGACGATGATTCCCGTTGTAGGACGAATATTCATGTGAATTGGCTTCACGATGTTCCGGCAGCGCTTGGGCGCAGAGAGTTGAGACGTGCGTTCTTCGCACGTGATGGTGTGAGTCATGGGTGTGCGCCGCGCAAACCCTCTGCCATCTGTTCGACCACAGCGTTACTGAACGTAGGGGTGGTCTTCACCAGGTCGTACAATTTCAGAAACGCTTCGCGCCGCTCGGTCATATTGGTGGTGTTGAACGCCAGCAACTGTGGGCGCATCGACCAGTCAAAGCGTGAACTCAGAATTCCGTGTATCACCGCCAGCACCGTCGCATAATGATAGGCCACGTCGCCTGGACGATGCACCAGCCCGCGAAACAGCGCTTCAACGACCGCCGGCGGATGAAACTCTTCCACTGCATCGAGTGTCTGCGACAGTCCGCCAAACATGGCCACCGTTTCCAGCGCCATGAGCACCGATTCAAGGCGCCCGGCTTCATCAACCAGATGCGGGGCGCGGCTAATGACGGCCATGCGCAACTCCACATCCACCGACCTGGACGCGTCCAGCAACGCCCGCTCCGCTCGTGGGCTACCCAGCGCGACCAGTGCCTCCACATCACGCCAGCTCCTGGCGGGAATGAGCGACAGTTCGATTGCCGACCGGGAGGGCTCGGAGACACGCATCATAGCCGCAAGGTCATAACCGGTGCCCTCACGCCACCGATCGTAGGTCATTTCGCGACTGTCATCAAACCGTTTGAGCGCCTCGCGGTCGGCTTCGTCAACCACACTGTGTGGGGATACCCCCGGTCCTTCGAGACGCGCCCGAATTTCGTCCATGTCCGGATAACTGCTGTCAGCGATAGACGCTTCGAGGATGAAGAACCGTCGGTCCTCATCGGTGAACTCGCCACAATACTGCGAATTGTTGCGCGCAGAAAAGTGGAGGCCGTCACCACTCTGTCGCACACGCGTTGTCACGAGGTTGGCAAGTTTGATGAACGCGCCCACCGGTGGGGCCGGGTGCGAATGACCAGCGTCGACAATGGTGTTGCCCGCATTGAGCTCGGCCAACAACAATTCGCGAAGCTCACGGGGAAGTTGGGATACGTCCTGTTGATATTCCGCAGGAACATGCGCGTCGTTGGGCTGATTCACGGTCACAATTGGTGAAGGGTAAAATGCGTGTCCGTCAGTCGGTCAACCACGATAGCCACGGCTGGCTGCGCAAAGCGGCCGCCGCGAATGTTGAGCAGGTCCTCGCGCGCGCGATACGGCGACGCGGCGGTCTTGCCACCGGGCGTCCACACCAACTCATTCTTGGGAATCCAGCCGAGGGCCTGACTGAAATGCAGGGCGGCCTGCGGGAGCACAATGATCGCGAAGAATCCAGCGAAGAACACTGTCGGCTTGAGCGACACGCCGGCACGCAGCATGAGCGCACCCACCAACACCATCACCAGCGTGCCCATGCCGAGCAGGCTCGCTAGGATCACGGCGCCGGTGTTGGCGCGAAAGAACTGCAGGGTGACGGACATGGCGCGAAGCCGTGGTGGTGTCGCGGGCGGTTACGGGTGTTTGCGCGTGAACTTCGCGCTTAATGTGAGGCACAGTGGGCACCGGTTTTCGCGGGTGACCCGCCATGACATCTTTATGGCGGTCAGTTGCCCGGCGCGCGCCGCCCATTTGGCCACGTACGCTAACGTATAACCGCACATTCAGAAACGGGGTATTTCATGTTTCGCCAAGCCATTCGCGTAGTCCATACCGACATTGCTATCTCTTCAGCGAACATTTTGGGCAAGGTGACGGCGCTCGCTCTGGGCCTCCTCGCAATGCCCGGCTCGCCTTTCGTAACGTCGGCAGAGCTCGTTGCACAAGCGCAGCCCGCAAATGCGGCGAGCCCGGCATTGAAGAAGCCGGGACCCGGTGCCTCGCGCCTTCTGGGCACTTGGCGGGTGGTTCGCGGTGCGGTTGCTCCCTGGGTAACCGACAAGAGCCATCACCCCGACACATCAAGCTGGCTGGGCAAAACCATTCAATTCGAACCAACCCGCGTAATTGGCCCCGACGTGCTCACGTGTGGCACTGCCCGATATGCAGCGACCAGCGTTCCTGCCGAGGGGATGTTTCAGGGCACGTTTACGAAGGCGGCGACGGCGGAAGCCATGATGGTGGGTGTTTCAAAGTTTCCCATTGCGGGCACCTCGCTCACCTGCGCCACTGGAGTTTTTGAATTCCATTTTCCGGACAGCACAACCGCGCTGTTGGCGATGAGCAATGCCATTTGGACCCTGGACCGTTCGCCTGGCGCGCGCGCGGCCGCCACCGCACCCGACGGCGTTGTGCAGCGCTTTCTCGAGGCGCACTTTGCGCGCGACATGGGGTTTTCCAAGGCGGCCCTGCAACCGAAGGCGCCGTTTCTGACAGCAGGATTGACCGCGCTGACCACGCGGTATTTCGCAGTGCCGGCCAATCCCAATGAGGCACCGGACCTGAACGGCGATCCGTTTACCAACAGTCAGGAATATCCGACGCGGTTCTCTGTCGGCACGGCGACCACGACGGCCACTACTGCTAATGTGCGTGTGCGGTTCAGCGACGCACTGCGCGTGCAGACCATCACGTATCATTTGCGGCGGGAGAGCGGTGGCTGGCGTATTGATGACCTCAGGTACGAAGATGGGGTCACGCTGCGCAAACAGCTTGGCGCGGCGATTCCGGGCGCGCGTTCTTGATGCCGGTTACCGTCGTGGCGAACCCGCTGGCGAGCTCGGGCACGGAGGTGGCGCCGCGTCCGAGCCGTTCCAGGATGCCCCGGCGAATCGAGTGGGCGACGGCCGAGAAGGTGACGTCGAGCGTCCGAGATGAATACTGAACCAATATGGTTCAGCGTATGTCTGCCCATTTGGGGGGCGCATGCGGGGCTCCGGGCAACGTATCTTGGAGTGGACTCCGCCCCCCCGTCCCCGCTCGGCCTACGTACCGCCAATCCCGCCATGTCTCGTTGCAAGGGCCCGTTCGATTCTTCCAACGCACTGGTGCGTTCGGCTGCGCGATTCGCCGCACTCGCGGCCATCACCACCTGTCTCACCTTTGCGACGGCTACGTACTCGGCGACTGCGCAGGCCTTGCCGGGTGGCATCAGTGTGCCGCGCAACGAGGCGCGCGAAACAACGCTGTTGGAGCAGGTGAGCGTGCCTGACGGCTTCAAGGCCACGCTGTTTGCGGCGCCGCCTGTGGCGATGTATCCGGTGTGTTTAACCGCCACGGTCGAAGGCGTGGTGTTTGTGTGTGTCGATCCGAACCTGTCACTGACCGCGACCAAAGGGCGCGGCAAAGTGGTGCGTCTCGTGGACATCAACAACGATGGTACGGCCGATCGGTATACGGTGTTTGCCGAGATGGATAGTCCGCGCGGTCTGGCCTATGACGGGCGCACCATGTATGTGATGCATCCGCCCACTCTCACGGCGTATCGCGATACGACGGGTGACGGTGTGGCCGATGTCTCTGAGGATATCGTGACGGGACTGGGCTTCGGCCTCGATTTTCGCGGGGCCGATCACACCACGAACGGCATCACGTTGGGCATTGATGGATTCATCTACATCGCCGTTGGCGATTACGGGTATCGCAAAGCGGTTGGGAAAGATGGCACGACTATTTCGCACCGTGGTGGTGGTGTGGTGCGCGTGCGAACGGATGGCACGGGGTTGGAATTGTATGCCGAAGGCACGCGCAACATTTACGACGTGGCGGTCGATCCATTTCTGAATGTCTTCACGCGCGATAACACCAATGATGGGGATGGGTGGGACATTCGCCTGCACTATCTGCCGATGGGCGCGCACATGGGGTATCCCATGTACTACAAGCACTTCGCGAATGAGCAGATGCAGTCGCTGGCCGACTACGGCAACGGTTCGGGCACGGGTGGATTGTGGGTGCACGATCCGGGCTTCCCAACGGATTACGGAAATAATCTGTACACAGCAGATTGGCTGCTGAATCAGATTACGCGGCATCCGCTCACGACCAAGGGCGCGAGTTTCAACGCAAAGCAAGAGGGCTTCGTGAAGGTGCCCCATCCGGCTGATATGGCGATGGATGGGCAGTCCAACATGTACGTCGCCAGTTTGTACGGGGGCGACTATACGTATTCGGGCGACACCGTGGGGTACATCGTGCGGGTGAGCCCGGCCAATGCCGTGTACAAGCCGCGCGCTGCCGTCTCGTCACTGAGTGATGTGGCACTGCGCACGTGGCTGGTGGACGCCAATGCGGAGTACCGGTTGCAAGCGCAGCGGGAAATTTTGCGGCGGGGCAGCAAAGCGCCGGTGGTGAGTGCCTTGCAAGCGCTGGTGTTGAACAAGCGTGAGCCAGCGTATGCACGCGTGGCGGCGATGTTCACGCTATCGCAGCTCGTTGGCGCGCAGGCGCGCGTTACGCTGCAGAACGCAGCGAGTGATCCGATAATCAAGGCGTGGGCGCTGCGCGCCATGGTGGACAACAAGTCGCAACTCGACGGCATGGGTTCGGCGCTGTTTGTGCAGGCGTTGAGAGACACGAGTGCCCGCGTACAAACGGCGGCACTGGCAGCGTTGGCGCGCCTGCACGCCAAGGATGCAGCGGCGGCGATTGTCCCACTCACTGGCAGCAGCGATGCAACAGTAGCGCACATTGCGGTGAACGCGTTGGTGTCAGTGGGTGGTTCGGAGGCAGCGCTGGCTGTTTTGAATGAGACAACGCCACTAATTCGCGCGGGAGCACTGCGTGCACTTGAACGCATGCATGATGTGCGATCGGTGCGACTGCTAATACCGCAGGCGTCGCCGCGCAATTCTGCTGGGGCAATCGAGATCAAACAAGACGTTATCATCGCGCTGGCTCGGCTCTTTCACCGTGAGGCCGACTGGAATGGCGAGTGGTGGGGCACGCGCCCCTCGTTTATTGGTCCGTACTTCGCACCAGCCAAGTGGGAAATGAGCGATGAGATTGGCGACGTGCTGTTGGACGCGCTATCGGTGACCAACGCCCCTGGAAGCGCAGCGCCCGCAACCTTGATTGCCGAGTTCGTGAAGAACCGCGTGTTGCCGGCCGGGACGACGGCATCGTTGTTTGTCGGGCCGGTTGGTGGCGAAGCCATGCGGGCGATGGTTGGATCGAGCACGGTTCCCGCCAACGCCATACGCATGTTGTCCACCCTGAATGCTGGCAATGCACAAGGGAATGCGGCCGTTGCTCGACTGCTCGCGGCCCAACCAAGTATTGCGGACGGCGCACTTCCGCTGGTGCGCGATGGGGCAATGTCATTGACGCTCTCCGACAGCCTGCGCGCGCAACTCATCACACTCCTGGCTGCAATGCCTGGCCGTCCCGGGCTTGATGCATCCACTGGCGTGCTGGCTACGGTGAATCCAGCCGTCACACCAACCGGCACACCAGCTGCACCCATGGAAGCAGCGTGGCGGCGCTTCGTCGGTGATCGCCGCCGCCTGCAGGAACTCGACTACTTCATCGATCTCTCCCGCTCGGCCGACTCCTCGCTGCGCACGCTCGCGTTTGCGGTGTTGTTGCAGTCCGTGCGAGGTGGACGCGCGGCTGCTGCCGTGAATGAAAAGGTGCAACCCGTGCTGACGGCCGCGTGGGCCAGTCGCGCCGCGGCGTCTGATCTCGTGCGCGCAGTGTCCATCATGCGACTTGAGGCGGCGTATGGTCCGCAGCTTGCGGCGTATGGGGCGCGCGCGGGTGCGTCCGGTAGCGCGGCGAACAACAACGCGAACGACAACGCCAGCAGCGCTCCGGCTGGCGGCGTGCGCAATGCTGCCACCTCTGCACTCCAGTGGCAGCCACTGTTCAACGGCAAAGACTTGAAAGACTGGGACATCAAGTTCACCAACCATCCGTTGGGCGACAACTTCCGCAACACCTTTCGCGTGGAGAATGGGTTGCTGGCAGTGCGGTACGACCAGTGGCCCGACTTTAACGGCGAATTCGGTCACATCTTCTACAAGCAGCCGTTTTCGCACTACATTGTCGCGGTCGAATACCGTTTCACCGGCGACCAGGTAACGGGCGCCGGCAATGGACTCAGTTGGGCCATTCGTAACAATGGCATCATGGTGCACTCGCAGTCGGCGGCCAGTATGGGACTCAAGCAGGATTTCCCCATCTCGCTCGAAGTGCAATTGCTGGGCGGGTTGGGCAAAGGCCCACGCCCCACAGCGAATTTGTGCACACCGGGTACCCATGTCGTGATGCATGACAAACTCGTGACGACCCATTGCATCAACTCCAGTTCCATCACCTACGACGGTGACGGTTGGGTGCGAGTAGAAACGATGGTGCTGGGCGACTCCGTTCTGAAACACATTGTGAACGGCGATACGGTGTTGACCTACACCAAACCGCAAATGGGCGGCGGCTCGGCGAACAACACCAATCCCGGCGTGCTGGTGAACGGCAAAATGCTGTCCGAGGGGTTCCTCTCGCTACAGGCGGAATCGGCGCCGGTGGAGTTTCGCAAAGTGGAGCTGGTGAATCTCAAGGGATGTACGAATCCCGTGGACGCGAATTACCAACCGTACTTCGTGAAGTCCGATCCGGCCGCCTGCCGAAAACGTTGAACACCGTCATGGGTCGTGTTGCGATGAGCCTCAGTGCGCGCGTCACTAATTGCGCGGCGTGTATCAACCCTGTTGTCCGCAGGCCGTGACCGCGGTCGTTTCCGAATTCTAGTGCGCGTTCTCCTCGTTCATGGCCTGGGCCGCACGCCCGCCAGTCTGCTGTTGCTCGCGCATACGTTGCGACGTGCAGGGCATTCCACCAGCAGCTTCTCGTATTTCGCGTTTGCCGAACCGTACGATCACATTCGCGAGCGCCTTGTGGGGCGGCTGCAATCTCTGGCCGCACACAGCGACGAACCGGTAGCCCTCATTGGCCATTCGCTGGGTGGATTGTTGCTGCGGCATGCATTGTGCGACGTGCCATCGTTGCCGGTACATCGCCTCATCATGCTGGGCACACCCAATCGTGCGCCGCGGCGCGCGCAGCGAGTGATGAGTTGGTTGCCGTTCCAGGTGTTTGCGCGTTCAAGCGGAGCGTTGCTGGCCAACCCGCAGCAACTGGCCACTATTCCCGGGCCCAAAGTGCCATACACCATTGTCGCAGGCACCGGTGGATATCGCTGGTTGTCCAAGCCGTTCGGCGCCGAGCCGCATGATGGAATCGTGGCGGTCAGCGAAACGCGCATTGATGATACGGATGAACCGGTGCTGCTGGACGTATCACACACCTTCATGATGAACGACCGCCGGTTGCAGCGATTTGTGTTGGCGTTGTTGGCGGGTTGAGGCTGAGACTGTTACGAACGGCCCGCCTGCCGCCCGGTCACCAGCGGCCCAGCATGTACAGCGCCGTGCCCAACCAGTTCGCAATTGTCACGCCGGACATCGAGTCGCGTGTGACCATGGAAATTGCCACACGCAGGCCGTGGAAAGGTGTTTCAGGAAGGCCTGGCGACTGCGCGATGTATCAGTGGTCCGCCCGCGATTCCAACCTCGCCGTACTGCGCAGGGATCCGCCATTTTCGATACCTTTTTGTTGTGACACGGCCGGACCGACCCGGGTAGAGGAGTGCACAAGCTGGACGATAGGGTACTCTCTACTTTCTCCAAGTCAAACCATGGAAATCCAACGCCTCAAACCCACGGTCCTTGCAACGCTGGCGCTGCTCTCAGCTGCCTGCGGCAACGACCCGGCAGGCCCGCAGTCTCCCACGCAGAACGGCTCCCCGAACGGAATCGTCGCGGGCACCCTCGAAGTGACCGCCACCGGCGGTTCGGTCAAGTTGCGCAACACCACCGAGCACCAGTTAGGCTACCTGGCGCTCGACAAAAACCAGATGGTAGTGGCCCTGTATCCCCCATGCGGAACCAACTGCCCGGTGTTGGTGCAAGGTGCCATTGCAACTATTCCGTACCCGCAGATTTCCGGGTATACCAATCAGTCCACGCACGCCGCAGTGTTGTGGTGGCGTTACACCGTGCGCGCCGATGGCACGCGGGCGGCCGAGGGCGCCGTGCAAACCACCCTCGTGCAACTCAAGTAGGTTCGGTTGAACCCGCTGCTTCCTGCACTTCAAGGGGCAAAGCGTGGCGATCGTCACGCCTTTGCTGCCTTGGTGGAACTGCTGCATCCGCGCGCCATGCGTTACGCCCTGCATATGGTGGGCAGTAACGAAGACGCCGAAGAAGCCGTACAGGATACGTTTGTGCGGGTGTACGACAATCTGTCGCGCTTTCGCGAAGACGCAGCGTTTGATCCGTGGTTTTTTCGCATTCTCGCCAATCGCTGCCGCACGCTGATTGCCAAACGCAAACGTCGGCATGCCGTCATCGAATACGGGGACCTGCCCGCCAATGCCTCAACCGCCGCGTCGACATCGGGCGAGTTTGCCGCCGAAATTCAGTTCGTGCTGAACCAGTTGCCCGCCGAACAGCGCGAAGCCTTTCTGCTCCGTCACATCGAAGACATGGACTACGAAGCTATTGCGGCCGTCACCGGTGTTGGCCTTTCCGCTGTCCGCATGCGCGTCAAACGGGCATGCGACGTACTCCGGGTTCAGTTGAATGCCGTCTACCAGAACGTTTAACACTTCCCACCATGCATGAAGAACGCGACGACGCCATTGAGCGTGTCAAGGCGGCCCTCAAGCCGTTGCCGCCAACGGATGCGCATGCGGTTGCCCGCGTGTTATCCGCGGTGCATGGCCGGACTCCGCAACCGACACCACGCTGGCGCGAATTCCTGGACTGGTTGCGCACGCCCTCGCTGTCGGTCGCCGCTACTGGCGGCGTGGCGGTCGCGGCGCTGTTCGTGGGGTACATGTTAAGCGACACCGCTCGGACGCTCCGTGGTCCGAACAGCGCTGCACCAGCCGTTGCGGTCGCCCCATCATCCACGGAACCCACGGTCGCAGAGGATTCACGGCCGGTGGTTGCCGTATCATCCATCGACGACGCAGAACGCGCCGTTCCAGTACAATTCGTGCTGAACTTGCCGTCCGCCATGAGCGTGTCGGTCGTCGGTGATTTCAACAACTGGACCGTCAATCAGGCGCCTATGCAGAAGTTTGCGGGCGGGGCATGGACCGTAACGCTTCCGGTCAAGCCGGGCCGTCATGAGTATGCGTTTGTAGTGGACGGGAAGACATGGATGGCCGACCCACGCCAACCCAAAGCCAGGGACAATGATTTCGGAAAGCCAGGATCGGTCATCGTGGTGAATACGCCATGAGCCACCTGTTTGCCGGTCGGCGTTTTCAGCGTCGAACCGTTTGCGCGGCAGGACTGCTGCTCGCTTGCACGTTAAGGGCGCCCCTCAACGCACAAGGTGCTGGCACCGAACAGATCAGTGATGTTCGGGTGCGAACGGCCATTCAGCTCGTATTTCGAAATACGCAGGCCAAGGGCGTGCCTACCGAACCATTGGCGAGAAAGGTGCGCGAGGGCGTATCCAAACAAGCCGACCCGGCGCGAATCCAGTCGGCCGTGCAATTGCTGGCCCAGCGCCTGGAGACTTCGTTCCAGGCTCTCGCGCCAATCACCTCTCTCGAAGAACTGTCGGCAGGGGCCGGTGCGCTGCAAGTCGGCGTGCCTGCGCAAACGCTGCGCGAATTGCGAAAGCTGTCTCCCACGCAGCCGCTCACTGTACCGCTTGGCATCCTCACAGAACTGGTCGCGCATCAGGTGCCCGTCGCTTTGGCCACCAGGAAAATTCGCGAGTTGCTCGCGCGTGGAGCGAATAACGCACAACTGGTCGCGCTGGGGGAAAATGTCGAGGCCGACGTCGCGGCCGGCATGGTCCCTGATGCCGCGCTCGATTTGCGGGCCAAGGGGGTCATGTCATTACTTACAGCGCCGGTTGGCGTGACCACCGTTGTCCCCAGCGCCAAGCCTCCAATTCGACCGAAATAAACTGATCGCGTTCGACTCCCAGTACCGACAACCAACGCACTGGTTTCGACGAAGACTTCGGTGCGGTGCAACACAGGGGATGGGCCCAATCGGGCTCGTCCTTTTTGTGTTGGTGCCTGCCGTGCAAACAGCCAGTGCGCAAGGAATAACGACGACCGTTTCGATCGAGGCGGGAGCCATCCGCATCAAGCAGCGCAATCGTGGAGCACTGGTGTCGCCAACCGTAACACTGACCACGCGAGTCGCCAGCACACGCGCAGCTATTTCGGGCTCGGCACTACTGGTGCAGTCCCGCGACAATGCCGGGGCATCACAAGTCGCGTTGGGTGGTGAGTTCCTGCTGCCGCGATCACAATCGCTCCGACTGGAAGCGACAGGAAGCGCCACGTTTTTTGACGCGCCGGAGGGCAAGCGCGAAACGAGCACCAGTGGAATGGTGCGCGCGCATTTCGCGCGCGATCGGTTCGGCGCGTTTGGAACCGCCGGGACCGGCGTCATTGGCCGATCAATCGCGAAGTTTCGCGCCGTCCAGTGGGATGCGGGCGCCTGGGCGCGCCGTGGCGCACTGAATGGCGTGCTGACCATGCGGAATTCGTACAGCCGAGACTATCCGTTGGTCGAAACATCCGAATTCGTGTTGACGAACCGCGTCATGTATTCGGTGCGCGATTTCGCGGGCACGCTCTCCGCGCAATTTGGTCGAGTTGAGTGGCAAGCCACTGGCGCGTGGCGAAACGGTGTTGGTGCGACGGTTGGCCATACAAACGCGTTCTCGATGGCGGCGACGGCCCGTGTGACCTCGCGACTCGCGCTGACGGTGAACGCGGGCAAACAGTTGGCCGAGTGGCTGACGGGTGTGCCGTCAGCTCATGTGCTTGGTGTCTCCGGCCGCGTAACGCTGCGGGGGGCATCGCCCAGACGTGTGGCACCTTCGCGTTCCGCGGCCGTATCTCCATTCGCGACCGATATTCAGCGCCCTGCAACCGGCGGTGCGACCGTAAGAATTCGGGTCAATGCGCCGGCGAATGCCCTGGTCGAACTCAGCGGCACGTTTAACGAGTGGGCAGTGGTCACCGTCTCGCGCGTGGGCACGCTGTTCGAACAGGTGTTGCAATTGCCACCGGGTACACACCGCATTGCGGTGCGCATCAACGGCGGCGAATGGAAATCACCGGCAGGGCTGGCCCGTGTGAAGGACGATCTGGGCGGCGAGGCCGGTTTGGTGGTGGTGCCGTAAGCGGCAGGTAGTGGTGCCGCCGTAAGCGGCAGGTGGTGGTGCCACAGGCGGCAGGTAGTGGTGCCGCCGTAAGCGGCAGGTGGTGGTGCCACAGGCGGCAGGTAGTGGTGCCGTCGTAGGCGGCAGGTGGTGGTGCCACAGGCGGCAGGTGGTGGTGGTGGTGCGGAATTGGAGCAGGCCGGTCCCGCAACCTGCTGGTGGTGGTGGTGCAAGTACACGGTTCCGCGTTACGATACCCAAATGAACCTTTTCAGATATTCGCACCTGCAGCGTGTGACGGCTGCACACGTAGCCCCAGTGAGACGCGCGCCGTTGTTCGTCGTTGCGTTCATTGCGTTGTTGCCCGCTCAGGCCACCCTGGCGCAGACCGCCAGCCGCACGAGTGTCGTCATGCTGGGGACAGGCACGCCTATTCCCGACCCCGATCGTTCCGGACCGGCCGTCGCCATTGTGGTCGACAGCGTGGCGTATCTGTTCGACGCGGGAACGGGAGTAGTGCGACGCGCCGTGGCGGCAGCGCGCAAATTCAACATACCGGCACTGCAGGCCCCGCAATTGTCGCGACTGTTTCTGACGCACCTGCATTCCGATCACACCATGGGGGTGAATGATTTCATCTTCACGCCGTGGATTCAGAATCATCGGCTGCCCGCAGACATTTACGGACCGCCAGGAACGCAACGTCTGGTGAACGGAATTCTGGACGGGAACGCCGAGGATATTGAGGAGCGCGTCAAAAGTGCAGGTGGTCCCACAGCCGAAGGCTGGAACGCCAGAATTCACGAAATTGCCGAGGGCGTTGTATATCGCGATGCGCGCGTAGTGATTCGCGCGTTCGCGGTGCCGCACAGCGCGTGGAAACACGCCTTTGGGTATCGCATTCAGACGCCGGACAAGGTCATTGTCTTAAGCGGCGATGCGCGCAGCAATCCGGCCATCGCGCGCGAATGTAACGGCTGCGATATCCTCATTCACGAGGTGTACTCGAACTCCGGCTTCCTCACCATCCCCGTCGGTCGGCAACCGTATCATGCCAACGCCCATACGTCGGCAACGGAGCTGGGTGTTATTGCGGCGGCCGCGCGACCCGGCAAACTCATTCTGTATCACCAGCTCTATTTCGGTGCGACCGATGACAAGCTGGTGGAAGAAGTGACGAGGGTGTTCAAAGGAGTGGTCATCTCCGCGAAAGATCTTGAGCGGTACTGAGTCATGACCGCACACGCAATGTTGCGCGGCCTGTTGCGCGGCCTGTTGCGCGGGGTAGTGGGCGTCGCACCTTCGCTGCTGATCCCTGTCGCGGCCAGCGCACAGGCCGCAGCCCCGCCGCCCGCCGCGCAGAATCCATCACCCATGGTGGAGAGCTCGCGCAAACACGAACGCGTGACAGTCCGCGCACTTCACGGCGCATCGCGCACGTTTATTGGCCCGCTGGAAAAGCCGGTCACGGTATTTGTGCCGGCCAGTGTGCGCGCAGGCCGTGACGTCAACGTGGTGGTGTACTTCCACGGCGATGCCTTTCTCCCATCATACGCCGTACAGCTTCTCAAGGGCAATCACATTGCTGTCGCCATGACGCTTGGGTCAGGCTCGGGGGTCTATGATCGCAGCTATTCCTCACCGCCGGCCTACGACTCACTGATGGCGTCCATTCGGCGCGTCGCCGACGCCGTATTGCAGCAACCCGTTGGAGTTGGCCGAGTGACGCTGGTCGGGTTCAGTGCGGGGCACGGAGCCATTCGGGCCATCTTGCGCGATTCGGCGCATGCCGCACAGGTGCACGCGGTGTTGCTGCTGGACGGCATGCACACCAGCTACGTCCCCGAAGGCACCCCGCTTGTGGCCGGCGGAACGATTGATTCCACCAATCTCCTGTCGCTCACCAACTTTGCGCGCGCCGCCGTGCGTGGTGACAAGCGATTCCTCATAACGCACTCGGAAATTTTTCCTGGCACCTTTGCCAGCACCACCGAAACGGCCGACTACGTGATCGCGGCGTTGGGATTACGTCGCACGCCCGTATTGCGCTGGGGCCCCGGCGGCATGCAGCAATTGAGCAGGGTGCGACAAGGTCGATTCGAAATTATGGGGTTCGCCGGAAACGCCGCACCGGACCACATTGATCATGCGCAGGGTCTACCGGCGTTTCTGCGCCAGTTGCTGAAGTAGGCGCGCGGCGACATCGCAACGTGGAAGTCGTCCGGATCGGATTGCTCAAACCCTCACCCGCACCACCACAACCATGCGCCGCCTCGATCGCCGCACCCTTGAACTGCCCTTCCTCGAACATCTCGAGGAGCTTCGTTGGCGCATCATCTGGTCCGCACTGGCGTTTGTGGCATCAGTGGCGGTTGGGTTTTACGTGGTGCTGCACTACGACGTCATCCGTTTGCTTGAACCGCCCATCCTTCCGTATCTGAACGGGCACCATCTGGTGGCCACGCATCCAACGGATGGGTTGCAAATCACCATCGGCGCGACCCTGTGGATTGGCGCCATGCTGGCGTTCCCGATGGTCCTGTATCAGGCGCGGTTGTTTTTTTCGCAGGCCTAGTGCTGCAGTCGTCCTCCACCCACGGAGCCGCTCCGGTGCCAGCCGCCGTGGTGGTTCGGAATGCCGCAGCGACCGATGCGTCTGCCATTCGCTCGCTGCATCAGACCGTCGCCCGCATTTCCGGCGGGCTTGCGCGGTTTGCCGATGAAATAACCGAGCCATACGTCGGTGCATTTGTGGCCAGCAGTTTGGCGGGAGGCGTAATAGTGGTGGCCGAACGCGAAGACACACAGGAAATCGTAGGCGAGTTACACGCGTATCCGTACCCAATGCGCCGGCTTGCACACACGCTGACCTCATTGACCGTGGCGGTACATCCCGACGTACAGGGTATGGGGGTTGGCCGACAATTGTTTCGCGCACTCTTGCACGAGGTGCGCACGAAACATCCACACATCATGCGTGTCGAACTCATCGTGCAGGAACACAACACGCGTGCGCGCCGCTTGTATGAATCGGTGGGATTCGTCGCCGAAGGACGGATGCTGAACGCAATTCTGGACGTCAAAACCGGACGTCTGGAAACGGATGTACCCATGGCCTGGTTGCGGGAGCGTGACGCTGATGCCTCGAAAATTGCGTAGCCTGCAACTCACAGCGGCGTTGTTCGTAGCCGTTTCGCTGGGTATCGCTCCCGCGCTGTGTGAGACCGCAGTGGCCGGGAATCGCGCGGGCTGAAAAACTCACCAGGGGCAATGTTGCAATTCGTGTGCGTCGCGTCGGGCTCAAACAAGTAATGCTGCTGGCCCGCGTTGAACCAGGCGAAAATGAAATCACCATCAATCTTGATGGCGCGTCCGCAATGCTGGACGAAATGCGCGTCATCGGAAACCGAACCGTGTCCGGGCGTCACGAAGACTTTGAAATGCGCCTCAAACGCAACGATGCCAGCACCGTGATTACACAGGCCCAAATTGAGAAACGCAATCCGGTGGCCCTGTCCACGATGTTGCGCGGTCTGCCGGGACTGGGCATTGCCGACTCGCTGGGCAGCAAAGTGGCCATCTCGTCGCGCGGCAAGGTGATGGTTCGGAGCGGGCGCGAGAACGGACTCGCCGATTGCGTCATGCGCATCATGGTCGACGGCATCGTCATGCCTGCACTCCTCAGCATTGATTACATCTACCCCAGAGAAGTGTACGGCATCGAAGTGTTCAACGGCGCGGCGCGCGTTCCCGTCAACATGGGCGGCCTGCGCACCGATAACTGGTGCGGACTGATCGCCATCTGGACGCGATAGACGAGGACAAATCCTCCGCGGAAAACAGCCGCCAAAGTATTAGTTTGCCGGGATGCCCCACGACACAGCCCTGCTCTACAACCTGGCAGCCGCATTTGCGGTCGCGTTCGTTTTTGGGTTTGTCGCGTCGCGACTCAAACTGCCACCGCTGGCGGGGTATCTGGTGGCCGGCATCGCGCTGGGTCCCCATTCACCCGGGTTTGTCGGCGACATCGAACTGGCCAGCCAGCTCGCAGAAATCGGCGTCGTTCTGCTGATGTTCGGCGTCGGCTTGCACTTCTCGCCCGGCGATCTCATGCGCGTCAAGCGCATTGCACTGCCGGGCGCCGTTATCCAGATGGCCATCGCCTCACTCCTGGGCGTTGGGCTCGCACTGTCCTGGAGCTGGGATTTGCCCGCCGCCATCGTCTTCGGCATTTCACTGTCGGTGGCCAGTACGGTCGTCGTGCTGCGCGTGCTCGAAGCGCGCGGATTGCTCGACTCCAACGACGGCCGCATCGCCGTGGGCTGGCTGGTTGTTGAAGATCTGGGCGTCGTGCTGGTGCTCGTGCTGCTGCCGTCCATCCTGAGCACAGCAGGTTCATCGGTCGCCATCACCGACGCGTCATCATCCAGTGTGGCATGGGTCATTACGCTCACACTGCTCAAGGTTGCCGCCTTCATCGTGCTGATGGGCCTTGTGGGACGCCGAGCAGTGCCTTGGCTGCTGACGCACGTGGCGCGCAGCGGTTCACGCGAGCTGTTCACCTTGGCGGTGCTCGCCGTCTCGCTGGGTGTCGCGGTGGGTGCCGCATCGCTCTTTGGCGTGTCGTTTGCCTTGGGTGCGTTTGTCGCCGGTGTCGTGATCAGCGAATCCGATTTGAGCTACCGCGCTGGCGCGGATGCCCTGCCCATGCAGGATGCATTCGCCGTCTTGTTTTTCGTGTCCGTTGGGATGTTGCTCGACCCCTTCGTGTTTCTGACGTCTCCCGGACGGGTTGCGGCCACGGTTGGTGTCATTCTGCTGGGCAACGCCGTAGTGTCCGCCCTGTTGATGGTGTGGCTGCGTCATCCGCTGGGGGCATCGCTGCGGCTTGGCGCGAGCCTGGGACAGATTGGTGAATTCTCATTCATCCTGGCTGGATTGGGCGTCAGCATCGGCGTGCTGGACGAATCGGGACGCGGCCTCATTCTGGCCGCGGCGTTCGCCACCATTGTGCTGAACCCGGCAGTGTTTTTTGTGCTGAGCCGGCTCGCCGATTGGTTGGCACGGTATCCGAAGTTGATGGATCGCCTCGAACGCCAGAAGGCGCCGCGCGTATTCGCCACCGACTTGCACGTCGCACAAGTGGCTGGCCATGCAATTATTGTCGGGTACGGGCGCGTGGGACGCACCATTGGGGACGCCCTGACGCGCGTCGGCCGCCCATATATCGCCATCGAACAAGACCGCCGTACCGTAGAGGCCATGCGCACCTTGGGCGTCGCGACGATCTACGGAGACGCCACCCGACCGGGCATGCTCGACCACGCCAATCCGAAACTCGCCAGCCTGCTGGTCATCGCCTCCCCCGACCCGTATCACGCGCGGCACGTCATCGAACTGGCGCGTGCCATCAATCCGACCATCGACATTGTAGTCCGCACCCACAGCGATACCGAACAGGAACTCTTCGAAGCACTCGGCGTCAGCAAAGCGCTCATGGGCGAGCGCGAGCTCGCATTCGGCATGGCGCATCACAGCTTGCGATCACTGGGTTACGAAGAAGACCGCGCGGATTTTGTTATCGCGGAACTGCGTGGGGGCGACCGCATGCACACGCGCGAGTTCAGCTCGCTCATGCCGCCGCCAACGCCCAGTAGGCGCGCGTGACTTTTTTCTGAGAATTCGATGACAAAAAACGTCGCAAAGAAGGCCGTGCGCAGGACAGCGTTGAATGCGCAAGGCAAGAGCTGTCGGGCCTGCTGTTGACTCGCCTCCTGCACGGGTTGCATGCATGGTGGTTGTGTGCATGCGTGGTCTTGTGTACCGCGCACTCCACGCACGCACAAGGCATCCGCGGGCGCGTAATTGCAGCCGGCACAGAAACACCACTGGCGGGCGCCATTGTGCAGGCACGAACGGGTGAGGGCCTCGTGGTTGCAAGCACGCTCACGTCGGAACGCGGTGCGTTCGCCATTACGGAACTTCCCGACGCGACCTACACGTTGCGCGTGCTGCGGATTGGCTTCCGTCCGTTTGACTCACCGCCCGTGGTCGTCACAGACGGCACCAGTGAATCCGTGGTGGTCAATTGGATTGGCGACGCAGTCACGCTTGCACCGCAAGTCATCGCCAGTGGACGAACCTGCAAGGTGTCGGCCGACTCCGGCACGATGATATCCAACGTCTGGACCGAAGTGCGCAAAGCCCTCCTGTCCGCCGTGCTGGCCGAACGCGGAGAAGCGCCGCTGATTGTGCGCACGAACTATGCACGCACGCTTGAACTCAAGACTGAATTGGTGCAGCAGCAACGCCTCAGCTCCGAAGCCCGACGATCGTTTCGCGCGTACACCAGTTGGGCGCCCGAAAGTCTCGCAGCGTATGGATACATGAGCGAAGGCGTCGTCGCCGGTCGCGCCGCCATGATCTATCGCGCGCCGGACGCCGTCACGCTCACCGCCGAGTCGTTTGCCGGCACGCATTGTTTTTCACTCGTGAGTGGAACCGGCAACCACGCGCGGGACATTGGCCTCGCGTTCGAACCCAATGGACGGCCGAACAATCGCGTGGATATTCGCGGCACGTTCTGGATTGAACGTGCGTCGGCCCGGTTGCAACGCATCGAATTCAATTACGTGGGCCTGCCATCGTACGCCAATCCCGTCAAAAGCGGTGGTTACGTCGAGTTTGTGGGCCTTACTACCGGGCAGTGGCTGCTGTCGCGGTGGCACATACGCATGCCGCACGTGGCCGTACAACGCGGCAATGAATTCTCGCAGTCGGGGGAGCGACTTGAAGGCGTGGATGAATCCGGCGGCGTGGTGATGAATGTGTCGCAAGGGGATACGGTCGTTTATGCGGACACGCTGCCTTCGCTCACCATGCGACTCACCGGCGCGGGGTTCCTGCGCGAATTGTCCGGCACGAAGATCACCCTCGACGGCACCGATCTGCGGGCCACCACCAACGCGCAGGGGCGCGTCGTCTTCCGAAACGTCCTCGCGGGCACATACAATCTGCGCGCGACCTTCCCACCGCTGGCCATGTTCGGCGAACAGTCCAACGAACGGCTGGTGACGGTCGAGGGTGAGGACAAAGCCGATTCAGTCGTGGCGCCAAACGCGCGTGGATTGCTCCGCACCGCCTGCGGAAATCGGGCAGACCGGAATGGCATCGTCGCGATATTCGGCACCGTCAAAGATACTCTGGGGAACCTCGCCGATGGCGGGGACGGGGTCGTGTGGGTGCGTGCGCAGCGCGCCGCGGCATCACCGCCTGCCCCCACCCCGTCGATCGGCTCCCTGATCGATCTGGCGGGACAGTTCGTCGTGTGCACCACGCTACGCGGTGATATGCGCGTGCGCGGTGAGAATACCGTTGGCGCCATCGAACGCGCAATCAACGTGCCGCCCGATGCGGAGCTGGTCGAAGTGCCGCTCAGAGTGCGGCCAGTGCCCGCAACGCCGGCGGACGCTGAGGCCGCACACCTGGCCGTCATCGAATTTCGCGTCATCGACTCGGAAGCGTTGCCCGTTCCAAGAATTCGCATCACGGTGCTCGATGCAGAGGGAAAGGGCACCAGCGCCACAACCAACCGGTTCGGCCGCGCGTTCCTGCTCGATCTGCCACTGGGGCGCGCCGTCATCAACGCCGGCCCCGGTGCGACGGCATCCCACATACTGACGGCGGGGCGCAACATGGTGAACATCGTGTTGCCTGAACCGCCACACCTGAAATGAAACGGTTGGCTTCGCCGGCAACGCTGGTCACCGCATTCGGCGCAGCCGTCCGGCGTGCCTTTGAAGGGCTGGGCCAGGGCGCGCGGTTTACGATGTCGGTCGTGCGGGCCGCGCGCGACCTGCCTGACTGGCTGCCCCACGTCAGTGCACAGGCTCGCTCGTTGGGTGTCGGTTCCATCCCCATCGGCATCTTCATTGCGTTGTTCACGGGCATCGTCCTGGCTCTGCTGGCGAGTTATTCGGTTGGGGATATGGTGCCGCCGTATTTTGTCGGCACACTGGTTCAGAAAACCGTCACGCTCGAACTGGCACCGGTACTCACAGGGCTGGCGCTCGCGGGGCGGGTTGGCGCGAACATCGCGGCGGAGTTGGGGACCATGAAGGTCACTGAACAGATTGATGCGCTCGAGACGCTGTCGTTCGACCCCCTGTCGTATCTGGTGGTGCCGCGGGTAGTGGCCGCAACCGCGATGTTTCCGGTCGTGGTGGCACTGGCTATGCTGGTGGGCGTGGTGTCGGGATGGTTGGCGTCCATCTCGCTCCTCGACGTCACCACCGATCAGTTTCTGAAAGGCGCACGTATCTTTTTTGTCGACTTTGACGTGCGGTACGGCCTGGTGAAGTCGGCGAGTTTTGGCGCCGCGGTTTCGCTCATCGGGTGCAAGGCCGGGCTCGAAACGCAAGGTGGGGCACAAGGCGTTGGCGCCGCCGCCACTCGCGCAGTCGTGCTGTCAGCAGTGATGATTCTGGTGCTCGATGCATTCTGGGCTGTCATCTGGCTCTCGGGCCGCACTTTACGCTAGTGCAATGTCGCACTACACTAGTCCTGACTTATGACCGCTGAACGCCGCAAAAACGATTTCATAGTGGGCCTCACGGTGCTCGTGGTGAGCGTCGTGGTGATTGCCGCCGTGTTGTGGCTCAAGCAGTCTGACTTTCGTGACACCACGCGCCAAATGGCCGTTCGCACGCGCGACGTCGGTGGCCTGGCGCTGGGCAACCCTGTGGTGGTTCGTGGTGTGCGCGCGGGGCGCATTGAATCCATTGCCCTGGGTGATTCGAGCTGGGTCGTCGTCACCATGGGTGTCGATCGCGATATCTTGTTGCCGAAAGATCCCGTGGTACTGCTCTTCGCGTCCAGCTTGTTTGGTGAATGGCAGGCCACCATTGCCGACGCGGCCGGACTGCCGGCCGATGCAACCTTGCGCGCGCACATTGCCGAGGCGCGTACCAAAGGCGATACGCTGGCGGGCGCGGTACTGCCGGACATCGCGCAGCTCACGGCAGTCGCCGGTCGTATTGCGGGTGACGTAGCCAATGTGTCGCAGCGCGTGCAAACCGCCTTTGACGATCGCGCCGCGACCGAGTTGCGTGCGTCCATCCGGAATTTCGCCCAACTGTCGGATGAACTTGCGAAAACCGTCAAGAAGCAGTCCGCCAATCTCGACAAGCTCAGTGGCAACGCTGACAAAGGCGTGGAGAAAATCCTGAATGCTGCCGCGAGCATCGATCGGATTGCCGCGCGTGTCGACTCGTCCACCAGCAAGGACGAGCTGCGTCAGATTATCACAAACACACAAAACGCCGCACGCGAATTACTGGCCGCCACCACTCGGCTCCGCTCTATCTCGGACAGTGCGTCCGGCACGCAGTCGCGATTGAACAACGTCATTGCGCAGGCCGACTCGGTTTTTGCCAAAGTAAACAGCCGGCGTGGGACACTGGGCATGCTGGTGAATGACTCCAAGTTGTACACCAACACCGATTCGCTCATCATCGAGCTGCGCGCACTCGTGGCAGACGTAAAGAAGAATCCGAAGAAGTATGTGAATGTGCGGGTGTTCTGACGCGGCGACTACCGTTTCGGCGTAACGGGTTGCGCGAGCCGCCCTCTCTATCTTCCGTAATGTGTAGCTCCGTGCCGTTCACCGTGAGCGACGGCGTAAACCGCCTTTCGTGACGCGCGCTGTTTGACTGGCAGTGATTAGCCAATGCCGGCCACCATGGCAATCAGCGCGACCAGCGCAACAACAACCAGGATGAGGAGTTTCATACTCCCGACTCGAGCCTTTCTCGGTGAGCAGAATGCCCACGCCGCCGCGCTTTCCGTTTTCACTTGCGCGCGGGGTGTGTTTCGTGAATCCATGCGCAGTCAGGTGTTTGAGCGCTTCCGACAACGTCGAGCGCACCACCCCGAAATGACTGGCGAGCTTGGCCGGGGTTGTCGAATGACGGCTGTCCAGATGCGCCAGAATGGACGAGTCGCGTGCGGGAGTGCATGTGCGGTGGTGCGCTCGCGTAGGTGGCGCGTGTGGCAGGCGTGGTACACCTGCGGAGAGGCCACCTGGATGACCTGCAGGGCGTGTTCAAGCTCGGGGCTCGTCATGGGGCGAACCTGAAGCCGGGCGGTCGTGTTCGTCAAAACGAACAACGCCCCAAAAATGTGGCCTTGCGCGCTTTGCCTTGTAAAGTACTTTGATAGAACCTACTTTATTTGCCCGGACCGACGCATATGCCCAGCACTCAGCCCCCCGCCAACCTGGCGGCCCCTCTCGAATCCAGCCGCTCCGATTCGTCTCTCGTCGCCTCGGCTCCCGCAGCCTCGTCTTCCGCCGGCGCCTCTTCCGCCGCCGCCTTTCCGACCGCCTCGCGCTTTGCGCCGGCCGCCGTACATTCTCAGCCCCCTGCGTCGGCGACCACCCCAGCCGCCCTCTCGGACTGCGAGACCGATCTCAACCGACAACTGGGCAGCCGCATTGCCTGGAAAGCCCTCGCCTGCGGCCTGGTGGCTGATGGATTCGCATGGCAACAGGGTGTCGGGCTCAATCTCGCGGTGTACTTGAGCCTCATTCTGCTGGCAGCGGCGTCGGTGCTCAGGCTTCGGTTTGGCACCGTACCGAAGGCCTCATCGCGACTGCTGGGGTTGGGCGCAGTGTTCTCGTTCTTGCTCATTCTGCGAGACGCAGAGGAACTGCGGTTCCTCAACTTTCTGGCGGGGCTTTCGTGCCTTGCGCTGGCGGTCGCAGTGGCTTCACCAAGTCCACTTGGGGTGTACACTGCCCGAGTGCGCGACGTGGTCGCGTCCGCCATCCGCTCCGGCATCAACACTGCAGTTGCCACGTTTCCACTGCTGTTTCAGGTGGCATCGCAAACACGCAGCTCGAAGCGTTCCGGCCTGCTGCATGTAGTGCGGGTTGTCGCGCTGTCCGTGGCGGTTACCGGTGCGTTTGGTGCGTTGCTCGCGGCCGGCGATCCCGTGTTCCGGAACGCGACGCAATGGTTGGTGCGCTGGAGTCCCAACACGCTGGCATCGCATGCCGTATTTGTTGCGCTGTTCGCGTGGCCAGTTGCGGGTCTGTTGTGGGGCAACACCGCGTTATCGCGAACATCGCGGCTGGCGGGAAGCGTGACGTATCCCACGGCTTCATTGCGCCCAGTAGATGTGGTGACTGCGCTGACTGCGCTGAACGTGCTCTTCGGTGCATTCGTCGCCACGCAGGCGCGTGTGTTGTTCGGCGGACAGGCGTACGTTCTGGCCACCACGGGCCTGTCGCTTGCGGATTATGCGCGCAGTGGCTTCTTCACGTTGATTGTGGTTGCCGGTTTAGTCTTGTCGTTGTTGTTGGCGTTTAATGCCCTGCTGGACAAACCGGGGTTGAGCGCTTCGAAAAGCATGCAGCGACTGTCGTACGCGTTTCTGTCGCTTACCGGTGTCGTGCTGGTGTCGGCCGCGGCACGCATGATTGTGTACACCAATACGTTTGGCGCTTCTCCAGACCGCGTGTTTGCACTGACCATTATCGGTGGGCTGGCGCTGGTCATGATGTGGTTTGCCATAACGGTGCTCCGAAACCGCCCGGTGCATTTTGCGTTTGGTGCGCTGGCCATTGGGTGGAGTACGCTCCTTGCGTTTAATGTGGCCAATCCACATGCGCTGGTGGCGCGCAATCATTTGGCGCGGGCCGCGCGTGGGGAGTTGTCCGACATGCAACTCGTGGCGTCACACTTGAGTGCCGATGTGGTGCCGCTGGTTGTCGCGGCGGCGGAGCGCGAGATGCGCGCGGTGCAAGCAATGCCCATTCAGGCAACGCCGGTGCAGGCCACGTCGGTGCCGTCGACGGTCACGTCCGCAACAGCAACAAGCAGTCGCACGTCTGCGTGCGGAGCACTGGCTCCCATCGCCGCACGTTTGTCGGCGGCCACGGCGGAACATCCCTGGTCAACGTGGAACTTCGCGCGCTGGCGGGCGGCGCGGGCACTGGCAGCGAGTTCGGGGAGGTTGGCGGTGTGTCGGTAGCAATACCGCGTTCAGCATTTTCAGACGACGTGCGCCCGAAAACCTGCCGGTGTTGTGGTCAGGCATTTGGGCTTCAACCCGCTCGTGAGTCACGCAGCCTCGCTGCATTGCGTATCACCGTTGTTCGTTCGCATTCGCCACACATGCCAGCCGCGTGTTTAGGGCGTCTCCGTATTCGTCGTGGCCCGACACTGCGAGGTTGCTCTCGTATGAGTGTAAGTGACGCTCGTGTGAGTGCACGTGACTTTCGTTTGCCTGAGCGCGACGGTCGTGTGTGAACGCGTGACGCATCGCCGTGGCAAGCGCCGCTCCGTGTGTGAAGTCAACCAGTATGTGCAACCACGCTTGCGCTTGCGGCGGTGACATTCCCAATTCGGCGAGTAGCGTGACCAGACTGGCGGAGATGCGCGTGTACCCAACCACCGACGAATACGAGGTCTCGGTGGTACGGTTCGGTTTCGATAATGATACGGGCAAACAGTTCTGCAGCGTGCGTGCTCATGCGAATGTCTCGATAAGCCGTCGAATGTCAGCGCCCGACAGATCAAACTGTTTGGCGAGGCGAAGGCGGACCAGCATTTCCGCAACCTCTGGCCCTCTCACCCGATAACGCGCAAGGTCCAACCGCAACTGCACGTCAGACGTGATGTGCATGCCATCGTGTTCGTTGGTCCCGATGAAGACGGCGCTGCCGTAGTACGGCGGTGAAAACACCACGAGGTTCCCACCATCCGCGACGGGCTCTGCGTACATCGCGGCCAGTGTCAGCGCCCCCTGCACCGAGTGCTCGCGGAATGCGATGCTCACGCGTGGTGCAATCTCTTGATACGGGTACGGCGTGATGTACTGCTTCGCGTTGTTTTGCGTCCATTTGTAGCTTGCTATCTCAGAACCGTCTTCGCTGGCACGCTTGTTAGTTCATCACAAGGGAATTGGCGCGAAGCATGTAAATGTCTCGGACATGCGCGAGGCATGGTGAAGGCATCGGCTCCGCGTGGTCAATATTCCGCGCGAAGCGCAATCTGTCATATCGACAAGGCAGCTGCTATCGCTGAACTCGATCCGGAAATGGCCGCTTTCAGGGCGATCACCGCGGAAGTGGAATCAGCTACCGCCATCTTTCACGCATTGCGACGACATAAGTATCTGGGCAGTGAGCAACTACAGCCGCATGACCACCTGCAGAAGAATGCCGTGCGTCCGTTCTGCTTGGCGGTTTCAGAACTGATTGAACGTGTGCATACGAGTTTCAATTTGAACCCATCTTTCTACGTTGATAAGGAAGACGGAGAGTTACGTATGGGTACGCGCTTTCATGCGGCGGGGGTCGGCGGAGGCGATCGCTGGGCAATGCCTCAACCGCCGCTCAATATGGCTATTTCCGCAGGTGATCCTGCGAGCGCGATGCAACTTCATGACTTCACCGAGCAGCTTCAAGAGATCGCAGACAATCAACATGCTTTTCACATCCGCGTCTATTTGAAACAGCGAGCGAATGCACGGAACGAAATTCTGTACGCCTCGGCAACCGGCTTGCCATCTGTAATTCTGAACAAGTTTCTGGAGGAGCAGCGTCGCGTTGTTCAGATCAACCTGCGTCTCTTCCTGCTGATTGATCAATATCCCGAACATCAGCTACTGGCGAAGCAGGCATTGCGAGCGTTCCTGTCACCGGACAGGGCAGCCTTTCCGTTCACCAACTCCGACAACACTGCGCGGCAAACGTTTAAAATCTGGGCCGCCTTCGTGATGGTCAGGCTGTCGGTTCAAGAATTTCATCCTGAATAAAGGCGACAGAGTGTGGCGGGTTCTTCATGCGCATGGTGGTGCCCTGTCTTGGTGTCTACCCCGCCACCGCAACATCCGTCCTCACAAAATCATCCCCTTTGCACAACAGCGTCGGCCGTTCTGGTATCCCGGTCCGGTTGGCTGGCCAGGAAATCCTGCAGCTGGGCCACATCCAACCACATCTGAGAGGGCCGAGCGCGATTCACGATCCTGAGTTGCGCTTCCAACGCGGCAATCACGACGTCTGTCAGGCTCTCGCCAGTGGCGGCAGAAAGTTCATGTGCGAGCTGCTCAGCGCGAGGATTCTTGAGATTGAGTGCCATTTTTTATTGTTGGTGGTTTGGCCGGTCCGACGCCTTCTTTCATCGAATGATGTCCGCAAGACTCGCCGCACTCACCTTCGCGCCCGCAATCTGAAATCGCACGGCATCGCGAAGTAAATCATCGTAGCCGTCGGTGCCAAGCGGCCGGAATATCACGTCCAGGCGCCCGGCGTCGGTGATCAGGTTCCAGATGTCCGACCGGCCAAGTGTTCGCGCGTCGGTCTCGAATGGCAGCCCCTCCGGAATGCCCGCCACAAAGATGCGCGCATTGAGCTGCCGCAGCGCCGTTGCCAGTCGCTGCCGGTTTGCATTGTCAGCCGCCGGCGTAATGCACGCGACAGCGGTGATGCGCGGAAACCCCTGCAGCCGCGCCGCCGTCGCGCCAATCAGCACGTATTGCACCTCGCATTCCGACAACACGCCAATAATGCGCAGCGGATTGTATGCCCGCGCCTCAGACACGTGTCGCACCGGCAAAGAATCGTGAGGCGTTGCCGAGCTCGCGAAGCCTGACAGCTGAAAAGCTGTCATCCTGCACACGCCCCCTACAACGCCCATCGAAAGCTCAACGCCAACGCATCCAGCATCCGATGCCGCAGCGATCGCGTACTCCACTCTGCCAGCGTAATCTCCTGGGCTTGCTCCACATCCCTGCTGAACGCCGCCTCGAGCGCCGCCGACGTGTCAGGGTCGAACAACAGCAAATTGCACTCCGCATTCAACCACAAACTCCGAAAATCGAGATTCGCGCTGCCCACCACACCCACATAACCGTCTACCACCATGGTCTTGGCGTGCAACACGGCCGGCTGATATTCAAAAATTCGCACCCCCGCCTTGAGCAGCTTGCTGTACGTGCCATGCGCCGCGTGGCGAATGAACGGCACGTCGGTTTTTCCCGGTAACAACAAGCGCACATCAACGCCGCGCTTGACGGCACTCGACAGCACATCCAATGCTCCAATGGGCGGCGCAAAATACGGCGTCGTCACCCACAACCGCTCGCGCGCCGCACCCCACAGCGCCGACAGCACCGCAATGGTCTCCGGCTGCCCGCGACCTGGACGCGAATCCAGCACCATCACTGCGGACTCCTCAAGCGCCACGGCCTGGCCCTGCCCGCGCACCACATGGCGTCCCCGCCTGCGATCGCGCAGCAGCGCCATGCGTCGCTTGACCCGATTTCTCACCTGCGGACTCCGCAACGCGGCAAATCCACGGGGCGGCTGCACAATACCTTCGCTCCACGAGACATACTCCAGCCCCGGCAGCGCATCACCTCCCGCGCGGTCCCACCCCTCGGCAAACACTGCGGCCAATTCAACGCTGACCGGGCCCTCGACCCGAATAAACGTGTCGCGCCACGCCGTGTTCGTCGACCGAATGCTCGACCCGTATTCCACGCCGATGTTCATGCCGCCTGTAAAGGCAACCTTGCGATCAATCACCACAATCTTGCGATGATCGCGACGCAAGGCATGCAACGGAGCACTCCACCAAGGATGGAAAATCCGCACGGTAATACCCGCCGCCGCCATGTCACGCCAATACTGTCGTCCGGTACCGAACGACCCAATGCCATCTGCCAGCACCGAGACTCGCACCCCACGTCTGACCGCGGCTTCCAGATGCTGAAATAACGACACTCCCACCCGATCGTCCCGTAGGATATAGGTCTCGACCAGAATCTCCGACTCGGCCTCATCACAGGCGGCGCGCATAATCTTGAACGCTTCCTCGCCATCAATCAGCAGCCGAGTGGGCGGACAGGGATGCATCGGCGCCCGGTCTATGCCCTGCACGAGGGGCCGAAAGCCAAGGTCGCAGACGCCCTCCGGCAAGCGGCAAGCGGCCAACCACGCCTCGCGCGGGGTCAGGGTTGGCGCAGACATCGCAACGTTGGCCGCCGAAATTGGCGGCTCAGGCAGTGCAACCGTACTCACGGTCGACTAAGATCGATGGGCAGGTGCAGCATCCCCGAATATACCCCATACTCCACTCCATGAACTTCGTTATCCGCCTGGTGGTAAACGCAGCCGCGTTGTGGCTGGCCGCACGGTTTATTACCGGAGTTTCTTATACCGGAGGCTGGGCCGGTTTACTGGGTGTGGCACTCGTGTTTGGCGTCATCAACGCCTTCGTTCGCCCGGTGTTGTCGTTCCTGTCCATGCCCATTCAATTCGTCACTCTGGGGCTGTTCACCCTGGTGCTGAACGCGTTCATGCTCATGCTCACGGGTTGGGCGGCGGGCAAACTGGGGCTGCCCTTCAGCGTTGCCGGATTTATCCCAGCAATTTTCGGGGCTATCCTCGTCTCAGTGGTCAGCCTGGTGCTGAGTTCCCTGCTCACTGACGAAAAGGACGAGTAATCCAGGGGCCCCGCCAGCCTGGTAAACTGCATCGGTTATTGGCCCGCCCGGTGCGCCGGTAGCAACGTTCAATGCGACGTTAGCAGCCGCGACGCGCGAACGCCCAACCAGCGGAAATGTTGTGCCACTTGTGTTCAGAGCGCGTCAGCCAAACCGCCCCAACACCACACCACTCCGCCCACGCATCAGGGCCGCCGAGTGCATCACGAAATAGTTCGCAACTTGCTCGGCAGGCGTAAATCGGTGCCAATAGCGGCCAATCGCATCCTGCATGACACGATCGGGCGTGAGCTCGCCAATGACGCCCAAACCAAATGTACGGAGCGCGTCCGCGTAGTCCCCTTCGAGATGCCAGGCAATTGGCGCGCCCGCTGACTTCGTGTTTTCCAGCAACATCGCAACGTCATTCGCGCCGATCACGTCGAAGACAATCGCTGCGCCCGGAAAACGTCGTCGCAGTTCGGAAAAGAGTGCAGCAACTTCGGCGCGTTCCAGGTAGTAAAGCAAACCTTCCGCAATGAACAGCTGGTGTGATGGGTCGCCGTGCACTTGGTCCATCCAGGCGAAGTCCAGTACCGACGCGGCAAGGTGTGCGCCAGTTGCGCCCAGCGTGCGACGCAGCTCCACCATCTCGGGGAGATCGACGTCCATCCAACCTGCAAACGGCAGATGGGATAGACGTTTTTCACGCGTGGAGAGCCCGCAACCAAGCTCGGTCACCGCAAGCGATGCAACGCTGGAGTGGTACTGCGCGACCACGTGGTCAATGGCATCAGCACGAAACGCGAGGCCGCGTCCGCCCTTGTTGGACGCCCACCAGCGATCCAGTGTTGGCGGCCATGCGACACGCCGAAACCAATCCGCCGCTTCCGGATCGGCGAACAGACGATCACTGCGTTCGTGCTCCTCGGCGCGCGCGCGCAAGGTCAGAATCGCCGTCTCGGAAACGCTTGGCAGCACTTCGTATTTCCGCGCAACGGTTTCCGGTTTCGGCTTGGCCTGCGCCTCAAGGGCCAAGCGTACCAAATCGACGAATGCATCAAGCTGGACGCCCCTTGCAAACCGATCGGATAGACCGACGGTTACCTCGGTACGTTGGTCGTAGCCGTTAAGCGTGACGGTGCACCCGGAATCACCTTCCAATGGGACGAAGAAAGCCGACGTAACCCGAAAACTGGGCGCGGAAAGATCGGCGCTCTTGAGCACTCCAAGATTCGACAGCGTCGCGCTGGCGTGATAACGGCCGGTGTCGTCCAGGTGAGCGAGTTCGAAATAGATCCTGACCTGCATCGCCGCGAGCGATGCAACGTATTCGCCAGCGTAGAGACCCAGTGGCTTGATCGACTCGTGCGTGTACAACGCCAGCACGATCCTGAGCGATACCTCGTCTGCCTCCGCGCCTGGCGGGACCTCAATGTGCATTCCACCAAAGAAGTTGCCGGTCGTTCGCTCGCCCGGGCGATAGTGGCGAAGATCGGCTGGCAATGCGAGTCGAAACGCCCCTTCTTCTCCGCGCGCTCGCGCTCGATTCGCGAGCGCGACACCAATTCGACCCGATACCTTCGCATCAAGCGGCCGGTCTGTGGTCAGCCTTCTCCAATGGAACCGGCCAGTTGCGCCGTCAGGATTCGCCGGGCCAAAGGGATGCAACGCGTCGGGCGGAGAAGACGGGCGTCTCGGGGCCGCCATCTCCCGGAGGAACTGATCAACCGTCATGGTGCTTTGATGGCCCGACGGCTCCTCACCGCGCAGGCACTTTACAAAGTCTTGCGCCCAACCAAGCACCCCTTGGCCGTCCATGACTGCATGGAGCGCGCGGAAAACTAGATAGGTATTGGTTTTGCCACGAACCAAAAGCAAACTACAGGACGGACCCGTGCGCACATTCAGCCCCGACTGCAGGAACGGAGCATCACGATTATCGAGCGCTTCAAATTCGGGCGCACTAACCACGGTGAGCTCTGGCGGCGGACCACTCCGCCACATCAGGACCGAGCCCGACTCGTCGAGAACGAGACACGAACCTGGATTGGCGTTTGAGGTGCGCCGGAGCGCCTCGCGCAGCGCGTCCGGTGTTGGGTTCCCGTTGCCTTCCAGCACAAGCTGGATGACGGTCGGCGGCCGGAGAGCATCACGAGCAACGAAACCACGGTCGGACGACGACACTTCCCTCTCAAACTGCTTCACTGGCCACGCCTTCGCTTCAATCGTGGGCCTTGGAACGACTCCGAACCAAGCGAGACGCGCTGAGGGATTTTGTACCCGGGCACCCTGTCGGACAGGAATCCAATCATCCGCCTGCGGAAGTCTTCGCGTGTCTCGTCGCCCGAAAGCCAAACTTCCGCCTGCACCAGCTGGCCTGTGATGGCGTTAGGCTGCGAGCTGACAATCACTGCGAGGACGTGCGGCATTGAGGCGATGAGATCCTCAATTTCGGCGGGATACACCTTCTCCCCTCCCACGTTAATCACATCGGATTCCCGTCCAAGAATTTGAAGGTACCGGCCGTTAACCTCCACCCGATCGCCCGTCTTGAGCCACCCATCTTCCGTGAAGGGGCTGACCTCGTTCAGGTAACCCAACATCGCGCTCTCGGTTTTGATTTCAAGAAGGCCCTGCGCGACACGAGTCTCAACGCCATCACCGCCCAGCGTCATCCACAGTGATCCGTTCGCCTCTGAACTGGTTCGCAGGATGCCGGCCTCTGACAGACCATAGTTCTGAATGAGCTTCACCCCGGAAAGGGCGGCCGTGAGACGCGCGAGCAGCAGCGCCGGCATACGCTCGGCACCGTACGCCACAATCTCAAGCGAGCTCAGGTCATAGTCCCGAAAGTTGCTCAGCAGCAAGAGGGTCAGGAACGTTGGGGTTGTTGGAAGCACCTGCACCCGGTGCTTGTCAATCAGTGAGCAAATCGTCTTTGAATCGCGGTCCGGAGCGATCACCGCCGTTCCCCCGGAAGCGAGGGTCTGCAGTACGGTGTTGATGCCACCGATGTGGTCAAAGTGCATAAACGGAATCGTGACGCGGGCGCGTGCCGGGGTCCGAAATCGGGCCAGCAGCCGCTCTGCATCGTGCACAACCGCCTTGATCTTGCCGGCCGAGCCCGACGTGAACAACACCAGCCCACCAGTGCCAGCGGCCTCGAGTTCGGCCAACAGCGGGTGCGACACGCGATGGCCGATATCTCGGAACACGACCTCGTCGTGGCGGTCTACCAGAATCTCCGTCCTGACCTCGGCTAACCGAAGGAGCTCGGCTTTCTGGCCGACGACAGCCGTGGTGGTGAGCGATACGATGCACCCGGAGTTGAGCAGTGCCAGGAGCAGCGCAAGCGCTGTTGGCGAATAGTCGGCAGTCAGCGCAACGACGGTTCCCGGCTGGGTGTCCGTACGAGCCCCAAGCTCGGCCGTCCAGTGTCTGATGTGCTGACCAAGCCACTCGTAGGTGAAGCTCTGACCGCTCCAGACGATGGCCGGTTGCTGTCCGTAGTGCTCAAAGACCCCCAGCAGATGGCCCACCGACGCGTTCAGGTCACGTCCCAGGTAGATGTTCTGGGCCGTTCCCAACCTTGGCGATAGCCTCAACCACGCGTTCCCAGAAGGGTTCGAACAGGGGCGCGTATTGCCTCATCAGGACAACAACTTTCTCGGCACCGACCGGATCATGCTGGTGGTCGCTGAGGAGGATTGAGAATCGTGCCAGGCCTTCGAGCGCTTCGCCCAAGGACCTGAGATCGCGTCCATAGCCGTCCAGGGCGCCTTTGATTTTCTCCAGTGCCTCGTCGGACAGCGTGAGGCCGCCGTCCTCATAGATATGCCAGGCCTGCATTGCGATTGGATGAAGCGCGGCCGAGGGACGCCACTCGCGGACCAGTCGCAGAAGTTCGGCGTCTTCCTGTGACAACGTGTTACCGAGCTTGGACTGAGCGCGGATTGTGGGTCAGCAAACGGGCCGGTTTCATTTCATCCGCTCTTTTGCTTGGCACCGGGGTGCGTTCCGAACACTTCGCCGAGGCGTGCGTGAACTTGACTCCCGGTCAAATTCGTCACAAGGCGCCTGATCACCTCCAAGGGTGCTTCCTCAACTTTGCTAGTTGCTTGGCCAGCTGCCTGGCCGGTTGCCTTGCCGACGGCTTTGGCCGCAACCCCGATCTGCTGCTGATGCAGCAGCAGTTGCTTCACATCGTCGGCGAATCGCTTGGCGTACCCTTGCGCATTCTCGCCAGACACCTGCAGATCGTATTCCGTGAACATGTAGCCGCGTTCGGCAGCAAACTTGATAGCACAAGCGCTTGTCGCCTCAGCGAACGCTTTCCGCATCATCAAGTCCGAAGCGAGTTTCCCATAAAACATGGTGACCGCGTTGACACTCATGAATTGCTCTCCAGTTGGGGTGCCACGCGGTTGTTACCGGGGGCCGAGCGGATGATTGCTGCTGTGCACGAGTACGGTGTTGTTGATCGATGCTACGGCCACCGGTAGCGCTCCGCAAGTCCTTCAAGAACGCTTGCCGCGACAGTTCAAGCTGTTTCCCGAATTCCTCGAGGCCACTTGCAATATCGCGCAATGCAATCTGAACTTCGGACAATGTTTGCTCAGGGGGCGCGAGGCGCGCGCGTTCGCGTTTGGTAAGGACGGCCGCCTGCTCTCTGAGATCGCTCGCGTCGCCGCCCGCACCCTCACGGCGGCCATACGCACGCGGACGGGCCGTCAATTCTCCGGCGCAAAAGTGCCTTGAGGGTCGCTACCCAGTGATCTCAGCGCTTGGGTCCAAACACTTCGTCCACAGTAAAACACAGCGGCTCCGGCGCACCATTCGGATGCCAACACATGGTGTCGCGAACGATTTCATCAACCGTCGCTGGTTTGATGATGGTGGTCGTGCGCGCTGCGCCGTCCACAACCCAGTACTCCGGCACGCCCGCGTCCCGGTACAGGGCCCGTTTCTCGTGGTGGTCGCGATGCTGCGTGGTGCGCGACGTTATCTCTACGACTAATGACGGGATGGGTGCAGTCTCCCACGCCGGGTTGTCCTCGTCGGGATGGGGCTGTCTGACCATGACATCGGGCTCGACCTGCGAACCGTCGAACACGATTACGGCCCGCGGACGATACACGTCGCCGAGGCCGTGCTTCGCCGCGTACGGATCGATGAGGCGTGTGAGCCTGGCGGCAATCGCCTCATGCGGGTGCTGGCGTCACAAACAACGTCCCGCGCACGAGTTCGTACCGATTGCCGTCGTCGGGCAAGCGGTGAAACTCTGCCAGCGTCCACTGCTTCGTCTCGGTCGCCATGACCATTCGGCACCCGTCCCTGGGCGGTGTGAGTGTTTCGTACGCATGCGCCAAGGTCACACGCGAACCGACGGGGAGCGTCACCAAAACGTTTCCGTGCGAATCGGAATCGTACGCAGCACCCATGCCAGCTTACGCTCGGCCCGCGCGCCGAGTCAAGGCGGCGTAAGACGTCTGGAAGCCGCTAAACGACTGCCAACTTCGGCACCCCCATCGAATTCAGCGACGCGTGCGCCGACAATACTCGTCCTATGCATTGCCAAGCTTAGCGCGGACTCGCGCGCAAAAATTTCTCCGTCGATGCCATGCCCAACTTCGGCACGCGAGCGAACTCGCCGCGATTAAGCGTTGCGACTTTGCTATGCATTGCCAGCGCGGTCGCCGCGATCAACAGGTCATGCGCGCCAATGAATTGTCCCTTGGACGCGAGCGTCGCCCAAATGCTGGCGTGGATGCATGCCTCACGGAGACCGAATGGCAGCGCGGGGATGTTCGCCAGTATGGACTCGACGTATTGCGATCGCTGCGCTCGCGCCGCGGCACCCTTGGCGCGATGAACGCCGTGCAGCAACTCCGACGCGGTGACCGCTGACAGCGCCACTGCGCTGTCACCAAGTGACGTCAGGAAGCCCGGCAAATCAAACACTTCGCGCTCGGCTGCAATGAGCACGGATGTGTCGATTACGACTCCCATTGATCACGTGGCGCGCCGACGCCGGCGCGCGCTGCGTTTATCTCATCCTCAAATTTTGTGGCTTCGATGGGAGTGAGGTGCGACAACTGGTCCCAGCGCACGGCCAACTCACTGGCCGGTACACCCGCAGGACTGGCCGGTGCCACATGCGCCGCTGCGACGCCATTGCGTGTCAGCACGGTCGTTTCGTTCCGATAAAACGCGCGATTCACGACGTCAGCGAAGGCGCGCGCCGCCTCGGTCACCGTCAGGGTGCGGAATGGATCGGACATACAGAAAATATGATTTTACGTATAATGTGTTTCAAGCGGGCTCGCACGCACCGGCCGCGCCGCGCCCAATTTCCCTCCGGCTCTTCCTCAGCCAGCATCTTTCCGCCAGCATCACGGACGCGCTCAGTTTCACAACGCTTGAACACGGCTCAACCGCAGATTGTTGTACACGCCCCCATCACTCCCCCATCACTGACCATGCTCTCCCTCGTGAACCGCTCACGACCCCAATCGAAATTCACATCCCGATCCGGTCGAGCCGTCGAAAGGCCTTCGCGCGCGCGGTGCCGAGCCGCGAGGCCATTGGCGAATGTCGAAAGGCGAGGTCAGATTCGCCCAAGAGCACCGAGCGCGCGGCGAACCACTACGACGAGGTGACCGAAGCCTGGATGCGGTGGATCATGGGCGACGAGCGAGACCGCGTGCTTCGAGGTGCGGGACGCGATGGACAACGGGCTGCCCGACCTCTCGTTCGATCGCGTCTTCTCGCTCGAGTCGGCGCACCTCATGCCCGACAAGGAGCGCCTGTTCCTCGAGTGTTTCCGCGTGCTCAAGCCCGGCAGCAAGCTCGCGCGCTCGGACGTCGCGGCCGGCTTCACCGGCGTCGAGATCACGGACATCTCGGCAGAGACGCGGCGGACGCTCGAGCACTGGGGCCACAACGCGCACCTCAATCGCGACCAGCTCATCGAGCGCCTGGGCGAGACGTATGTCGAGAACTTCTTCCTCGCGTTGCTGCACATGTCGTTCGGCTGGGGTCGGCTTGGCGGCTACATCCTGATGAGCGGCATGAAGCCCTGAGGAAGCGCTGGGAAAAAGTGAGGTAAAATGGAGCCGATCGCGTTCCTTTGCTGACTTGAGGCCAGCCGCGCCATCGCGTCAAGCCGTTCGCCCACTTATCCCGGGCGGTACCACGCGTAGTTTCTCCGGTGTCGGCGCCAACTACCTGGCGCACCTGCTTCTTTATCCACCGGATGCCCCCGCATGAAAATTGGCGTACCCAGCGAGCAATTGTCCGGCGAAACGCGCGTTGCGCTCGTACCCGACAGCGTCAGTCGGTTGGTCAAGGCCGGTGTGACCGTCACGGTTGAGCGTGGTGCGGGCGTGCGCGCGGGATTCACCGACGCAGCGTATGAAAAGGCAGGGGCGTCGCTGGCGCCGGCCGCCGAAGTTTTTGGCACGGCAGACCTGTTGTGCAAGGTGCAAAAGCCAACCAGTGAGGAAATTGCCTGCCTGCAGCGGGGCAGTCACCTGGTGTCGCTGCTGCAACCCGCAACCAGCGCCGACGAAATTGCTGCGCTTGAAGCGCAAGGCGTCACTGCGTTCGCGCTTGAGCTCGTGCCGCGTATTTCCCGAGCACAGTCGATGGATGTTTTGTCGTCGCAGGCAACCGTGGCTGGTTACAAAGCCGTGCTGGTTGGCGCCTCGGCCATGATGAAGTTTCTCCCCATGCTGACAACGGCGGCCGGCACCATTGTCCCGTCAAAGTGCTGCGTGCTGGGGGCTGGCGTAGCGGGCCTGCAGGCTATTGCCACCGCCCGGCGACTTGGCGCCGTGGTGTCCGGATTTGACATCAGAGCGGCTGCCGCCGAGCAGATTCGATCACTGGGTGCAACGGTGGTTGCGCAAAACCTCATTGCCACCGATTCAGAAACCTCGGGCGGATACGCAAAAGAACAAACCGCTGAGCAACAAGCCGCCATTCAGTCCGCATTGCGTGAGCATCTTGCGGGCATGGACCTTGTAATCACCACCGCGCAGGTACCTGGGCGAACCGCCCCACGACTCATTTCGGCTGCGACGATCAGCACCATGGCCCCGGGGTCGGTGATTGTCGACCTCGCCGCCGAAACGGGTGGCAATTGCGAAGGGACACGCGCCGGTGAAACCGTCGAGATAAACGGCGTCAAACTCATCGGCCCATTAAACCTGCCGGCCTCCATGCCACAACATGCCTCGCAAATGCTGAGTCGCAACATTCTCACGTTTGCGCAACATCTGCTCAAGGACGGACAACTGCACGTCGATCGCGCTGATGAAATTACAGGAGCCATGATGGTAACCGGGAGGAACGCGTCGTGAGTGAATCACTCATAGGTGGCATCGTTGTGTTCGTGCTGGCCACCTACCTTGGGGCTGCGCTGATAGGTCGCGTGCCTTCTACGTTGCACACGCCGCTCATGTCCGGTGCCAACGCCGTTTCCGGCATCACGATTGTCGGCGCCATGCTGGTGGCCGGTGCAGGCTTTGGCCGGTTGTCGACGGTGCTCGGCTTTTTCGCAATCGTATTGGCCATGATGAACGTGGTTGGTGGCTATGCGGTCACCGATCGCATGTTGCAGATGTTTAAAAAGAGTCCAACGGACGGCGCCAAATGATCAGCGGGAACTGGGAACGTATTCTCTACCTGATTGCCGCGGTGCTGTTTATCACCGGGCTCAAGCGATTGCAGAGCCCCGAGACTGCACGGCAAGGCAACCGGATTTCAGCGATTGGCATGCTTATCGCCATCGTGGTGACGCTCGTCGAAACTCAAATCATTTCCTACACGGCAATTCTTGCGGGTGCTATCGTTGGCGGGACGCTCGGACTGTTCCTGGCCTATCGCATCCGCATGACCGCCATGCCGCAAATGGTGGCGTTGCTGAACGGCCTGGGTGGTGGCGCATCACTCCTGGTGGCCGCGGCCGAGTACCTGAATACGAACAGTCGAGGTGTGGCTGCGTCGGTTGATGTGGCCGCCTCCACGCAGCTTGGAGTGTTGATTGGCGCCGTCACGCTCACTGGTTCAGTGGTGGCGTGGGCCAAACTGCAGGAAGTGATGACTGGCAAGCCCATCACGTTTCCTGCGCAGAAGGTTGTGAACGCGCTGCTGTTTCTGATGATTGTCGCACTGGGCGTGTGGTTAACCATGGACGCGAATGCACCGCGCGCGGCGTTTTTTGCATTGGTCGCCATTTCCCTGTTGTTAGGCGTATTGCTGGTGATTCCCATTGGCGGCGCCGACATGCCGGTTGTGATTTCTCTCCTCAATTCCTATTCGGGAATTGCTGGCGCCATGACCGGGTTCATCATCCAGAACGAAGTGCTCATTATCTCGGGGGCTTTGGTTGGCTCATCAGGCATCATTCTGAGCCAGGTGATGTGCAAAGCGATGAATCGCTCACTGGGCAACGTGATTTTTGGAGCGTTTGGGGGCAGCAGCTCATCCAGTGGCAAGTTGGCCGAGGGACTGACCGTACAAACAACGAACATCGAGGAAGCCGCGCTGCAGCTGGCGTATGCACAGAACGTGATTGTCGTACCGGGATACGGTTTAGCGGTGGCGCAGGCCCAGCATCAGGTGCGCGAGCTGATGGATCTCATAGAAAAGCGCGGTGGCGCCGTGCGATTTGCCATTCATCCCGTGGCCGGACGCATGCCGGGACACATGAACGTGCTGCTGGCCGAAGCCAATGTTCCGTACGACAAGTTAATCGACATGGAGGACATCAACGCCGATTTCGAACGCACGGATGTGGTGCTGGTCATTGGCGCGAATGATGTGGTGAATCCGGCTGCCCGCACCGATCCCGGAAGTCCGATTTTTGGCATGCCCATTCTCAATGCTGACCAGGCCCGGCGCATCATTGTGCTGAAGCGGGGTATGAGTGCGGGTTTTGCAGGCATCGAAAACGAGCTTTTCTACAATGCCAAAACGCAGATGTTGTTTGGCGACGCGAAAAGCACGCTGTCAAAGCTGCTGACGGAGGTCAAGCAGGCGTAGGGACCTACTAGCCAAGGCCCGGGCCGGACGTATTTTGGCTTGAGCAGGCGCCAGGCATTCGAGAATATATCCCGCATCGTAGGTTCGTCCCCGTCCCCGTCCCATTACCGGGAGAGCACCCATGCCCACTGTTCGCGATGTAGTGTCTCGCAAAGGTCAGAACGTCGTGACTGTTGCACCCGATTGCACGGTGCTCGAAGCCGCCAGGATCATGATGCAGGGCCGCATTGGCGGCGTGCTGGTGTGTGAGAACGATAAGGTGGTTGGCATTTTTACGGAGCGCGATGTCCTGCGCCGCGTCGTAGCCGAGCAACGCGTTCCGGCTGAGACACGCGTTTCCGAAGTAATGTCTCGCGAGCTGGTCACGGTGACATCAGCGACCAAGCTGGACGACTGCAGCGCGCTCATGACGCAACGACGCATTCGTCACTTGCCAGTGGTCGACGAAAATGATCTTCGCGGGATTATCACGCCGGGAGATCTGCTGGCTTTTCGGTGTTCGGAACAGGAATCAGTGATCCAGAGCCTCGAACACTACGTGTTCGATTTGCGATAACGTTCAGAAGTCATTATTGCAGCGGGGCCTCAACCAGCGATTTCCCGGTTCGCCCGCACGTACGGTCTTCCGGTTTGATACCGGCCCGCGTGCATTCACAGGCATTGCCCACGCCCCCACACGAACCTTTCAGGGGTCGCTTGGTTACGGCCACGCCAATGGCCATGGCCGCCATGACGATGGCAATAACAGCAATGGTGAGCAGCAGTATCAGCATCAGGGAACTCCGGGTTTTGACACGTCAGAACGGCGCGTGGAATGATCAACCGGCCGAAGTTCATCGCCAGTAAGTACGATGGACCTGAACCCGTTGGTCATTCGTTCCTGAACTTCACCGTTTGGGCCAGCCGTGAGCAAGAGCACATCCAGGGTGTTGGCGGCGGCCAAGTCCCACGCACGCTCGGCGCCAACCACGAACAGGGCTGTCGCCCACGCGTCGGCTACGGCACAGCTCTTATGTAGTACCGAAACCGACAGCAAATTGTGCCGTACCGGCACGCCGGTGGAAGGATCGAGGATGTGGGAATAACGCACACCACCCAGATCCTGAAAGTCCCGATAATTACCGGACGTAGCCATGGACCGGTTGGAAAGTCCAACCACGCTGCGCACGCGTCGCACGTCGGGGATGGGTTCCTCAATACCCACGCGAAACGGCTCGTTCCGGGCATTTCTGCCCCGGGCCCGTACCTCACCCCCCAATTCCACAAAATGATTCGGTTCGCCGCGTGCTGTCAGCAATTCGGAAATGAGATCGACCGTGTATCCGGGCGCGATAGCTGAAAGATCGACGTCGAGCGCGGGGTGGTCTTTCGAGACAGCGTGACCATTCAGATGCAATTTCTTCCACCCGACGCGCGCGCGTAGCGCCGACAACAGTGTGTCGGACGGAATGCGATCTGTTGTGCCACCCGAGCCAAAGCCCCACGCGTTAACAAGCGGTCCGACGGTGACGTCAAACGCTCCACTCGATGCTTCCGACACGGCCAGCGACTGACGAAGGACCTCTTCAAGTTGCGCCGATACACTCACAGGTGCAGTGGATGTATTCCGGTTGAAACGCATGAGTTCCGATTCCGGAACATAGCTGGACATTTTCCGATCGATGTCGGCAATGACCGAATCGACCGAAAATTGCAGCGCCCGGGTGTCTGCGGCAGTACGCGCGCCGCCATGACCGAGCACCACTGAGTACGTGGTTCCTTGCGCCGGGCCGCCAAATTCTGCAGAGGACGGTGCCATGCGGTTACGCCCGGCGTACACAGACGCGCTGGCTCCGAACAGAACGAACAAGGTCACCCACCAGCGGCGCGAGGCCTGTGTCAGGCCGAAAGTCGCGCGTGACCCACTCATGCGGGGGGCGATTAGCCGAAGTCGTCGAACGCGATGTTCTCGCGCTCCACGCCAAGGTTGTCCAGCATGCCCATGCAGGCTTTGAGCATCAATGGCGGGCCGCAGAGGTAATACTCCACATCTTCCGGCGACGGATGACCTGCGAGATAGTCACGCAACAACACCTGGTGAATGAAGCCGGTAGCGCCCTTCCAATGGTCTTCCGGTTTTGGCTCGGACAGTGCGAGATGCCATTTGAAATTCGGATTCTCACGTTGAATGCTGTCGAAGTCTTCAACGTAGAATGCTTCGCGCAGTGATCGCGCACCGTACCAGAACGTCACTTTGCGTTCCGTGCTCAACCGCCGGAACAGATCATAGATGTGCGAACGCATGGGAGCCATACCCGCGCCGCCAGCAATGAAACACATTTCGTTGCGCGTTTCCTTCGCAAAAAACTCGCCGTAGGGTCCTGATATCGTGACCTCGTCTCCAGGCTTGAGGCCGAAGATGTACGACGACATGATGCCCGGTGGAATGCCGGTGGTGCGCGGCGGCGGCGTGGCCACCCGCACATTCAACATGATAATACCGCGCTCGTCCGGATAATTGGCCATGGAGTACGCGCGTTGCACACGTTCATCGACGCGCGATGATAAATCCCACAGTTTGAACGTGTCCCAGTCGTCACGATACTGTGGGGCAATATCGAAATCTTTGTACTGCACCAGGTGCGGCGGACATTCGATTTGCACATAGCCACCCGCCCGGAACGGCACCGCCTCTCCGGCCGGCAACTCCAGCACCAGTTCCTTGATGAACGTGGCGACATTGTCATTCGAACGCACGCGACAACGCCACTGCCGGACACCGAAAATGTCTTCGTCCAGGTGAATTTTCATGTCCTGCTTTACTTTCACCTGGCACGAAAGACGCACACCCGCGCGCGCTTCACCGCGACTCACGTGACCTGTTTCCGTAGGCAGCAACGTGCCGCCCCCTTCAAACACTTCAACCTTGCACACACCGCACGTGCCTTTGCCACCGCACGCGGACGGAATAAAAATCTTCTGTTCGGCGAGTGTGCTGAGCAGCGTGCCGCCCGCCTTTGCGTGCAACGTTTTGGCAGGATCATCGTTCACAAACACCAGCACATCACCGCTCTTGACCAGTTTGGCGCGCGCCCCCATGAGCACGGCCACCATAAGCAGGACGAGCACGACAAACGCGGTAACGCCGACAATGATGGTAAGCATGGGACGCTAGAGCTGAATGCCGGCGAAGGCCATGAAGCAGACCGCGAGCAATCCGGACACCATGAAGGTGAGTCCGAGACCGCGCAGGGCCGCTGGTGGATTTGAGTACCGCATTTTTTCGCGGACCGACGCCAAGGCCACGATGGCGAGAAACCACCCAATTCCGGAGCCTAAACCAAACACGGTGCTTTCGGCCAGATTGTAATCGCGCTGATCCATGAACAGGCTGCCAGCGAGAATGGCACAGTTCACCGCAATCAGCGGAAGAAACACGCCCAACGCACCATACAACGCCGGCGCAAAACGCTCGATGGCCATTTCGACGATTTGTGTGAGCGCAGCAATGGTTCCGATAAAGGTGAGAAACACGAGGAATGACAAATCGACGGTGGCCAGCGCCGGATGCAGCCAGGCCAGCTTGCCCTCACGCAACACGTTGTTCAGCAGGAGGTTGTTGAGTGGCACGGTAATGCCCAGCACAAACGTGACAGCCATCCCAAGTCCAATGGCATTGCTGACTTTCTTTGACACCACGAGAAATGAACACATGCCGAGAAAGAACGACAACGCCATGTTCTCGACAAAGATGCTCTTGACGAGCAGGCTGAGATAATGAGTGGCCACGTGATGGTCTCCTTAGGCAGCCTGTTTACGCGGAGTGCCAAGGGAGGGCACCGGCAAACCATGTTCGGGCGATTCAATGTGAACCGCTGCTTCTACTTCGATCTGCGCAGGTTTCCAGGTGCGCAGCGCCCAAATGAAACCACCAATCAGAAAAAATGCCGCCGGCGACAACACCATCAGTCCGTTGGGCTGATACCAACCCCCTTCGGTCACCAACGGAAAAATTTGCACACCGAACAATCGTCCCGATCCAAGCAGTTCCCGAAAAAATGCCACGGCCAACAGCACAATACTGTATCCCAGCGCATTGCCGATGGCATCATAGAAGCTTGCCTTGGGTCCTTGCTGCATGGCAAAAGCTTCCGCACGCCCCATGATAATGCAGTTGGTGATAATCAGCCCCACGAACACCGAGAGCTGCTTGGAAATGGTGAATGCGTAGGCCCGCAGCAGCTGATCGCAAACAATCACCAGCGCAGAAATGATGGTGAGCTGTACGATGATGCGCACGCTTGACGGAATCCAATTCCGAATGAGGCTGATGGAGACGTTACTGGCAATGAGAACCGCCGTGACCGCCAGGCACATTACGAGCGAGGTGGACAGCATGGTCGTCACCGCCAGCGCCGAGCAAATGCCCAGCGCTTGCCGGCCTATTGGATTCTCCTCGAACATGGGATCAACGAGGGTCGGATTTGCTTTTATGCCGAACATCACGATGCCTTATCTTTGAGAGTGCTGCGATACCGATCAAGAAACGGACCAAACGCTTCGGGGCCGAGCCAGAACTGCAGCGTGTTCGAAACCCCGCGCGAGGTGATGGTGGCGCCCGCCAACCCATCCACGTGGTAAGGATCGGACGCCGGCGGCCCTGCCACGCCTTTGATCACCTGCACGACCACCCGATTGCTGTCGTTGTATGCGAGGCGCCCTTTCCACCTGGCTTGCCACCGGGGATTTTCAATTTCCCCACCCAGGCCGGGCGTCTCACCGTGTTCATAGAAGGTAATACCCGAAATGGTACGGGCATCCGCCGCCAACGCGATATAGCCGTACATCGTTGACCAAAGCCCGTAACCCTGTATTGGGAGAATCAGGGATTTCACGGCGTCGCCGTCGCGCTGCTCATACACCACAAGCAACCGCGGAAGGCGCAACACTTTTGCGGCATTCGAGGGAGCAGACGTGCTTTGCGCCGGGTCACGCGAAGCGGCGCGTTGGTCGTAGTTGGCCGCGTCAATGCTGTCCACGTACGCGCCGGTTTGGGCATCAACGACACGCGGGATGATGTTGTCCGCAAATCGCTTGACCACCTCCTCGCGCCCGAGTTCTTCAGTGGGCGAAACCAGGCCGGCCACGCCGAGCACCTTGCTCAGCCGGTCGACGCGTTGATTCTCCGCTTGACGGGGACGCAGCATGACGGCCGCAGCCGCAATCGGAATGGCGCACACGAGGCACACAACCGTGGAGAATCCCAGGATGTACCCCACGGAATCACGTCGCATTGCGAACATAACGAGCGGCCCTCCGTTTGATATTCGCCCGCACCACGGAATGATCGATGAGCGGCGCGAACATGTTCATGAACAGAATGGCCAACATCATGCCCTCAGGGTAGGCCGGGTTGACGCACCGAATGAGCACGCAAAGCAAGCCAATAAAAAATCCGTACACCAATTTGCCGTTGGGAGTAAAGGCAGACGAGACCGGATCGGTGGCCATGAACACGGTGCCGAAGGCCCATCCTCCGACCACGAAATGCCAGTACCATGGCAAGTTGAGCATTGGGTTGGTGGTAGACCCGATGGACGACAGGGCAAAAGCCGTCACCGCGGTCCCGACGACCACGCCAAACATGGTTCGCCACGACCCAATACGTGTGAGCAACAGCAACGCGGCGCCCAGCAAAATCGCGAGCGCGGAGGTCTCGCCCATGGAGCCGGGAATGAGTCCGAGAAACGCATCGAGATATGAAACACCGGGCAGTGGTCCGGCCCCTTCGGCGAACGACGACAGCCAGGTCGCACCCGAACGACCATCGGCCGGCGTGGCGGCCACCCAAATGTTTCCGGATATCTGCGCCGGATACGCAAAGAACAGAAACGCGCGCGCCACCAGCGCCGGATTGAGAAAGTTCATGCCGGTGCCACCGAAAATTTCCTTGCCGATTACAATACCGAAAGCGGTTCCCAATCCCACCTGCCACAAGGGAATAGTGGCTGGAAGCGTAAGCGGAATGAGCATGCCGGTCACAAGCAGCCCTTCGTTGACTTCATGACCGCGCACAACGGCGAACAGCACTTCGAGCATTCCGCCCACGGTATACGTCACCACCAGTATTGGCAGAAAATGCAACGCACCGTACACCATGCAGGCAACAACCGAAGCGCTGCTCACTTTCAGTCCAAGCGCGTTGTACGCACTGGCCTGCCAGGTATCCAGCAGCTTGCCCCCTTGTTCCACCGTCAGGAACGCCTGATAGCCGGTGTTGAACATGGCCATGGCGATGCAAGGCAACAGTGCGATCACCACGATCATCATCATGCGCTTCTGATCGAGCCCATCGCGTACGTGCGGACCACCACTTGTGGTATAGGCAGGCGTATAGAGAAACGTGTCGCCCGCATCGTACAACGCGTGCAGTTTTTCGAGCTTTCCCCCTTTGCCAAACGAGGAGCCCATTCGATCCAGCAGTCGGCGCAATGCGGACATCTCAGTGCTCCGCAGAAATGCTGGTCAGCACGCGACGTAACGCCGCCCCATGCTCGTATTTGCCGGGGCACACAAACGCACACAGTGCCAGATCTTCCTCGTCAAGCTCCAGCGCACCGAGTTCCTCGGCCCATTCCACGTCGCCAACCGTCAATGCGCGAAGCAAATGCGTGGGCATGAGGTCCATGGGCATGACTTGTTCGTAGGCACCAATAGGGACCATGGCGCGACGGGACCCGCGGAGACTCGTGTCGAGGTTGAATTTCTTGCCTGGCATCAACGCGGAAATGAAAGTCGGGAGTGCTGAGTAGGTGTTGGCGCCCGGCGCCAACCATCCGAGGAATTCGCGCTGCCCGCCTTCCGGAATCACGGTGAGCTGTTGATGAAAGCGGCCAAGAAATCCGAGCGTGTCATCCTGAGCGACGTCCCCGGTGAGCACCGATCCGCTGATGACGCGTGCGGTACCCTTGTGCAATTCACCGTGAGTCAGTTGCCGGGTGGACGCACCCATGCGCGTGCGCAACAGACGCGGAGTTTTCACCTGCGGACCGGCCAGCGCTATGACCAGCGTGGTATCCAGCGCACCCGTGGCCAGCAAACCACCGAATCGCGCAACGTCCTGCGCTCCAATATGCCAAACCGACTTGTCGCGGTTGACGGGGTCGAGCACATGAATGTGGTAACCGACCGTGCCGGCAGGGTGCTGGCCACTGAATTCCTCAATGCGCACACCTTGGGCTGCGGTCACGGAATTGCCCAATGAGGAACCAGGTGACCGGCAGAGAAACACTGGCCCGTCTGTCAAATGTTTGAGTGCAGCCAGCCCGCGGGCGAAGTCCTCCTCACGCCCCTGCAAGGCGACACTGACGTCTGGAGCAAGCGGGTGCGTGTCGAGGGCCGTGACAAACAAAGAATGCGGGCGACTCTCCGGCGCGGGCACCAGGCTGAACGGCCGCGTGCGCAAGGCAGTCCAGAGCCCCGACTCGAGCAACAGCGCGCGCACTCCCGCTTCACTGTTGGCTGCGTTTGGTGAATACGAAGCAAATTCGACGCACGGCGCTTCGTTGGCATCGACCGCAATCACCACGGATTGTAGCGCCCGTTTGTCTCCGCGATGTACGGCCTGCACGCGCCCACTGGCCGGCGAAACAAACCGAACGGACGGGTACGAACGATGCTCAAGTACTGGTTGGCCGAGGCGCACGTTGTCTCCGGGTTCAACCAGAACGCGCGCCTTCAGGCCATGATAGTCGCGATTAAGCACCGCGACTTCGGAAACCCGAGGGGCGTCGGAGACTGTTTGAGAAGGCGTGCCGGAAATCGGTATGTCCAGCCCTTGCTTGGCTTTGTGAACAGACATCTGGGTTGCGACATAGGGGGCTGGGGGAGCGGAGCGACAAGCGCCCGAAAGCGCTGCCCCAATAATAAACGGTGGCGCAGCACACCTGTCGCGCAAGACCGCGCGCCACTTCATATTGTGCAACCTTCGCGACTGGAAGCAGTCGTGGGCACGCCTATTCCTTTACCCGGACGAATCCTGTATGGCGGAGCACAAAGAAGAGTGGGGCTCCAAGCTCGGCGTAATCCTGGCCGTGGCCGGATCAGCAGTTGGACTTGGCAATTTTCTTCGTTTTCCGGGACAGGCCGCGGCAAATGGAGGGGGTGCATTTCTCATTCCCTATTTCTGTGCACTTTTTCTGCTCGGCCTTCCCATTGGATGGGCCGAGTGGACCATGGGTCGTTACGGCGGGAAAAAAGGCCTGCATTCGGCGCCGATGATTATGGGAGCAATCGGAAAGGGTGGCCTGGCGCGTTACTTCGGCGTCATCGGAGTGCTCATCCCGCTGGGTGTCTCCACCTACTACATGTTCATCGAAACGTGGACGTTGGGCTATTTCCTGAAATACGTGACCGGCGGCATTGGTGTAGACCCGGCCGCGCCAATCGCGGCGCAGACGGCGGCGGCTCAGGCGTTTTATAACGCGTTTACGGGTACGGGCTCGGATGGTTCGCTGTTTACGGGTGACACGTTGTTTACGGTTTTCACCTGGGCCGCAGTTTTTGCCATCAACATTTTCTTCATATTTCGCGGGCTGTCCAAAGGCATCGAGAAATTCGTTTCCTTCGCCATGCCCGTCATGGCGGTTTGCGCGCTCATTGTACTCATTCGGGTGTTGACGCTTGGCACCCCCGATCCTGCCCAGCCCGACCAGAGTGTGGCGAACGGTTTGGGGTACATGTGGAACCCCAATTATTCCAAGCTCCTGGACTTCAAGACGTGGCTCGCGGCCGCCGGTCAGATTTTCTTTTCGCTGTCCGTCGGATTTGGCGTGATCATCAACTACGCATCGTACATGAAGCGGAAAGATGACATTGCCCTTTCCGGACTCACGGCCAGCGCCACCAACGAATTGTTTGAAGTGGGCTTTGGCGGCATGATTACCCTCACCGCGGCGTTTGTTTTCCTTGGACTGAGTGGGACGACGGCCGCCGTTGCAGGTGGTTCCTTCAGTCTTGGTTTCGCCACGCTGCCAGTGGTGTTTGCGCACATGGGAGCGTTTGGCAACTTCGTGGGTGCGCTCTGGTTTCTCATGTTGTTTCTGGCGGCCATCACCAGTTCACTGTCCATGTACCAGCCGGCCGTTGCGCACATCAAGGAATCGCTCAACTTCTCTCACGTCAAATCCACGACGATCATCGCCACTATTGGAACGGCAGGAGCCTTTCTCACGCTCTGGTTTACCGCCGGCGGGTCGTTCTGGAATACCGTCGATTTCTGGGTGGGTACTTATCTGATTTTTGTACTCGCTATGGTGCAGATTATCTATTTCGCGTGGGTGTTCGGCATTGATCGCGGCTGGAAGGAATTGCATAACGGCGCTTCAATCCGAATTCCGCCCATCTTCAAGATCGTCATGAAGTACATCGCCCCCGCCTATCTCATCATTGTCTTTGTGGGCTTCACGGTGCAGAATTTCAAGGCGTCACTGGCCGCTTCGTGGGCCAACACGGGCGCGCGCGCTGGCATGCTCATGATTGGGGCCATTCTCGCATACCTGCTTGTTGTCACTTGGATGGGACAAAAGCGGTTGCGCGCGGCCGGATTTGATATCGACGACAAACTTCCTTCGGACTGAGGAGACGAACATGAGAACAGGAGGTTGGATTACGATGATCATCTCGCTTATCGTGGTGTGGGTGGGCACGTTCTGGTGTTTTTCCAAAGTGCTGAGCACCCCGCAGGAAGAAAAAGTCCCACCGGGATTTGGGCCGTAGGGGAGCATCACGGATTGTCAAAGGGTCACGTTGCTCGGCAACGTGACCCTTTGAACGTCAGGTGTCACTCCGTCTTGAACGCCGTCACTGGATCAACGCGCGACGCTCGTCGCGCCGGAATCCAACTTGCCAGAACGGCCGCAACCGCCAGCAGACCCAAGGCCGCGAAGTACGTGAGCGGGTCTGATGCATCGAGATCGAACAGCAACGATTGCAGCACACGCGTGGAGACCAACGCGCCAACAAGTCCGATGACGGCGCCCACCGTTACCAGCGCCATTCCCTCACCGACGACGAGCCGCTGAACACCGGTGCGGTTGGCGCCAAGCGCCATGCGAATGCCAATCTCTCGCGTGCGGCCGGCGACACTCAGCGCCATGACACCATAAATCCCAACGGCCGCAAGTGAAAGCGCGACGGCGGCCAACAAACCGAGCAGCAACGCAATAAATCGTGGCCGCGCTGTGGCAACCGCGACTCGTTCCGACATAAGCTGCATGTCATACACGGCGTACTGTGGTGCGATTTCGTGCAATACGCGACGCACGTCAACGGTCAAGGACGCCGGATCAATGGAAGTTCGAACAAGAATGTACATCGCTCTGGCCGGCCATTGATGATACGCGAGGTACATGGCTGCCCTCGGCACGGAATCTGCCCATTCCCTGACATCGCCGACCACGCCAACCACTTCGAGCTTGCGCGTCCCGAACCCGGCACGCTTTCCGATGGGATCTTCGTTGGGCCACAGGGTACGCGCGGCTGTCTCGTTGATCACCATCACTTTGGGTGACGTCAGGTTGTCTGCGGTGGTGAACACACGGCCGCGCTTGACCGGAAGCGCCACCGCCGTGAAGAAGTCGGGTGTTGCGAGTGGAACCGCGGCAATTGTTTTCTGCGCGTTGGGATCTCGCGGATTCTCTACGTCTATTGGCGCGCCTTCGCAGCCTCCGCTCAGCGGCGTGCAACTCGTGAGTGCGACACTCGTGACACCAGGGCGCGCACCGAGCCGTGTGATGACATCATTGTAAAAACCGGGAAGCGAGTCGCTGGCCAAGCCACCCGCCGGCACGGACATTCGCACGGTGAGCAGGTTTTGCGCATTGAAGCCCGGGTCAATCGCAAGCAATCGACCAAGACTTCGCATCATCAAGCCCGAGCCCGCCAGCAACACCAGTGCAAGCGCCACCTCGGCCACGACAAGCACGCGGCCGGCCGACATGCGGAACCTTCGGACGTTTTGTACCACGGCACCACCCGGCTTCATGGAGTCCGAGAGCGACAGTCGCGTTGCATACAGCGCCGGAGCCACTCCGAACGCAACGCCCACGAGAGTCGCCAGCGCCAGTGCAAACGCGAGCGCCGTCCAGTCAAGCGCAATGGACGACATTGTGACTGCGCCGAAACCAACACCGCGTTGGGCCGGAAGCGCGGCGGGAGTCACGTTACTCAGCAGGCGTATTCCGATGAACGCGACCACCACGCTCAGAGTAGCGCCAAGCACTGCCAACAGCGCGCTTTCAGTAAGCAGCAGGCGCACTACCCGCGCACGTCGTGCACCAAGCGCCAGGCGAACGGCGATTTCGCGCCGCCGCGAGTTGCTGCGACCCAGCACCAGGTTGGCAACGTTCACGCAGGCAATGAGGAGCACGAGGGCCACCGCCGCCGCCAATACCAGCATCGATTGCCTGATGACAGCTGGTACGCGCACCCCGTCGAGCGATCGTGCCACGGCGCTCCAGGGCATGCCCACCGCGAAGTTGTCCGGATTAGCCTCGCTCACGTGTTTGCCGAGGAGCGCGACAGCTGTTTGCATCTTCACTGCGCTCACGTCCGGCTTTCGTCTGGCCACCATAAACGATCGTGTGCGCGCCACGCTGGCGGCCACCTGCGCCGTAATTGGCACGAATAACTCGCCTTCACCCGTTAACCCCAGAAACTTCGACGGTGCGATTCCGATGACCATGTAAACGATGCGGTCAATTTCAATTGTCTGTCCAACAATTGCGGGATCAGCATTGTAGCGGCGCCGCCAGAGACCCTCCGACAGCATGACCTCGGCTGCCGCGCCCGGCTGGGCGTCAATTGCCGGATCGAAGTCACGACCGCGAAGTGGTGATAGGCCGAGTGTCCGTAGATAGTTCGCGCTGACAAGCTCGCCGCGCAGCAGCTCGACCTGCCCATTTGTGATCGTAAACGGGCGCGGGGTATACAAACTGATGCTGCTGAATTCCTGTTGGGTGGCGCGGAACAGGTCGGCCCGCGGGTAGGTCCAGACGACATTGTCGCTGGCTGGCCGGCCATTCGCTGCTGGTGCAGAGAGCGAAATTTTCATGAGCTCTTCCGGGCTGCGGAACGGAAGCGGCCGGAGCAGCAGCGCGTTTACGGCAGTGAAAATGGTGGTGGTGGCACCCACACCGATGGCCATGGTGAGCACGGCCACGACCGTGAATGAGGGGCGGCGTGCCAGGCCGCGCGCGGCGTATCGAATGTCCTGAACGAGGTTTTCCAGGTGCCCGCGAAATTGCATGGATGACTTTCGAAGCTGGGGATGCGCCAACGCGTCCGTGAGTTACCAATGACAACGTGCGGCATCGGCCCTTTTGAGGCAAATAATTGGGCGAAGCCCAATACCAAGGAGCGAGCCCTGTGCGCGCGACCGGAGAACGCATGATGAAAGACGCCCGGGATATGACCCAGCCGACTCATCAGCCCGGCGCCCGCTGCCAGCAGACCCAGCGCCGCGAGGCCGATTAACTTGTAGGCTGCAATGTTGAGCAATACTGGGGGGAGGCGCGCCGGTTCGAAACCAAGGAACCAGCCGAGGGTACCCACCACCCCTACACAGAGGCCGAGGCCCAGAAACAACCGTCCCGCGAGCGCGGTGCGCATCGAGTTTACCGAGAAAGGATGAATTCCCAACGTCAGCCAGCTTCGAAGGGTGGTAACGGCACTTCGACCGTCCCACTGATCGCCCGGGTTATCAGCCCGTTTCAGCGCTTTTTTGCGACTACCGCGGCAAGCGGCGTGGTGCTGTTGGTCTGCACGGCGGTCGCGCTGGCGTGGGCCAACTCGCCATGGGCTGAATCATACCACCACCTGTGGGAAACACTATTCACAATTGGGGCGCCCGGTTTCAGTCTCACGCTCTCGCTGCACGCGTGGGTGAATGACGGCCTGATGGCCGTGTTCTTTTTTCTGGTCGGGCTTGAGATCAAGCGCGAAGTGCTGGTGGGCGAGCTGGCGACACTCCGCACGGCTACTTTGCCCGTCGCCGCGGCGCTGGGCGGAATGGTGGTCCCGGCTCTGCTCTACGCCGCGGTGAATGCCAGCGGTCCGGGTGCGGCCGGATGGGGCGTTCCGATGGCCACGGACATCGCGTTTGCGCTGGGCATTCTCGCCTTGTTGGGCGATCGCGTCCCCGCCAGCGTGCGCGTGTTGCTGACCGCAATCGCCATTGCCGATGACTTGGGCGCCGTGCTGGTCATCGCGGTGTTTTATACCAGTTCGCTGGACGTGAATGCGTTGGGCGCGGCGGCGGGGGTGCTGGTGGGGTTGTTCGTCATGAACCGCCTGGGAATTCGTCGTCCGTTGCTGTACGCATTGGTTGGCGTGGTGCTGTGGTATTTCATGCTGCAATCGGGTATACACGCCACGATTGCCGGGGTGCTGCTGGCACTGTCGGTGCCTGCGCGCACGCTGATCAGCGAGGAAGAATTCATCGAGGAGGCGACGGAAAGTCTCGAAGCATTTCGTGCTGCCGATGTGCCGGGCAACATGGTCATGTGCAGTCGCGGGCATCAGGAGGCGTTGCTGCGCATGGAATGTGCGACCGACGCGGCGCAGGCGCCGTTGCAGCGCATGGAGCACAATTTGCACGGCTACGTGTCGTTTTTCATCATGCCGCTGTTTGCGGTGGGCAACGCGGGAGTGTCGTTCGAAGCGCTTGGCGCGGCCGCGGGCAGCCCGGTGGTGTTGGGCATTGCACTCGGCCTGATACTTGGCAAACCCATTGGCATTACGCTGGCAAGTTTCCTGGCAGTCAATGCAGGCGTCGCCGATTTGCCGACAGGTGTTTCCTGGGGTCATGTGCACGGTGCCGCGTGGCTGGGCGGTATTGGGTTCACCATATCGTTGTTCATTGCGGGGCTCGCGTTCACAGATGCACTGATGTTGGACACAGCGAAACTCGGAATTCTTGGCGCGTCGGTGTTTGCCGGGGTTGTGGGGTTTCTGTTGCTGCGGCGCATGCCGAAGGGCGTGGCGGCGTGAGCGATACACAACGACGCATTTCACAAGAGGATTTTCGCTGAATGGACGCGCTTACGGCAACCGGACTGGTATTGTTGGGCCTCCTTTTGCTGGCAGGAGGCGGCGAAGCACTGGTGCGGGCGGCGACCACGATTGCAGACCTCGCCGGCGTGTCGCCAGCGGTCATTGGTCTGACGGTGGTCGCCATCGGCACTTCCCTTCCCGAACTGGTCGTGAGCCTCATGGCTGCAGCGCGCGGCGAGCCCGATCTCGCGGTCGCGAACGTGGTGGGGTCGAACATTTTCACTGTGGCGGCGATACTTGGTCTCACGGCGTTGATCATCCCGCTCCCGGTACACGGGACAGCCGTGCGCCTCGAGTGGCCGGTGATGTTCGGCGCCAGCCTGTTGTGTCTGACGTTGGCGCGTGACGGCGCCATTGACCGCGTCGAAGGCGGATTGTTCGTCATTACCTTTGCCATGTTCATCGCCTACACGGTGCACGTCGCGCGTCGCGATGTCAGTGCTGCCGAGGCCCGTCAGTTTGCCGAGCAGGCGGAGGCGCACGACATCGATGTGCGACCTGCACGCAAGGGAACGCCACAACTGCTCATCACGCTTGGTGTGCTCGCGTTGGGCCTTGCCAGTCTGGTGGCCGGCGGCAAGTTTCTCGTCGATGGAGCGATTGCGCTGGCGCGTATCGCCGACATGACAGAACGTGTTATAGGCCTGACAATCGTTGCCGGCGGCACGAGCGCGCCGGAACTTGCCACATCACTCGTCGCGGCGTTTCGCAAGCGCACCGACGTGGCGGTCGCGAACATCATTGGATCGAACATCTTCAATATTCTGGGCATCCTGGGTGTGACCGCGCTGATCGCGCCGATTCCGGTGGCGCCCGCAATAGTGCGCGGTGACATGTGGTGGATGATTGGCACGACCGTGCTGCTCTTGCCGTTGCTCCGCTCAGGCGCACGCTTGTCTCGGGCCGAGGGTGGCGTATTGCTCGGCGTGTATGCGACGTACATCGTGTTGCTGTGGCGCAGTTAGTGGGCCGTCGATGAAATACTGATGGCGTTCGGTGGGCGGAGCATCCCGCCGGCCGTCGACTCGTAATTTGGCGATGACCCGTTGCCCCTAACTCGCCGCATACCGCCGTCGCAACTCCACCTTTTCAACCAGTGGGCTTCTGGACCGATTGGCATAAACTTGCTGGTGCAGCCACGCCACCTCTGCATCCAGCTCGTCCGCCGGAAGTTCACGACACCACGTTTTCGCGGGCTTGCCGCCGTCGCCGCTCCAGCTGTAGCCGCGATTTCGCAACACGTCTTTCACTTCATACGAAGCGCCAATAGCCCCCACGCGCACGCGTGGCACGCGGCAGCTCTCCAGCAGCAACTTGAGCGGCGTGCGCCCGTCCGCGAACGGGGTGGCCAGCACATGCAACGTGGCCCGACAGTCATCCAGCGCACGATGATGCGTGTCCAGAAATGTGCTGGTGTGCTGATACAACAGATAGTCGAGCTTCTGGGAACCGCGATTGCGCGATTTCCACGGCACATCATTCAGCGAACACCCCCAATGCACATTCGCGAGAAACGGCAACCGTTTATCAATGAATGGGCGATCGAACGCGGCGTTGTGCGCGATAACAAGTGAGGCACCAGTCGCCATTTCGTGCAGCGCCTGTTCGTCCAGTCGTTCGCCTTGTACGTCGGCGTCCGTAATGCCAGTCAGTTGCGTAATCTCTTCCGGTATCGGGCGACCGGGGTCCTGCAACCACGACTCGGCCCGTAACATTTCGCAGACGGTGCCCGTGGTTTTGTCGTACGTAAACAGGATCACACCCAGCTCGATTATTGCATCGTCAGTGTGCGACAGGCCCGTGGTTTCCACGTCCACCAGCAATGCGCGACGCATGTGCTCCGGTGCGACGTCGGCATGATATCGAGGGGGCTGCTGCAACCGGCGCAGCACGCGATAGTCCGGGCTGGCCTGCAATCGCTGGGCCAGACTCTCGAGATCGTCAGACATTGCGTGATCCTCGAACAACACGGGATGTCATCATGAAGACTTCACCTCGAAGCCCGGCGTAACTCGTTTCCGCTCCGCAGCAACGGTCAAGCCGAACCAGGCAGAGGGGAGTGGCAGAAGCAGCGATCCTGCTTTCATCCAGACCGGGGCGTTCGAGCCAAGTGCGACAAAGCCGCAGACGACCGTATAGACCACTCCGACAATCCACGACGGGGTCGTGCTGACGCCCCCAGCAATCTTTCGCGCAAGAAAGGCGCCCACGAAAACCGCCACTCCGTAACTCAGCACCGTGTACAACTTGGCCGCAACCGGTGCGGCGGCCTGCGCGGCGCGCAGGGCTTGTTCGTCATTCAAATTCACGCCGGCTGCCACCGGCCAGAAAATGGTGCCAAACGTCTGCAGCATCATGATGAAGACAAACGTTGTGCCAAGTCCGATGAGTACGGGCCGTACGAGGTGCACTACTTCCTCCGGTGATGCGGAAACTCGTCTGGGCAAACGCCGCCAGAGACAAAACAACGGCGTGGTGACCGGGTGTGCAACAGGGCGGCTTTGGGGAAAGCATATCACCGCACTGGGTCTGACTCTTGCGGGCGGCTTTCAAGAGGCTACGAGCCGCTTGCCCAATAAAAGGCCACGGTTCAAGGGTTCAAGAGGCTACGAGCCGATTGACAAGTTCAAGAGGCTACGAGCCGCGTGAACCCAGCCGCTGGAAGCCGCTTGATACGCCCTACCAAAACACCGCCCCGCCAAAGCGGAAGCCACCACCGCGCAAGCCCCGTTGGCCCCTTGGCCGACACCCGCACAAACACCGCCCCGTAGCGTGCACAGGCATCACATTCACTTCATCACTATGGGGAACTCATGCGAACACTCGCCACTCGGCTGAGCGTCATGTTGACACTGGTTTCAAGCACCGCATTGGCGCAGCCGCAAGCACCGGCCAGCGCGGCGCCCAAAGGACGGCCGCCAACGCCACGCGCCGCGTTCCTCCCAACCGCTCCCGCCGAGTCGTGTGCTCCGGTGCCGGCGAGCGCCGGCGTGGGGGCGACCAACGCACAGGCATGGCTTGACCGCGCCGCCGTTGCCATTCTGCCCACGAACAGCCGCGGCAAAGTGCTGCGCATTCGCAGTTACAACGATCAGGTGCTCTGGGAGCAGTCCGATCGCATGTACGAACCATTCATTCCCAACATGCAAGGCAATGTTCGCTGGTACGACTTGCAAACCAGTGTCGAAGGCAAACAGCCACAGGAACGCCCAGCAGGTGCCATACCTGCCACAGTGCTCAGCACGCCCCGGGCCGTGTTTGTAACCCGTGACACGTCAAGAATGCCGGTTCCACAACTCTACCCATTCAGCGAACCGGAACGTCAACTGAATCCATGGGCTGTGCTGCAAGGGTGGCAGCAATCAACGGACGTGCGAATCGCGGAACGGTGCCTGATGCGCGAGTACCCGCGCGTGGTGCTTGCGCGGAGCGGCGCGCATGGCGACGAACATCTCTACATAGACGAATACTCCGCCGTCCCTGTGCAATTGTCGCGCACGGAAGCACACTACCTGTGGGGGCAAGTGCGCGCCGACTATCAATGGTCCACGTGGCAAACGGTTGACGGTGGTGGCCGATTTCCGTACTCCGCAAACCGGCTGTTCGATGGCCACTTGTACGGCCGCCAATCGAACCCCACGACTCAGCTCATTCCCGCTGACAGTGCGCCACGACTCACCGTTCCCGCAAATGTTGCGGCAATGAGCACCGCATTGCAGACGTTTCCGGGGCCAGACACCGTGCGCGTGTCCGCCAACACGTTCCTGCTCGTGAATCGTGCGTACACCAATGTGGTCACGTTGCAGAAGGACACAGTGTTTGTGCTCGATGCCACCAGCAATGAAGACCGCTCCCGCGCAGACTCAGTATGGATTGGCAAACTCTTCCCCGGTCGTCATCCAATCGTGATTGTCGTAACAGATTTGGCGTGGCCACACATCAGCGGCGTGCGGTTCTGGACTGCGGGGCAGGCACCCATCGTCACGCACGCGTTATCGACATCATTCCTGCAACGCGTGGTCGATCGACGTTGGACACTGGCCCCCGACAAGCTGGAGCAACAGCGGGCGGGCAAACGCACAGCCGTGACGTTTCGGGTCGTGCGTGATTCACTCCGACTCGCCGGCGGTGCGCTGGTGGTTCATCCCATCCAGGGCGTGGCATCAGAAGGCGCTGTACTGGTCTCCATACCGGGAGAACGTTTCGTGTGGGCGGGTGACTACCTACAACAGGTAGACAAACCCACCCAATACGCCGGCGAGGTGCTGAACACCCTTACTCGGCTCGGCATCTCCCCCGATCGCGTCGCAGCGCAACATTTGCCCCTGACAAAGTGGGAGATCGTTGTGAAGGCCAATGGTGGTGACGCAACTACACCGCGAGGTGGCATATTCCACTGATGTCCGTGGATGCGCCCTCACAAATGAAGGCATCACCAGAAATCACCGCTGGTGCGACAGCTGCGCGCTCCGGACTCGGTGAGCCAACCCGCAGTTGGATGCACGGATTCGTCGCCGAACAGGAAACGCCAACCAGTCGTTGGCGCTTCGCATTGCTCGTGTTGCTGTGTTGGACGGTGCCGGGGCTGATGACCACGACCGTTGGTCTCACACTGAACCGAAACCCGAATCCGAACGAGCCAGAGTTGTCGCTCGTTCCAGTCTTCGTGTCGCAACTAGGCGTGTGGTGGTACTGGGCAGCGGCAACACCAGTCGTGTGGTGGTTGGGCCGCCGATTTCCCCTCGAACGACAGCGTCTGTCCTGGTCGCTACCGGTGCACGCCGGGTTGGCCCTGATAGCGGGCCTGCTGTACGCCGCGTCCAGCGCACTCATCATTCAATGGTCGTTTCCAGCCACCGCCGGCGCGGAACCGTTAGCGCAGTGGTTTCGCAGCTACCTGACGTCGCGAATGCCGGTGGGTGTGTTGCTCTACTTCGCGCTGCTGGGCATTGGAGCCGCGCTCGATTCGCGAAAGCGACTACGCCAGCGAGATCGGCAAGCTTCGCAACTGTCCGCACAACTGGCGCGCGCCCAGGTGCAGGCCCTGCAAACGCAATTGCAGCCCCACTTTCTTTTCAACACGTTGCATGCCATTGGGATGCTCGTGCACGAGGATCCGCCCGCGGCGGGTCGCATGCTGATGCGCCTGGGCGATTTGCTGCGCCAAACCCTGGCACTCACGGACGTTCCAGAGATTGCGCTGCGCGATGAGCTCTCCATACTCGACGACTACCTCGGCATTGAGCGCGCCCGTTTTGGTGATCGGCTAACTGTTGATCTGGAGATTGATCCCGATTTGTTGAGTGCTGCCGTGCCCACGTTTGTCATGCAGCCATTGGTGGAAAATGCCGTGCGATTTGGCGTCACTTCACGGGTTGGCCCCGGGCGCATTCGCATTATTGCCAGACGCGTCGGTTCGGGCCTGCAGCTGGTTGTGCAGGACGACGGCCCGGACTCCATTGGTGATCGTGCCAGCACAACACCCTCACCCGAGCGGGCAGTTGCAATAGCGCCAATTGCAACCGCACCACACGTGACAACACCAACCGCGGCGACACCAGACGTCACAAAACCCAACGCGACGCCGCCAAATGCCGAACCAGGCAACTCCCGCGAAGCGCATAACGGCGTTGGCTTGGGCAGCACCAAAGCTCGGCTGGCTGCACTCTATCCAAATCCCGGACAAGCGTCGCTGGCACTCATCAGGTTGCCCAATGGCGGCACCAGTGCCGTCTTGTCGTTACCGTGGCGTGAACTGCATGCGTAACACACGTTTGCGCACCATTCCGTTTGGGGCAGCTGGGCCGTGATTGCACTTCGCGTGGTGGTTGCGGACGACGAGCCCATTGCACGGCGCGGTTTGCTGCGACTGCTCAAGGGGGTTTCGGGGATCACCGTTGTTGGAGAAGCAGGCGACGGCGCAACCGCATTGCAACTCATTCGCGACAAGCAACCAAACGTCGCATTTCTCGACGTGCAGATGCCCGGCGGCACCGGCATTGGAGTGGCGCAGGCCCTTGCTGCCGCCGAACGTCCCGCCATTGTGTTTGTCACCGCGTACGACAAGTTCGCGATTGACGCGTTCGAGGTGCACGCCGTCGACTATTTGCTCAAGCCGTTTGATGAACAACGATTCGCGTTGGCGTTGGAACGCGTGCGCCAGCGCCTGGAGTCACCCGCCGGTCGTGGCGCCAGTGCCAAAGCGGTCTCCGCGCTGAACGAGCGCCTTGAAGCGTTGTTGACGTCGCTTGGTGCGTCGCCTTTGGCATGGGTTGGTGCAACCACCCCCAATGCAACCCATTCAGCCGCTGCAACACGCATCGATGAACCGCCGCCTTCGAACAATACGCCGCTTGCTGTGCCAGACAACACCTTCGTCGTGCGTGACGGCGAACGAGTTATTCTCGTGCCGCTTTCGGAACTGGATTGGTGCGAAGCCGCGGACAACTACGTGCGACTGCATGCGAAAGGAAAGAAGCACCTTATTCGCGAAACCATGCGGAATGTGGAGGAGCGCCTCGCGGCCACGCGGGCGTCCAACGCGCGGTTCGCCCGCATTCATCGATCAATGATTGTGAATCTCGCTCGAGTGCGCGAAATCAAGCCGGCCGGTGGCGGTGAATACGCAGTGGTCCTGGCCGACGGAACCAGGCTGTCTTTGAGCCGAGGGTATCGCGACCGGGTGATGGCAATGTTGGGGGTTGGGGAGTAGCGGAGTAGCGGAGTAGCGGAGTAGCGGAGTAGCGGAGTAGCGGCGAGTACGGCCAAGCCTCGATGGTTGTTGATTGCGATACTACACAATCATCGCATGGCTTTCACGTTCGAAAAATGTGCGCGTATCCGCCCTACTTCGGCGCCCCTACCAGCAACTCAATGCGGTATGTTGATTGGGGAATCATGGTGGTCGACACGGCCGCAGGCGTGACTTTCAAAAGCTTGAGTGGCTTGCCGTATGAAGATACCGTGTCCTTGCCGGGCGTCGTCGACAGTGCAACCCGTTGCGCACTCATGATGCCTGAGAGCTGACTGACGGTCAGTGCGGCGGTGGCCCAACCCGCTTGTACACACTGCACGTCCGACGGGCATCGCGAATCGGCCGTGATCGAATCGAAACGAATGCTCAGGTTGGCTTGCTCAACCTGCATCGACCCGCCGGGTGCCAGCGTGATCGTAGTCGGTAGCGCCGCCACATTTCGATTGGGCGCACCGGTGGGATCGTTGGCCGGAGCACCGGCACAGGCCACGAGAACGGTAGCCGCCATCAGGAGAAACGCGCGCGAAGTCTTCATCGTGGTATGCCTCGGGAAGGTGCCGCATGACGGCGCTGACAAATACAACCCGCGGTGGCACGCGATTGTCACAGATGCCCCTTCACCAGTGCGTGAGTGGCGGTAGTGACGTTGCGTTTCACCACATGGCCACCCGCACGGGTCCCGCGCGGTTCCAGGTTGGAGCATCTGCTCTCCACACTGCCAACTCACGCCACCATGCCCAATCTATTCCCCGTTGCTGCAGTTTTTCTTGCTGCACTCGCGTCCGACCAACCTGCGCGCGGTATCCTCAACACGGCCATTGACAGAATGGGGGGCGCGGTGGCGTTACGGTCGGTGCAGCGGGTGCGCACTGAAACGATGACCGAATGGTATCGACTGACGTTCGACGACCGCCCGCACGCGACGGCCTCCGGCTACGAGTGGGGTACAGAGTTTCGAGACTATGCCTTACCCGCCTGGCGCAACACGCGGCGGCCGCTGAACGCCAACGGATTCGGAGCGGAAATTGTCAATCTGGTGGTCGACACCGTAGCGAGCGTCCGATTCGGCGGCATATGGCGACCACTGAACGTCGCCTATGTCGATGAACGCACTGAACTTTTTACGTTTGCGCCGGAACGTGTACTGCTGCTGGCGTTGGATGCACCCGACGCGTCCGCGCTGACAGACACCGTAATCGACCACGTGACGTACCGGCGAGTTCGCGCAACACTGCGCACGTTCAAGACGACGCTGCTGTTTTCCAGAAGTGACGCATCGCTGGCCGCCGCCCTGTTCACCGCTGCGCAACCCCATGATATGGGATTGGGTGGATGGGGAAAAATGGAGGTGGCCATTTGGTATTCGCGGTGGGTGCCACTGCGAGACGTGCCCATCACATTGCCGACGCAATTGGACATCTATCGCGTAGGTAAGCCGTACAAGCGGGTGATTACGGTAGGAACCACTATTAACCCGGCCAACGCAGCCGACTCACTGGCCATGCCCGATTCACTACGTCGCGCTTTTCTCGCGGCCGGTCAACGCGGAATGCTGGACCTCACCCTCGACTCGGCCCGCATCACGGACGAACGGTTTGCCGCGTTTCAAACTCCCGGTGCGCCAATTGGCGCCATCAAATTGGGAGGCCGCTGGTTGATGATCGAAGGCGGCACGGTGCCACTGCTTGCAGAACGTGCTGCGGCATTTCTCAACAGGGCCGACGCGAACACACCGATTGCTGGCGCCATCGTCACCATGCCGGTTGCGCACGGTGGCGTGCAATGGTTTTCCGAGCGTGGATTGTCGACGTGGGTGATGCCAGGCGCGAAGCAGGTGGTCGAAGCAGTCAAGCGAGGATGGAAGCCGGGAATTCGCACCAGCGCTATCACGAAAGGAGGTTGGATTCGAGTTGGTCACGATTCGATGCGGGTTGAAAGCATGGATCTGCCCGACGCACCAGCGACCGCCGTGTTGTACGTGCCCTCACTGCGCTGGCTGTACTCATGGGCGGCCTCGGCGCCGAGGAATGTCGATGCAATACTGGCCTTCGCCAGGCAACGTGGATGGGCCGTGAATCGACTGGGCTCCACCACATCGTTCGCCGGCAAACCCGTTCCACCGTAGAACCCTTGCGGTGCTGTGCTGCGCTGCGATTTCCGCAGTGCTGGTACGGTTGGCGGTTGGCGTTGTGGGGCGGAAGCAGTTCCAGTTCCAGTTCTGGTATGCGTTCTGGTTGTGCTGACTTGGATTGCGCCGATACTTTTGATGGATTGGCCGGGGAGTTCTCGCAGGGCGATCATGACATTGCTTGCCGTATTGACGGCATTGGTGCAATGAAGCTCAAGTCGGAGTTTGTGAGGAAGGTGTGAACCTGGCGCACTGTTACTCCCAGTGCAGCACTGACGGTCAAGCGCCTCTACACCGTCGCCCCAAACCACTTGCCCACCAGCGCACTCGCACCCATTGCCAGCGCACCCCAGAACAACACGCGCGCGGCGCCACGCCACAATGACGCGCCACCAACGCGCGCCGCGACGGCGCCCAGCACTGCCAACAATACCAACGCGCTTCCGGTGACCAGTCGCGACAGTGTCGCCTCGGGCGCCAACGCCGCAACCGCTACCGGAAGTGCCGCACCAATTGCAAAAGACAACGCAGAGGCGAACGCGGCCTGCAACGGTCGTGCAGCGGTGATCTCGGAAATGCCCAGTTCGTCGCGCGCGTGAGCGCCCAGCGCATCCTTCTCCATCAGCTGGTCGGTCACCTGCGCCGCCAGCTCCGGCGTCAATCCACGCGACACATAAATCGCCGCCAGTTCGGCGCGTTCCCCCGCGTCATCGGTGGCCAGCTCGTGTCGTTCCCGCGCGAGATCGGCACTTTCGGTGTCGGCCTGTGAACTCACTGACACGTATTCGCCGGCCGCCATGGACATCGCGCCCGCGACCACACCAGCCACGCCCGCAATGAGCACCGCGCCGCGTGCTGTTCCGGCCGACGCGACGCCCACCACCAGACTCGCCGTCGAAATCAAGCCGTCATTCGCGCCCAGTACCGCAGCGCGAAGCCAGCCAATGTGTTCTGATCGATGCCGCTCGATGTGGCGCACGTGGCTCCTTGTGGGTGTGCTGCTTACTTCATCACCGGCGCCGTCCAGAATCCAGGCGTCGGTTTGGGCTTCGCCGCCTCTCTCGCATAAAACAGCGAATTGAACACCGTGCGAAATGTACCCGTTGGTTGGCCACGCCACTGTGGTTGAAACGCGATCAACACGACATGCCCCTGCCCGAGTGTGACATCCAGCGCCGACGCATACCCCTGCATGTACTGCGGACCCTTGAGATACCCCGAACGAAGCGGGGAGGCATCGGCCGCGTATTTGCCAATCACACTGCCCTGAAACCCGTCCATCGGCGCGAACACGGGACTTGAGCTGGTCATGACGTCTGCAAGCGCGGGCATGCCCGCCATCACAGGATGTGCGACATCGACGGTCGTGCGCATCACCGACGAGCCCGTGAAGTACTGCTGGCGATTGATGCCTTGCAGCACGTTCTGCACGGGCAGCTTGAGCGCGCTGATCACGCCGGCCGTGCCGGCGTTCCACGACAACACCGTGCCGCCGCCACGCACGAATTCTTCTACCGACTTGATGGTCACACTCTCGTCGGCCGACACCGGTGCGCCACCGCCACGACCGCCTCCCGGCGCGCCACCGCGACCTCCACCACCAGCACGTGCAATGCCCTGCGACGCCAGCACGATCACGTCAAACCGCGCACCCAGATTGCCCGCGCGCAGCACTTCCGGACCGATGAGTGTGTACTTGAATTCATGGGTGTCGAGCAACCACTCGGTCCAGCCTTCATCCATGTTGCCGGGCGCAGCTTTGTACATCGCGATGCGCGTTGGTGCCGTCACCGATGTCGCGGTCGCTGTGGTGCGCTCGCCCTTTACAGCGAGTTCGCGTGCCCAGGTGTCCGCACGCGCGGCATCCACACCCGTGACGAAGTAGCGGGCGTTGCTCGCATTCGTCGCCGTGTCAACACGAACCGTTCCCCCCGCGGCCAGCGCACGATTGATAAAGCGGAACGAGTTGTTCTGTTTGGGATCGAGCGCAATCGCGTCGCCCGTTCCGGCAATGTTTCCGGCGGCGGCGGGAACGATACCGGCAGCCATCGCATTGGTGGTGAATGGATACTCGGCCGACGCGCCCCACACTTCAGGCTTGCCCGACACCGCTTTCATGGCCGTACGAAATGCAGGCGTCAACGGCGTTTTGGCTTCCACCACATTCACGTTCATCTGAAACGGCAACGTCCATCCCGCGGCATCGTACGGAAGGTCGTCGCCAAGTTCCGGATACTTCTGCACTTCCAGCAATTCGCGAACGAGTTGCGCATACTCCTGGTCCATGGGAACCACCCACGTGCCTTTCGGATACAACGTACCATCGTGCGTCGCATCCGCATCCAACTGGCGAACATTCACGCCAAGAAACGCCAGTCGGCGCAGCAATTCGACGGGCGCCATGGGGTCATGCTGTGCCTGCGGAACGATGTACGCATACGGCGGGCCCTTGCGATACTGCTGAATGGTGTTGCGGCCCGCCTGGTAGCGGTTGTACAACAACTCTTCGCGGAATCGCGCCGCGTACCGCAGTGTGGCAATGCTCGCGGTCACCATGTAATCAATCTGATTGCGAAAACTCCACGTCCCCTCGGCCCACGGACTGGAGTACATCGACGTTGGCATGAGTGACTTGTAGTCGGTCGGCAACTCATTCACCGTGGATGTGCGCGGAATGCCGCAGTTGCCGCCCTGTGTCTCGGTCCACCACGCATTGATGTTCTGATACATTGGCATGTAGTCGATGTAGCCTGGATAATACGCGTCGAACGTGGCCAACATGTGTACGCCACCTGGCTGGCCCTTTGCATCAAGCTCTGCGGCAATCCGCATGCCAATGGCGTTCACCTGCCGGCTCATGAGTGGGGGGGCGTACAACCCAATGGGATCGGCAAACGGCGGAATCCACATACGCGTCGGGAATGGCGACGACTGGTGATGCGCGTAGATGATTTGCGGCTCCCACTCGCGCCAGGTGCGCGCGACGACACGCGACTCGACCACGTTCAGCATGTAGCTGTCGCGATTGTTGTCGTGCCCCACGTATTTCTGATACAGCTCCATGGGCGGCTGCAGCGGAAACTTGCCGGCGAAGCGATCCTTGCACCAGTTCACCACAATGTCCTGTCCATCGGGATTGATGGATGGCCACAGGAAGAAGATGACGTTGTCGAGAATTTCTTTCGTCTCGGGTTCGTTCATCTTGGACAGCAATTCGTAGGCGAGTTCGGGCGTGTGCTGCGACCCTGCAATTTCTGAGGCGTGCAAACCGCCGCTGATGTCGACAAACGCGCGGCCTTCGCGCGCGAGGGCTTTGGCCTGCGCATCCGTCAAGCCTTCCGGGCGCGCGAGACGCTGGTTGATTTCGCGGTAGCGCTCCAGCTTGGCCAGATTCTGCGGCGACGAGATGAGCACTGCGGTCCACGGATGTCCCGTGCTGGTTTTACCCACCTCCAGCAGTTTCACGCGCGTCGGTTGGGCCTTGGCCAGTTTGCGGAAGTATTCGATGGACTGGTCGTAGAGGAACAGGCTGCTGTCGGCGCCGGCTTTGAAGCCGAAGACGGATTCGGGGGTGGGGATGGCGGATTTCGCGGGTGTTGGTACGCGAGTGTTTTGCGCTGCGGCCGGATGTGCAAGTGTTGCAATGACGCACGCGCTTGCAAGCAGTGTGTGGCGCACTTTGGGGTGCACGGACGAGCGCAAGGGACGTCGTGACATCAAGACTTCCTGGGTGGCGATGGCGGTATGGCAGGCGGCGAGACGTCAGTCGTGAAGCGCTCGTTGAATGAATCCTGCAGTTCCCTGCCCTTCGCCGCACAATCCATCAGGATCACCTCGGTTTTCCCCATGACCGTAACACTCTTGTTGTTCGCGTCTTCGCCCATGGCGGTTACCCCATCGTGTGACTGCGCGAGATGTGCGCTGCAGTGCGCCTTGATTTTCATTTTGCCCATCACGTTCACATTCGTGACAAAGCAGTACCAGCCGTTCGGATTGCGCAGCTCCACCGTCGACCCGCCCATGACATTCACCGCGGGCTTGATGAGCACCAATTCGGGCGCGCTGGTTTTGACGCTGTCAATGCTGGGATTGCCAATGCCGAAGACCTTGACCGACACGGGCATGGTGCGGTACTTCGGATGTTCGCCAAATGGGTGTTGGCCCCAGGCTTTGAGACAATTCGCGACAGCAACGCTCGAATCCTGCTGCTGTGCCTCGGCGCGTAGGCTGTTGGAAAACGTGGCCCAGGCGGCGAGCAAGAGGGTCAGCCGCAGGGAATGATGCAGCGCAAAACGTGTCATGGTGTCCTCAACCGGTGCCACGTCCGCGTCGGCATGACGCGGAGGTGCATGAACGATGCAGCACCGGGGCAGAGGAAACAACTCCTTCCGAAGCAAGCGCGATTGCTACTTGTCCAGTATCTGGTAGTCGAAATAGAGGGGGTTCGAGACCTTGCACCGTTTGAGGAACGCATTCCAGACGGTCGCGGATACGTCTTCCGGCTTCGTCAGCTGCGGCGTATCGGTCTGAAAGACACGACCCTGCGTTTTTCGCACGAGCGCCTCCCGAATGGAGGGGAGCGGATGCCGCCAGGGCGGATTGTTCTTCGTGACCGCCCACGTGTTCACCGCCGTGATCATGGCGCAGAATTCTTTTGCGGCGGTGCCAGTCCCCATCCACGACAGATTGGCATATTCGTCTTTCGTCGTGCCGGCGAGCGTCGCATTGTGACTGCCATGATGGCCCACTTTGTACAACACGGTTCGGCCAAGCAGGTCGCGTACGCTGATGGTCTTGCCGGCGTCATCCCACTGGTTGTTCGTCCAGGAAATCCAGTTTCCGCGCTGCGCGTCGGCCGCGAAGAGCAGCACCTTTTTCGATTTCGGAAGCTCGAACGCGAGCACCAGACTGGTGTTGTTGATGCCGCGATTCAGTTGCAGGGCCAGCTGTTCTGCCGTATACAACCACTCCTGCTCAATGCGACGCCACGGAGCGTTGTCCGGCACTTCCACGCGGTCAACATCGTTTGTGCCTTCCATGTCTTTGCCATATCGCTTCGAAAAGAAGGACTGCACTTCCTGCAGCTCCTTTTCCATCGACATCGCAAAACGACTGCTGAACGGCGTGGTAGACGCACCCGTTCCGGAGCTTGCCGCGGCACGAAACGTGAAACTGGGCGCATCGTCGTCGGGAAACCCCTCGCCGCTCTTCGGATCTTCGTCCACCAGCAAATCTTCGTCGCGCGGTGGGCCCAGCACGTACGCGCGAATGCCCTTCGCACGCGGCACCGCAAGTGGACCGTCTCCGGGATTCAGGAACGAAACGCCTCGTTCTTTTTCGGCTTCATCCTTGATGAATTTCAAGCTCTGTTTGTTGATCGATTTTGCCGGATCCTTGGCCGCTGCAAACATTTCGGCCATCGACACCCGTTCGGCGTCGCCACCAAATTCGAAACTGAGCAGCGTGTCCAGTCCCACGACGGTTTCGTCGTCGTCACCGACAGCCAGCGCGAGACGCTGACGTGCCTCCAGCACGCCCAACAAGGTGTCCTTGTGCCGCCTGCGCAATTCGTTCGCGAGGTCGTCGTCCGGGTCTTCGGTCCACGCCATCCACGCTTCGTCGATGGTAAATCCGGCGAAGTACGGATTGGTGGCCTTCCAGATGCCGTTCAGATGATCCTGATGCTCGTGCGTAATGATGACGAGATCGAGATGGCCGTCGGTGGCTTCACGAATGTCCTCCACCGTATCCGCAATGGGGTGGTTGGCGCCGCCATCGCCGTGGACAAAGGCCGGGGAGCCCGGCTTATACCCGCAGTCGATAAGCACATACACCGGTCGCGTGCCGGTTTTGCGCGGAAACGCGAGCAGAAAGCAATCGCCATGTCCCTGGCGGTACATGCGCACCGTGACACCATTCGCGGGTGGTTTGAGCAAGGCCATGTGTTACTCCTCCTCAAGTTGGTGCAACATGGCGAACGGTTCATCACGTGCGGCGGCACTGCGCTGGCTCAGGCTTCGGGCGAGTCCGGCATCGAACGCATTGCCCACCACGTCGTTGTCGCCAACGAGATAACGACGCACGCGTTCGAGTTCCCCGTTATCGGCAATAGTGCCGGGGGTGCGAATGATGCGACGCACGTTCGCCGTGCGAGGGTCAATCAGCACCGTGCAACCCGACCGAAAAATGAAATCCTTCTTTCGCTTCTCTACCGCGCCCGGTACGGCCCGATCGTCCGCCTCGAACTGATGCGCGCGATTGAAGTAGCCACGCCGTCGTTGTGTGATTTCAATGACGAGGTCGGTGCGAACGGTGCCGTCCACGGTGCGACGCAACGAAGGTCGCACGGAATGGACCTCGATGGATGGTCCGCCATACTCTGTGCTGCGATACACGGTTGGCGGCGCTTCCTGTTCGTCAATCACCAACCCGAACAAGTTCGCATAGTCACGGCCGTAGCTGTCTCCGTCACGCAGCCACTTCCAGAGCGCCACGCGACTGCGATCGAGATTATTCCAGACTTCCCGGCGATCGCTCTCCAGATTCCAGTCACGAATGACTTGCGGAATGAATCGTTGCAGTTGCTCCTTTAACTCCACCGGTTTGTGAACGAACACCTTGATGGATGCAATCCGGTTCGGAAACGTGCTCTGCACAGCGCTCTGCTGAGCGGCATACGTATCGAACGGCTCGTCACGTTTGGATGGTTCGCCCTGGCTTTGCTCGCGGATATTTGCCGAAAGTTCATCACCAGTGGGCCACGCCAGTGTGTCCAACCCCATGCTGCTGATGCCGCGCGGGTAAATGCCCCATTCGCGAAAGCTCTCGATAAACCCAATGCGATAGCCCGTCTTGTCAGCCGGGGAAAACTCGAGGTCGGCCGTGACCACCCCGCGAAGAAAATCGCCAAACGTAATGTTGACGGGCGGACAATAATCGATGGCTCGGATGCACATTTGCAACACGCGTTCCGCAGCACCGGCAGCTTCCAACGCCAACCGACGCGTGAGATCGGGATGAATCTCGCCGACGGGCAGTGTGCCAGTACCCTGTGACGCGATGCGAAACAGATCTTCGCTGCGGGCCCGATAGATCAACAGGAACGCGCGAAAAACGGCGGCCACCAGAATCGCCCCGCGTGCATGCGGACCGTGCGTCGACTCCAGCGCTTTCGGGTTGGGCGCGCGTAGTTCCCAGACGCCAGTCGTCTTGTTTCGCTCGCCGAGAAAGTCGCGCAACGCGGCACCGCGTCCGGTGGCACGACCAAACTGCTGGGCTAATTGACCAAGCAGACTCTCGGTGGAAAGGTTGCCGCGCGTACGCCGAATCTGGCTCTCGAGTACGGCGGGATAGCTGAAATGCTGAAACAGCGCGACGATGTCCGCAAACGCCTCGTGAAACGCGTGCACATCCGGATTGCTTGGCTCACTAAAGCGGGGATGCACGCCGTCCAGCAGGGCATGGGTCGTTTCGTGGGCAATGATGTCATGGGATAGACACGTAAAGACCACGGTTCCTGGCGTATTGTGCCGGTCTTTCGCCGTCACGGGAAAGTAGCCGAACAACAGCGCCTTCTTGGACGGACTGTAGTAAGCGTTGCGGTCCCGAATGGCGTGGGGATAGATGCGAAGGCGGCGCACGAACTGACTGGTCGGCCGCCCGGCAGTGGACACTTCGCGATCGGCCCACAATGCCACCCGCCCCAGGGCACGTTCAAAATGACGAATCGTGGTCATGGCCACCGCATACACCATCTGTTGATGGAATTGCGGATTGGATTCAGACGGAGCGACGCCGTCCTGCGCGAGCAGATAGGGATCGTTCAGATTGATGGGCCGATAACACACGCCGCTGGCGGGATCGGCATCGACCACTTCGATGTATTCCCCGACCGGTCCAGCCTCGAGGGAGTCTTCCCACTGCACATCCACCGTGATCTCATTGATACCTGCGGTCTCGAGCCGCTGGGCAAGGCTGGGATCGAACGCGAAAATGCGCAGACGCCGGGAAGCGGGCGGCTCATGTCTGGTTCGGTCTCGCGATACGTCTGAGGCATCCATGGGCGCGAATCCTTCCATTCAATGTTTTGGCCTGCCCAAATGATGCGCCGACCATTTGGCCGACGCAAGAGGTGCTCGGAGTGAGAAGATCCCCGCCGTACGACAGTCGGGTTACTTCCCCTTCCCCAGCCGCGGATACTCACTCATGTCAATGCGCACCTTGGCCTTGGTGTCAATCGACTTGATGGTCATGCGCCCTTTGTCACCACTCTTTCGGTCGGTGCTGATCACCTCCAGCAGCATGCCTGCCGGATACGTGCCCGGCACCACGCCGCGCATCTGCTTCATGGATGAACTGGCGCCCATCATGCGCGCATACGAAAGGCTCGCGTCGTTCGACACCCACACTTCCACTTCACCATCCACGTTTTCGCCCTTGTACCCTTCAGCGGCATACCCGGCAATCGGGCGTTTGCCGAGCGACGAGAAGGTAATTTGTTTGTCGGGCGCGGTATTCACGGCCGTGCCACTGGTCTGCATGCCACCACTGGGCGGAGGCGCATTGCCGGCATAACGCCCCGCATCCTTCCAGCTGTACGCCACCGACATCTTGTCTTTGTCGGACGTCATCAGCATCACCATCGATTCGTTCTTGATGTCGAAGATGGCAAACACTTCGCCATCTTCTTTCTTCGGCTGGGCGGACGCAATTCGCGTCCCGGTATACTTGCCGTCGGAATTGAAGTGCATGACAATCAGTCCCTTGTCGTCCGACGGTTTGCCCTTGCGAAGATTCTCCACCTCGTAGGTGAACACCGCATCGAAATCGTAGTGATCTTCGGTGGGGGCGTTGGGCAACATGGAAAACACGCGCGACGCACCGCCCGATTTTCCGTCCTTGTTGGCACCACCGCCCGTGTCTTCCGCCCCAAACACGGAATCGAAGCTGCGATCCACCAGCTTCTGCGCGGCCTGGTCAATCTTTTCGTCGACCTTCCGGTTGGCCTTGCGCTCAACGGCATCCGTGGCTTTGCGTCCGATGCCCCGCAGTATCTGGCCGGACGCGGTCACGGCGGTCACGACACTGGCGCCGACCAACCAGACGGACACCAGGGTGGCGCGCCGGGCGACGATTCGGAATGCGGACATACGGCCTCTATCGATGGGTGAGATGGTGAAGCTGCCGAGGGCGAGAACCTGCGGCAAGTGCGAGGGTCACATAAAAAGACTCTTCGGCGGGGGGTTCGTTACGTGGCCCGGCGCCGCCGGGATTGATGCCGTCGTGGCAGTGGCGACGCGACCACCGCGAAGGCGGAGTGGGCGATGCGGTCGGCGGCGTTGGACGACGGCTCCGTTGCGGTGCAGCGATTGGCGATTGAGGCGACGTGCTTGGGGTTTTTTCCGTTCGGGTTGTTGGTCGATCAGTGGCGATGGAAGGTGTACGGTGGCGAGGTCACCCCGGCGAACTACGATCGGGCGTGGTGGGATCTCACATTGAAATACCAGGGCACGGTGCCGCCGGGTGCGCGTAGCGAGAGCGACTTCGATTTGGGTGCCAGTCATCATGTGGCTGGCAACACGCCGTCCGCGCGCCCTTTTCTCGCGGCAATTCAACAGGTTCCGTGTGATTGCGCCATGTGCAAGGAGGCCGGACATACGGGGCCGTTGTTCACGTGTTCGTTTTGCGGCTGCAAGGAAGCGGCGCAAAGATGGCGACGATGTTGATGGGGCGCGTCTCTGCCGCTTCGCGTTGTCCGTTTGCTTGTAGCGCAGCAAGTCCTCGAATCGAACTCGCCGGCGCGCACCGACCTTTCGATCAGGAAGGTCCGCAGCGTCATCAATTCATGTGCGCTCCAGCCCGACACAGCGGCCGTAGCAACAACAAGTAACCATGTCCACCAAACCTTACTCAGTACAATAGGCACCAGAAACACCGCCAACGGAGGTAGATCAACGATTGACAGAATCGCCAACATGAACAAGATGGCACTATCTGATTGGGCGCTCCAGAACTCATCATGGTCGGTCTTGTTGCGCTCAGTTAGACGCATAACTCGCAGGCATCCAACGAAATAAGGCATCAGTGCCAACAGGACAAGCGGACCGGCCACTGTTACGATTGTACGGTGAACGGATACGCCGACAACAATGATGTTTCGATCCAGTTCCTGCAGTCGCCTTTCCAGCAATGCTAAAGCAGCGTTCACTTCAAGATCCTGAATTTCCGGATACAGAATTTTTACGTGAGTGAAGACTTCGCTCCAGTTCGTAATGGGATTAATGCCTCTACTACGCAACCACTCCACCCGTAACTCCCGCCAGGCTTCCCCACTCGCACGGAAACGCCATCTGCTCAATTGAAGCGTGACCGGTAACTCGACGATTTTGTGCCTCGTCCCTTTGGGAACAAAACCAAAGAGGAAAGGGGCTGGCGGTCACCTACCGGTCCGACAAGTCCGACGGCCCGACGGCGGGCACCGAGACGGTGGACCCGCTCGAGTTCCTGGCCCGCGTGCTGGTCCACATCCCCGACAAGGGGCACGTCACGACGCGGTACGATGGCTGGTACGCCAAACGCCCCCGCGGAATGCGGGGCACGGCGGCGACCGCGGCGGCGGCAGTGCCACCCGCGATCGTCCCCGCGCCACGGCGTGATGCGCCTCGTCGCCTGCATCACGCAACGGTCCGTGATCGACCAGATCCTCGCTCACCTCCGCACCCGCGACGCGACGGCGGCCCACGCCGCCGCGCGGAATCCGCCCTCGA
>Ga0105046_10000202_pt1 | contig 75068 bp, 61 predicted proteins | sample MAT03_FD_78385 | JGI IMG/M metagenome (GOLD analysis project Ga0105046, IMG submission 78385) | Freshwater microbial communities from Lake Fryxell liftoff mats and glacier meltwater in Antarctica - MAT-03 (megahit assembly) | ecosystem: Environmental > Aquatic > Freshwater > Ice > Liftoff...
AGAGCCACCGAAACTTCCACTCCCTGCGCCTTCAGTGCCTGGGCAATTTCCGTCGGACCCGCTTTGGGATTCTGGGCGAGGTAGGCGCGGATCGAATCGGACTTATTCGGACCTTCTTTTGTCTTCTTGGCCATCGGGCGGCACTCCAGGCAGATGAACAGGGGTTTAGAGAGCAGAGTAGGTATGTAAGTTACGAGAGAGTGTAGAAAACACAAGCGGGCATCTCGCCCAACCGGATTGCATTCCTGTCAGGTGTTTCACAAACTAAGGCCTTCCTGAACCATTCATCGCATAAATGGCGCGAACTATTGTCCGGCGGAATTCGTAAGGACCTGTTGCCAATCCCAAAAAGTACCGGTCGATACACCCGGACCAGCAAGATAGAGCAAGCGCGACGCTTGCCACACCAAGTCGACGCCCCGTCTCTCCACGAGCCAATCGCCACCTATGCAGTATTTGCTCCCTTGCTCCTGCGGCCGGAAACTAAAGGTTGATGCAACCCAGGCCGGCCTGCGCATGCCGTGCGATTGCGGCAAGACGATCGAAGCGCCCACCCTGCGCGGACTAAGGGCGCTGAAACCTGTCCCCTCTACCGGGCCTGTTGTCGCACCGGAGAATCCCTGGGGACCGCGGCAGGGTGTCATGTTCCTGGGCGTCGTGGTGGCTCTCTGCGGCCTGGCCATGACGGCGATCCTGTGGTACCAACGGCCGGTTTTCCATCAACCCACTGTCGATAGGGGCGGATTGCAAGAGAGCATGCAGAAGATGACGCTCGACCAGTCCTTCAAGACCTGGAACGAGATCCTGCAACACGGACTGGATCCAGAGCCCGCCCCGCAACTGGCCGCTTGGAAGGCCCAAGTGGAACGGATCGATCGCTGGCTGATCGTAGGAGTGGTCGCCCTGCTCGCCGGCGCCGTGATGGTGATCTCGGCTCTATTGAGCGGCGGGCAACCTGCGCGCCAAGGGGTGCGCAAGCCTCCCGCCGGCAAAAGGTAACCGCCGCGGTTGCCAATGTTACCGAAGACGCGGCCCTGGCGTCTCTCTGGCAGGAATGACCTCTTTCCTCGCTCGGAGATCGATCCATGTCCCGCCCTGCACTCTTTCTGACCGCGCTGGTCGTGCTCACCTTTGCGCTCCCTTCGGCATGGGCTGCGGAGGAGATCTTCTCGGGGCCCCAACCGGGCGAGAAGCTGACCCCGTTCAAGGTGCTGGGGGTCTATGACGACGCAGCCGGCAAGGAGCTCGACTTTGTCTCCCAGGCCGACGGCAAGCCGCTGCTGCTCGTGTTTGTGCATGACCCCGTCACTCGACCGCAGGCTGCCGTAACCCGGGCCCTCTCGGCCTACGCGGCGTCGCGCGGCAGGGAACTGACGTCGGGGATTGTCTGGCTGCAGGCCGACAAGTCGAAGGCCGAGGAGTTCGTGAAGAACGCACGCACTTCGTTGAACTTGAAATCGCCCGTGGGAGTGTCGCCCGACGGGCTGGAAGGGCCGGGAAGCTACGGGCTGAATCGCGGCGTGAGTCTGACGGTGCTGGTAGCCAAAGAGGGGAAAGTGACGGCCAACTTCGCGCTGGTGCAGCCGGCCTTGACGGATGGTCCGAAGATCGTGGACGCCATCGTGAAAGTGGCAGGTGGCGATCCGATCGGGATTGAAGCCTTCGAGAAACTGGCCGGGGCGCGCTATGCCGGGCAGGATAAGGGAGAAAAACGTCCCGGGGCAGGCGCGGTACAGATCCCGCGCGAGATCCTGACGCCCGTCATCAAGCTGGACGCCACTGAGGGCGAGGTGGCCCGAGCGGCGAAGGCTGTGGAAGAATACGTGGGCGAAGACGCCGCGCGGCAGAAGGAACTGGGACGTATCGCCGGGACGATCGTGGGGAGCGGCAAGCTGGAAAACTATGGAACGCCCGCTGCGCAGAAAAAGCTGCAAGAGTGGGCCACTAAGTTTGGGAGCAAGAGCGAGCGCGAGGGGAAGCAGACGGAGAAGTGAGAAGACAAATACGGTGACCGCAGATCAACGCAGATGCCCGCAGATGAAATGCAATAACAGGCAATCGCTGTTGAGTGTGAACTGCCCAGTGTGATGCTGACGTCTCTGCGCAACACGCGTTTATCTCTTGGTGCAGTTGCCTCGCTTCTTCTTCTTCTTCTTCTTCATTTTTCACCTTGCATTTCATCTGCGTAAATCTGCGTTCATCTGCGGACAATGCCTTTCTTCTTTCTTTCTTTCTTCTTCCTTCCGTTTCAGCTCTCCATTCCCCATGAATGTGCTCCCCCTCCTCATCCTGTTGGCTGCACCAGCCGTTGATTTCGATACCGAGATCATCCCGCTGTTGACCAAGGTGGGCTGCAACGCGGGGGCCTGTCATGGCGCGGCGGCCGGGCGCGGCGGCTTTCAATTGTCGCTGCTGGGAAGCAACCCAGCAGCCGACTACGACCGGATTGTGCGCGAACTGGAAGGCCGGCGTGTGAATCTTGCTCGCCCCCAGGCCAGCTTGATCCTGGCCAAGCCTTCCGGAACGCTGGACCACGAAGGGGGCGTGCGGTTTGACGACGACAGCCCACAGGCGGCGCGATTGCGGGCGTGGCTCGCGGCCGGCGCCCCTCGACTAAAGCTGCGCCGGTTGGTGAGGTACGAGGTCACGCCGCGCGAGCAGGTGCTGGAACGCCCCGGGGAGAGCGTCGCCCTGAAGGCCATCGCAGTGTTCGACGACGGAAGCCAGCAGGATGTGACGCCCTGGACCGTCTTCACGTCGAGCGATCCGGCAGCGCTGGAAGTAGACGACGCAGGCCAAGCAACTTTGCATCGCCCAGGACAGCACACGCTGTTGCTACGGTTTCTTTCCGAGGTCGTGGCCGTGCGAATCTCGGCGCCGCTGGGTGAGGCCGTGGTCGATCTGTCTCGCGAGCGCCGCGCAAACTTCATCGACGACGAAGTGCTGGCTACGTTGGCAACGCTGCGCGTGCCACCCGCTTCGCCCGCCGAGGATGGGGCTTTCTTGCGGCGAGTGAGGATCGATCTCACGGGGCGATTGCCCTCGAAAGACGAAGTTCGGCAGTTTCTCGGCGATCGTTCGGGCGACAAGAAGGAGCGGCTGGTCGATCGGCTGCTGGCTTCGCCTGAGTTCGTCGACTACTGGACCTTTCAGTTCGCAAAGCTGCTGCGGGTGCAATCGAAGAGCATGCAAGTCGAGGGAGCCACGGCCCTGCATGGCTGGCTGCGCGAGCGCGTGGCCAGGAACGCCCCGTGGGATGCAACAGTCCGCGAGTTGGTCACGGCCACCGGCGACAGCCATCGTGTGGGAGCGGCCAACTTCTATCGTGTGGGGGGAAACGCCCGGGATCAGGCCGAGTTCTTCAGCGAGGCCTTGATGGGCGTGCGGCTGCGGTGCGCGAACTGTCACGATCATCCGCTCGATCGCTGGACGCAGGACGACTATCACGGCCTGGCTGCCAACTTCGCCCGGCTGGAGCGCGGGCGCGAGGTCCGCGTGACATCGCGCGGCGAGGTGACCCATCCCGTAACCGGCGAACCCGCCCAGCCGCGGTTGCCCGGCGTGCGTTTTTTGAAGCCCGAAGACGAGGTCCGAACGGAGCTCGCCGGCTGGCTGATCGCGCGCGAGAACCCGTACTTTGCAGCCTCGACCGTGAATCGCCTGTGGAAGGCCCTGCTCGGTCGCGGGCTGGTCGAACCGGTCGACGATCTGCGAGCGACAAACCCGGCCACACACCCCAAGCTGCTTGATCGCCTGGCGCAAGACTTTGTTTCACACGGCTACGACGTGCGACAGACGCTGAGGTTGATTGCCACCAGCGCCACGTACGCTCGGAGAGAGTCCGCAGGAGAATCGATCGCGGGAATCGACGAACTGTATGCGGGAGCGATCCGACGACCGCTGGAGGCTGAAGTGCTGCTGGATGCCCTGGCCGACGTGACCGGCGTGGCGGAGGCCTTCGCGGGGCAAGTTCCCGGCACGCGTGCGGTGATGTTGGTCGATGGAGTACAAGTCTCCACGGCGCTCGACCTGCTCGGACGGTGCGCACGCGGCAGCGGGACTTGCGGAGGTGCGACGACATCGGGTGGGCTGTCGACGCGGTTGCATCTGATCAACGGCGAACTGTTGAACAAGCGGCTGACCTCAGATGAGGGAACGCTCGCCAAGCGACTCGCTGAGGAGCCTTCGGATGACAAACTGCTGGCCGAGTTCTTTCTGACCGCGCTCGCCCGCGAGCCCCGCCCGCGGGAGCGCGAGGTGCTTCGCTCGCACTTTGCCAAGGCGAAGTCGCCCGAGGAACGTCGACGCATCTGGGAAGATGTGCTGTGGGGAATGCTGAGCAGCCGGGAATTCACGACGAACCATTGAGCTGAACGAGAGGCCGATCATGACCGGATCGCACAGAACACGTCGCGAAGTGCTGCGGGCCGGCGCGCTGACGGCGCTCGGGCTGTCGCTGCCGGATCTGTTCCGCTCGAAGTTACAAGCGGCCGAGCCTGTCGGAAGAGTGCAACGTCGCGCCGACGCGAAATCGTGCATCCTGATCTGGCTCGACGGTGGCCCGAGCCACATCGATCTGTTCGATCCCAAACCGGATGCACCGGCGGAAATCCGCGGCCCTTTCAAGCCGATCGCCACGCGGGTGCCCGGCATCCAGTTGGGCGAATACCTGCCCGAGACCGCCCGCTGGATGCACGAGATCGCGCTGATCCGTTCGATGACGCACCCGCTTGGTGAGCATAATTTCGGCAGCCATTTCATGCTGACCGGCTACAAGCCGACGCCCGTCCTCACCTATCCCAGCTTCGGTTCAGTGCTGGCCCACACGCGCGGGGCCGCTGGCATGCTCCCCTCGTACATCGCCGTGCCGGACCAGAATGGCGAAGCAGGGGCCGGCTTTCTACCCCCAACGTGTCGGCCGTTTGAAGTCGGCGGTGATCCGAGTCGGCCCGATTTCAAGGTTCGCGACCTGAGTCCCTATGACGGCGTCGATGCGGGGCGCTTGGCGCGACGCCGGGAAGTGCTGGCGACGCTCGACGCCGGCGGAAAGCGTGACGCAGCGCCGGCCGATCCGCAGTTCGAGCAGGCGTATCGGTTGATCGCGTCGCGCGAGGCGCAGCAGGCGTTTGATCTTTCGGCGGAGAAGCCCGAACTGCGGGCTCGCTATGGGGGCCGCACGCTGGGGCAAAGTTGCCTGATGGCCCGCCGGCTGGTCGAGGCGGGCGTTCCCTTCGTCACCGTGACCGACCGTGGCTGGGATACGCACGAGGCGATCTACAATCGGCTGAAGGAGGGCTACACCGGCGGAACGGCCGGCAAGGCGGTGTTTCTGGATCAGGCCGTTTCGACACTGCTGAGCGACTTGAACGACCGCGGCCTGCTGAAGGAAACGCTGGTCGTGGTGATGGGAGAGTTCGGCCGCACGCCGAAGATCAACACGGCCGGAGGTCGGGACCACTGGCCGCGCGTCTTCAGCTTGATGCTGGCCGGTGGCGGAATCCGCGGCGGACAGGTGATCGGCGCCAGCGACTCGCGCGGGGAAAGTCCGGCCAAGGATCCGGTCTCGCCGGCAGATTTGGCCCGGACGATCTATGCGCGGTTGGGGGTGGACCCGGATCGAGAACTACACACCGCGGATGGAAGACCGGTGCAGGTGAATCAAGGCGGGAAAGTGCTGGACGTGTAGGGAATAGGAGACGGAGAAGATTGTTGTCCACAGAGGCGCACAGAATGACACAGATGAGATGCAGGGGGTGCAATGCGCTGCTCTTGAGCTGTGTGCTTCTATTCGCGACTGTGGAAGAGACGGCCATAGCGGGCGAAGGGGTGAGGCCGCCTATCACGGCAGCGGCATTTGCGCCGGATGGCAAGAGTGTCGTGCTCGGTTCGCAGTTGGGAATCGAGGTTCGAAGTTGGCCTGAGTTGAAGACGTTGCGGCAGCTTGCCGTCCGCATGGATCATGTCCACGATCTGGCCTTCTCGCCGAAAGGGGACGTGCTGATCGCTGTCGGCGGTTCGCCCGGCGAGGAGGGCATCTGTCAGTGGAGTAGTTGGCCCGACGGGAAGGAGCTTCGCCGCGAAACGCTGCACACCGATCTGGTGACCGCAGCCGTCTGGTCGGAAAGCGGCGCCCTAGCCACGGCCAGCAGCGACAGTTCCTTGCGGATTTTCGACAAGGGAAGCGAGACCGCCGCCAAGGACTCCCGCCCATTCAGCGGACACGCACGGGGCGTGTTGGCCTTAGCCTTTCTTCCCGGCGGAAAGAAGCTGGTCAGCGCGGGGCTCGATCAGGCGCTGCGCGTGTGGGATGTCGAGTCGGGGCGGGAAGAGCGAAGCCTGACCAACCATACCGGTGCGATCGTGGGTTTGGCCGTTCGACCGATTCCCACGGAAGAAAAAGGCAGCGAGAAGCCGCCGGCCATGGTGGCTACGATCGGCCGGGACAAGACGCTGCGGCTCTGGCAGCCGAGCGTGGGACGCATGGTCCGCTTCGCCCGCTTGCCGGCCGAGCCGGTCTCGCTCGCTTGGCTCCGCGACGGCCGCGCGATCGCCACAGGTTGCACCGACGGGCGGGTGCGGGTGATTGATCCCGAGTCGCTGGAAGTCCTGCACGACTTGCCCGCGATCGAGGGCTGGGTCTACTCGCTGGCCTGTTCGCCGGACGAAGACGCGCTGCTGGCGGCCGGCGAGGGCGGACAAGTAGTTCGCGTGGCGATACCTTCAGGCAAGTAAGCGGGGCGTCGTCGCTCGCGCGATTACTCGACGAACTGGTACTTGCCGGCGTTCCGTCGGGCGATCTCTTCCAGCAGCATCTCGCCCGACTTGTCTTCGAGGCCGATCGTGTTAATGACGGTGCGGTTTTTATTGAACTGCTTGATCAGGTCGAGCGTGCGGACCTCGAACGCGCCGTCGGACAAAAAGAAGATGGCATCAGGGCGAAGCTCCAGCGCCTTGCGAAAGGCCGACATCGGGTGCGTGTCGCCGGCCGGCTTGAAGGCGGTTGCCCAGGTCTCGACCTTGGCGATGTTCTCCGGCGTGGCCGGCAGGAAATCGCGAGTGCGGTTGGGATGAAACTGAGGAAAGTCGTACTCGTTGAAGAACAGCACATAGAAGCGATGCCCGCTCCCAAGTCGCCGGAGCGTGTAGATCAACTCCCGGCGGGCTCGTTGAAAGCGCTTGCCGTGCATGCTTCCTGAAGCGTCGACAATGAAGACGAACTTCTCGCCTGCGAGGGGGAGCGGGATGTCGAAGAAGGTGATCGGCTCACCCCCTCCGCCGGCAGCACCGTCGCCATCGCCAGGGCTGTCGGCTTTGCCTTGGCCCTGGCCTTCCTGTGCGGCGTTTCCCTGGTCGGCGTCGGCCAGCAACTTGGCGACATCGACCGACCCGATCGGGGCGGCATCCCAACCGGAGGAGCCGGGGGTCGACAAGGCCTCGCTTCGTATGGGCGGAAGATCGACCTCGGCGATCGAAACCGCCGGGGTGTCGACCATTCGGACGGGGACCGCGCTGTCCTCGAGCGGGTTCTCCCAACTCGCCCAGACCAAGCCGCTGCCGGGCATCGGTTTGCCTGGGATCAGCCAGGTAGCCAGCCAGATCAGCAGTCCGAAATGGACCAGCCCCGAGGCGATGCAGGCCGCGATTGGGCCGATCCGCGAACGAAGCGACCCTGCCGGGCGAAGGTCGGCTTCATCGATCGTGATGTGGGGAAACGATTCCATGCGGCCCCATTCGAAAAACGGGTCGTCCCATGTGGAAGTATACCGCCGGGCTCGTGTCCGTTGGCAAGAAATGGTGGTATTACGGCAGACCTAGGGAGTTACCAATTTGGGCCGTGGCGTTGTGTTTGGTCCGCAGCGTGGACAAATTGGACGAGGCTCACCCTGCGGTTCACGACGAGACCAGCAGAATGGACGAACAAATGCGCTGTCAGTTCCCAAAAATAGAGATCGAGCGGGCGGTTGATCTTCAGCGGCGAGGCTATCAGTTACTGCTCTGGTTGGAGCAAGCCTTCGACAAGGGCTTCATTTCACCCGAAGCGGCCGGCCGATACGGATCGTCCGAAGGTGCGGCGTTGGGATGGCTCGAAAAGCACTACGAAAACCTTCCCGAAACGGCGCGACCGCAGCACGGGGACCTCAAGGCCTTTAGCGCCTACTTCTCGACCTATCTCGACAACTCGTTCGATCTCACCTCAGATCCTGGCCAGCGATTGTATTCACCGGACGCCCACTGCTTTTGTCCCATCTGTAGCTGGATGGTGAACAAGCCCCATCTGACCCCAAAGAAGCTGCGAACAGCTGACAAGAAAGCCGCGCACCTTATGAAAGGCGAGTGGATCCGCGCGCTCGCGGTCCAACAGAAACTGCCCCTTTCGACGGACGATCTCAACACCTTGCTGGAGGATCCTGCGTATCGGGAAGCGATCGGCCTTTGTACGTACGCCAGCGATCTGCTCGATCGGATGGAAGGCGTTGCCGTCGGAGCAGCATCGCTTGCACTTTGGCGCAGCTTTGCCTGGACAGCGCAAGGTTCGCCGAAGCACGGGTTCCAACTCTCCGCCGATGCGATCCTCGACGCAAGGGAAGCGCTCGTTCGCAAGCTGCTGACCTACGGAAACCCCTCGGCGACGTTCGGCTAAGGCATCGTTACTGAGCGAAGTCCCCGCCTACCAGTTCAAAAACTGATCGCGCACGTCGGCTGGGGCGGCGGCATAGCTGCGGGGCTCCATCGACGGACTGGCCCGCCCTTGGCTCAAGCTGCGAACGGCGCCGACATAGCCGAACAGATTAGCCAGCGGCACTTCGGCTTCCAGGACCGAGTTCTTGCCCCGCGTGTTGGTGCCGGTAATGATCGCGCGGCGCTGCTGAAGATCGCCCACGATGTCGCCCACGTATTCGTCGGGAACGACCACTTCGAGCTTCATGATCGGCTCGAGCAGCACCGGCCCGGCGGCATCGAGCGCCTTGCGGAAGGCATCGGCCGCCGCCGCACGGAAGGCGATCTCGTTCGGTTCGGTTTCGCCGCAGGTGGCGCTCAGGGCGGTGATCTTCACGCGGATCAGCGGGAACGCGCGGCCCTGACCTTGCTCAGCCAGCACCTCGTTCACGGCCGCCGAGATGATCGGCAGCGTCTCGATCGGCAACTCGCTCTCCACGGTTACCGGCTTCTCCCCCTCGGGATACGGCTCCAGGCGGATCGTGACATCGGCCGAGAGGGTCGTGCCGGCCTGCACGCGATGGCATTCGCCGGTCGCGGTGGCGGCCTTTTCTACGGTCTCGCGGTAGCTGACGCGCGGCTCGCGGACCTTCACGTTCAGCTTGAAGTCGCGGAGCAGACGGTTCTTGATGATCTCCAGATGCAACTCGCCCATCCCGGAGATCAGCGTCTGGCCAGTCTCTTCGTTCGTGGTGGCGCGGAACGTGGGATCCTGCCGCTTGAGCATCTCCAGCTTGTCGGCCAGCTTCTTGCGGTCGGCGGTCGACTCGGGCTCGATCGCCATCGAGATCACCGTCTCGGGAAAGGTGATCGACTCCAGCGCGATGACGTCCTTGGGATCGCAGAGCGTGTCGCCCGTGACCGAGGCCTTCAGTCCGATGATGCCGACGATATCGCCCGCTTCGACGTCGCTCACCGGCCAGGGCTCGCGGCGGTCGGCCTGAATGTGGCGCAGCTGCGTGCAGTTCTCTTTCTTGTCGACGCGGGGGTTATAGACCCGGCTTTGGGCCTTCAGCCTGCCCGAGTAGACGCGGACAAAGTGCAGCTCGCCGTGATCGTCGGCCAGCACCTTGAAGACCAGCCCGCAAAAGGGCTCTTCCGGATCGGGGTTGCGGACCAGCTTTTTGTCGGGCTTGGCCGGGTCATGTCCTTCCACCGGCGGCACATCGGCCGGGCTCGGCAGGTAAAGCGTCACTGCGTCCAAAAGGGGCTGAATCCCCTGGTAGTCCAAGGCCGATCCGCACAGCACCGGATTCAGCCGCGCCGACAGGGTCGCTTCGCGCAGCACCTTGCGGACCAGGTCCGGTGGGACGGGCGATTCCTCGAGCACCAGCGAGGCCAGCTCGTCGTTGAAGCTGAACAGCTCTTCGAGCATCTGCCGGCGGTAGTCCTCGGCCTCGAGCTGCATCTCCTCGGGAATGTCGGAGACGACGATCTCTTTGCCCAAAGCCTGTTGCACGAACGTCATCTGCTTCATCTCGATCAGGTCGATGATCCCGCGGAAGGCGTCCTTGAAGTGGGGCGGGCCTTGGCCGATAGGGATCTGAATCGGCACTGCGTTGGAGCCCAATCGATTGCGGATCTCCTCGAGCGTGCCCGTGAAGTCGGCCCCTTCGCGATCGAGCTTATTGATGAACGCCAGACGGGGGACCTTGTACTTGTCGGCCTGCCGCCAGACCGTTTCGCTCTGGGCCTCGACTCCTTCGCGGGCACTGAACACCACCACGGCCCCATCCAGCACGCGCAGGCTGCGCTCGACTTCGGCCGTGAAATCGACGTGCCCCGGCGTATCGATCAGATTGATCGTCTTCCCCTTCCAAGGGAACGTGACGCAGGCCGCGTAGATGGTGATACCGCGCTGCTGCTCTTCGGGATCGAAGTCGGTGGTGGTCGTGCCGTCGTCCACATTGCCCGGCCGATGAATCGCGTTGGCATAGAACAGCATCCGCTCGGTGACCGTAGTCTTGCCGGCGTCGATGTGGGCAATGATGCCGATGTTGCGGATGTCTGCGAGGGAGCGAGTCATGGGGGCGGAAGTGGTTGGTGGCGAGTGGCGAGTGGATAGAAGCAGATTCAAAACCGTATGGCGGGCGAACTCCCCACACTAGCCCGACGCGCAAGCGAGGGGAACAGTCCACAGCCTCCGCAACTTTCGCGATCTCTTGAAAGGCAGCGGGGTTTCGAGTGCCCCTCGCTTGCGCGTCGGGCTAGTATTGAGGGTTCGGTATGGGCGCATGAAAACGCCGCGCTCGTCACAAGACAGACGAGGCGCGGCGCGAGTTAGTTCGGTCTTACCAGGCGAAGTGGGCGAACGCCTTATTGGCATCGGCCATGCGGTGCACGTTGTCGCGGCGAGTGACCGCGGTGCCTTCCTTGTTGAAGGCGGCAACCAGCTCTTCGGCCAGCTTCTGGTGGGTCGGGCGACCCTTCTTCTCGCGGACAGCCAACAGGATCCAGCGAATGGCCAGCGACTGCTGACGATTGCGGTTCACCTGCATCGGGACCTGATAGGCGGCACCGCCGACCCGCTTGGAGCGGACTTCGATGGCCGGCTTCACGTTCTCGACAGCCTGGGTGAAGACCTCGATCGGCTCGACGCCGTTGACCTTCTTCTTCACCACGTCCAGGGCGTCGTAGAAGATCTTGGTGGCGACGCTCTTCTTGCCGCTCCACATCATGCAATTGATGAACTTACCAGCCAGGATCGACCCGTTCACGGGATCCGGCTTCAACGTGCGGCGGCTAGCGGTAATCCGACCCATCGATACTCCTGCCTGCGGAAAAGCGTTTGTCTGCTAGTGGTATCCGATTTGCGAGGCTTGCGAGTCACTCAGCGTGTGAATGACTCGAGCCGCGCGACTTGTTTTGAATGAGCAGCCTTCAGCCAGGACTACTTGCCCTTGCCCTTGGCGGGAGCGGCGGCACCCGGCTTGGTCTTCTTGGCGCCGTAGCAGCTGCGCGACTGCTTACGGCCGCTCACGCCCAGCGCGTCCAGCGTACCGCGGACGATGTGGTAGCGAACACCCGGAAGATCGCGGACACGACCGCCGCGGACGAGCACAATCGAGTGCTCTTGCAGCGAGTGGCCTTCACCCGGGATGTAGACCGTGACTTCCTTGCCGTTGGAGAGCCGCACGCGGGCCACCTTGCGGAGGGCCGAGTTGGGCTTCTTGGGGGTCATCGTTTTGACCTGCAAGCATACCCCGCGTTTCTGGGGGCATTTGTCCAACACGGGCGACTTGCTGAACTTGCGCGGCGGACGGCGCTTGCTCTTCACCAACTGGTTGATCGTGGGCATGTGCGTTCTCGCGGACGATTCAAGCGATCGGGGCACAGTGCCTGACCGCATTTTGAGCGACGGATCTCCCTGACGCCGACGGGCGGGTCCAGGGGAAACCACCAACTTATCGATTCGCGCGGCGCTGTCAAGCCTTGCCGGGGAGCCTATTTGACAGTTCCAGGCAGCTTCGCCGAAGAGCCTATTCGCCCTTGTTCACTTCCCCTTGCTCGCACGCTTGAGTCTCAGCAGCACGTTGGCCGAGGCGGCCGAGAACTGCGTGGGACGATTCTCCCTCGCGGCGGCGATGCAGAGTTCCATCCCTTCCGCAGTCCGACGACAGATCCCCTTGCGAGCCATCACCTTGCGATCTTTCGTCTCGTCCAGATCGATCTCGGCGGGAATCTTGCTGGCGTCAAAGAACCGAAAACTAGATAACCCGCATCCTTTGCGCCAACGCACGGTACATTTTACCGTCAATCCACTCCAGGTCTGTGGGTGTCTGGTTTCTCGTGGTTTCTCGTGTCTTCTGGTTTCTCGCGTCTAGATGGACTGCGGGAGGTGCGAGGTAATCGCAATCGCGGAATCGCACCTCAGAATCTGGACAAGTACAAGAAGGCTTTCCCCGGTCGAGTTGACAGTTGAACCGAATGTGGAGGAGCTTACATGCCCCTAGATTCAGAAGTAACGGTATTTGAGTACGAGCCAGGGAAACACTGCCTTTCGTTTATAGATTCAAGTGAGGTTACATGTAGAGTTTTTGAGGAACATTCGCTTCAGGGGGGGGGGGGCTATACTTGGGAGGGTGTTCTAAGGTCGCTACTGAAGTTGCGAATGAGTGACGAATCGCTAGTCGATCTAGACATTGGCGCAGAGGCCGACAATTTGTACATCTATTCACTCAATAGGCGTTTACTCGAGCGAATCAAGAAACTGATCGATGAAGCTGTGGCAGACCCGGACCTCCTCTCGACAGCAATTGAGAATGCAGGCGAAGGGCTGGAATGAGGGTGTGGAGGGGCTAATTCTGTAGAGTCGAGAGGTGGCGCGGCGGTTTAGACTGGGCCTATCTGTTGCCGGCTCTTTCGTCTGCCGGTGCCTGAACAGAAAACCAGACACCCACATCTTTGGCGATAACAGACGGTGTATTTTGCCGTTAATCAGGTCCAGATCTGTGGGTGTCTGGTATCTCACTCTCATCACCTTGCGATCTTTCGTCTCGTCCAGATCGATCTCGGCGGGAATCTTGCTGGCGTCACATCTTTTGCGACAACGCACGGTACATTTTACCGTCAATCCGCTCCAGGTCTGTGGCGTCTGGTTTCTCGTGCTGGTGGTTTCTCGTGTGGTCTCTCCTGTCTGGTTTCTCGTGTTGCGAAATACCGAGGTTCGAAGCGCATCCCTAGAAAACGGTAGGCCGTAACTCCTCGGGTTCAAACTCTGCCTCGGCGCTGCATCGAGCCCTGAAGGGGCGCACTATGACAGCCTGGGGCGCAGCCCCAGGTAGGCGTAGCGAATATCGCTTCCATCCCCTTGTCGCCTGCTGCGGCGAAGCCGCAGCAGGCGACAAGGGGTGAACCAGAATAGGGATCGCAGACCTGGGGCTGCGCCCCAGGCTATCTGAGTGCGCCCCATTGGGGCTTCGGACAAAACGCGGACGGGCGATAACGTTCACCAGGGAATGTCGCGGTTCTTCGTGAGCACATAGAAAACGGTAGGGTCAGTAACTTTGCAGGTTGGGACATCGAAGTCCCGCGGGACGCCGGCGCTGCGGGGGACGTGTAACTCTGCAGGTTGGGACATCGAAGTCCCGCGGGACGCCGGCGCTGCGGGGGGCGTGTAACTCTGCAGGTTGGGACATCGAAGTCCCGCGGGACGCCGGCGCTGCGGGGGGCGTGTAACTTTGCAGGTTGGGACATCGAAGTCCCGCGGGACGCCGGCGCTGCGGGGGACGTGTAACTCTGCAGGTTGGGACATCGAAGTCCCGCGGGACGTTTGCGCTGCGGGGACGTGGAACTCTGCGGGTTGATCGCACGCGTTTCAGCTCCCCAGGGACTCTGAACGGGTCGAGGGAACGCCGAGCGCTGTCACCTTCGACGACGATGACTCCCCGCTGGGGCCTGTACCCATTCCTGAGCATAGCATACATTCAGTCTGTTTTAAATCTTATTTTGCATTTTATCCCGCTCACTAGAGCGGGTCCCGAACGACTTCGCCCAACCGACCCTGGCAACACTCGCGGCCGGTCCTTGCTGTGCCACTCGCAAGAAGGTTGCCAGTCAGCCCGGCGGTTTGGCAATCCGATGGTATCTCACTCAGATGATTTTCCCTTGTCTTGCGGAACGCGAGTCTGCACAACATAGGGCGATGGACGTGACATGTGCCCAATGTAGATCGGTGATTCAGATTCGCGACGATCGCCGCGCGAAGATCAACCGGTATTTCACCTGCCCCAGCTGCGGTCGCCTGCAAGACGCCCCCTCCGCTCCGGGGTCCCACGGGTGTTTCGTGATCTTGCTGCTGGGACTGGTGGCGACGATTGCCGCTGTGTCCATGGCAACGCGCGGCATACAAGGCCTGGGACCGAGCGATTTCGATCGCCGGGCGATTCTTGTCTATCTGAGTCGGCACACTCCAAATCCCGGCACGATCGAGGTCGTGGAATGGGGGCATTCGCTGCCGATGGAACGATTCGCCGACAAGCTCCCGGCCGGCCACGGCAGCGCAATGGCCTATCCCGTGAAGTATCGCTCGCGCGACGACTTCGGAAACTTTCGCGAATCGCATCAAGTGTTCGTCGTCAAGCTGAGCAAAGTTCTCCTGGTCGCTCCCTACGATCCGCCCGCCGCCTCTCCCGAATGAGTGGGCGTCTCGTTTCTCCATGGACAAACCGATAACCAGAGCGGACAGCCGATAACCAGACACCCACATCTTTGGCGTCGTCTTTTCACTCTTGCAGGGAAGGCGATTTCTGGCACCTCGCCCGACGCGTCTATTCGCCCTGCTTGGCACGCTTGAGTCTCAGCAGAAGCTGGACCGAGCTGGCCTCGAACTCGGTGGGACGCGGCTCGTTGATGCATCCAAAACAGATTTCCAGACCTTCCGCCGTCTGACGATAAATCCCCTTGCGAGTCATCACCTTGCGATTTTTCGTTTCGTCCAGATCGATCTCGGCGGGAATCTTGCTGGCGTCAAATCGAAACGGCAGGTAGCGCCGTTCCTTGGTAAAGCGGAACTGCACGACGTGCTCGCTCATGAAGCCGTCGCTACTGCTGAATCCGTACTTCCACTCGGTGTTGATGTCCCAGCCCGGACGGGCCACCATTTTTCCCTCCTTAAAACCCACACGCATCGGCCGTTTGGCGGTCCCGCTGATCTGATAGCTGCCATAGGCGAACGACTCCACCAGCCACTCCGACTGGAAGGCATCGGCAGGGAAGTGAAGACGCTCCGGGCTGTCGGCCCCTGGGCCTTCGATCGGAACGAGGATGGCGAGGAGTGCGATCAGCCCGATACGTCGCGCAGATTTATTCATGGTGCTTCCGCCGTGAAGCCGTGGAAAAGGTTGCGTTGCAATAGGTTAGCAACCTTGCTTTTGCTGTCAATCAATTCGGCGGGCCAGCTGGAAGGATCTGCGGTACGGTTCGTTGCCAGGTGGCTGAATCTCGCCCCGCGCTTTAGCGCGATTGCGGAGTCGGAGCTGCCGGATCGGAAAGTATGCATGAAATGACAAGGCTGGAGGAACTTCAAAAGCTCCTGGCCTGACAAAAGTTCGGTTCAGAGAGGAGCTGCCGGGCCAGAAAATGGGTCCAGCTTTTGCATGGCAACCTCCTACCATGAGCACCACCTTCGATCCTCGATCCTCGTCGCACAGTATTCCGCGCGGAAATCACCCGGGGCGAACGGCTGCGGATGCCGCGCGAGCTTGGCGCGAACACTTGCCGAAGGCCCTGCGGCAACGGATCGTCAGTCGGGGGCTGATCGCGTTCGGCATTTACTTCACACTCTTTCACGCGTGCTTCGTGGGGAGCTTTCTCCCCCCCACGGCGTCGTGGCGATTCCTGTGTATTGTTTTGCAGCCGCTACTGATCGGCGGGCTGTTTGTGGTTGGGCACGACGCCGCGCACCATAGTCTGGTGCCGCAAGGCTGGTTGAACGGACTGCTCGGCCGACTGGCGCTGCTGCCCGCCTGGCATCCGTATACCTCGTGGTGCTATTCGCACAACACGCTGCACCATGGGGGGACGAACCTGCGCGGCCGGCATCCCGACTTTGTGCCCCTTACCAAAGCCGAGTACGACGCGCTTCCCCTTTGGCGGCGCGCGGTCGAGCGAGTCTATCGCTCGTGGTGGGGTGTAGCCTCGAGCTATGTGTTCGACTTCTTTCTGGGCTATTTGATCTTCCCGCGCGGGAAACGGAGCCCGCCCGATCGCGTCGCCTTTCGGCTCGACCGCATGCTGGTCTTGGCCTACCTCGCGATGCAGGCGCTCGGGGGCATGTGGCTATCGCAGTTCACACCGAATCCGATGATGAATCCCGGACTGCACGTGTTCACGGTCGTGATGATTCCGTGGGCGTCGTGGATCTGGTTCATGGGCGTGATGTCTTTTATTCAGCACACGCATCCGACGATGGCCTGGTACGACAACCGCCAGGAATGGTCGTACTATCACGTGCAACTGAAGAGCACGACGCACGTGGTGCTCCCTTGGCCGATCGAGTCGCTGCTGAACAACATCACCGATCACGCGGCCCATCACCTGGACCCGACGATCCCGCTGTATCACCTGCCCGAGAGTCAGCGGCTGCTGGAAGAAGATTGCCCGGAGCATGCCGTCGTGGTGCATTGGACTCCGGCGCAATACCTGGAAACCTGCCGCATCTGCAAGCTGTACGACTTCGAGCGGCATTGCTGGACCGACTTCGCCGGCCGGCCGACTTCGGAGATGGGGCTGCCCGATCGATGCGTCGACGCGGCGAAGGGCTCTCGCTAAATCTGCGAAAGAGTCCGCGACTGTCGGCGGCGGCGCTGTACGTAGAATCCGCCAGCCGCCAGGGCCAGCAATCCCATCGCCCAAGTCGACGGTTCGGGCACGGCCGAGTAGTTGAGGTAGATGTTGTTGCCGGCGACGCCTAACGAGAAGAACCCGCCCGAGAACGAGAATTGACTGGTATCGAACGTGGTCGTGCCACCGACGCTGGCCCCGGTCGAGCCGGTGGCGATGAGCCAGCTATAGTTCCCTGCGGGGTTGAAGCCCGAGAAGCTGGCGGTGTCGTCGATGCGGATCGTGGCGTCGTTGAAGGCCAACGAACCGGTGACGTTGATAAAGTCGCGGAAGGAGCCGCTGCCGCCGGAGTTCACGGCGGCGGTGGTTTGGGCGCCGCCGACTTGCCAGTCGTACGTTCCGCTCATGTCGACGTTTTGCGCCACGACAGTCAGGGTGCCGACCCCTGCATTGGCGCCATCTCCGGCATTAACACCCGGCGCGATGTGCCCGCCCGCGGCGATGGTCACCTCGGCGCCGGCTCCGGTAACGGTCGAGGCGATACGTCCCGTGCCCGCCAAGGTGGCGCCGCTGTTCACGGTCACGCGCCCCGTGCCGGTGGCGCTCCCCGAGGCATTGGTCACGTAGAGCGTGCCGGCCGAGACCGTGGTTCCTCCACCGTAGGTGTTGGCGGCAGCGAACTCCAGTGTTCCCGCGCCGATCTTGGTGAGCGGGTTCTGAGTTCCCTCGGAATCGGAGATGACGCCGGTCACTCGCAAGTCGACGGCCTGGCTGCCATTTCCCACGTTGAACTGGGCGAAGCCGTTGGCCAGATTGGTGGAGGCACTGATGGTCCCCTGGACGTTGCCGCTGGAGACGACACCGCCGGAACCCACCCAGATCTGTCCCGCGCCGCTGCTGGTGATTGTTCCGCCGCGCACGTCCCAGGTGCCAACTTCTTCCAGCGCCGTCTGCACGGCGAAGACGCCCGACGAATTGACGGTGACGATGCTGCTGTTGGAGATCTGCCCGGTGCTTCCGATTGTAAGGGTCGCGGTCCCGGCCGGGTTGGAATTGTCTCCGACCACGATGTTCCCCACGATCAGGGCGTTGTTGGCCGCGCCGCCGCCGCCGTTCAAAGCCAGGGTGCCGTCCAGAACCGTCGTCACTCCGGTAAAGGTATTGGCGGCCGTTCCCGTGATGGTCAGCGTGCCATTACCAATCTTGGTGAAGCCGCCGGATCCGGTGAGCAGCCCGCCGATCGTCGTGTTGCCCCCCGAGTTGGAGACATCGATGGTGCCGTAGCCCACATCGAAGGTAATGGGCTGACTAAGGGTAATCGCGCCGGCGTTGGTCGTTCGCAGCGTGCCGCCGTCGAAGCTCAGGGCACCGGTTCCCAGGTTGTTACTGGCGGCAATGCTCAGGATTCCACCGTCGAAGGACGTGGTCCCCGTGTACGTGTTGGCTGCCGAGAGCGTCCAGGTGCCGCTGCCGGACTTGACGATGCTTCCGCTGTCGCTGATCACCCCTGAAATGGAACCGCCGGCGCCCGTGCCCGTGAGCGTCAACTGGCGCGTATTGAGGTCGACGAGGTTCGTGATCGCAAGGGTGCCGGAGTTGGTAAAGGACTGATTCGCTCCCAGAGCCAGGCGGGCAGAAATCGTCTTGGTCCCGCCGGTACCCTGATTGTTGATACCCGAGTTGCCAATAGTCAGAGTATTGGTGGGACCAGCGAACGTGAAGTTCCCATTATTGGCGAACTGAACCCCATTCACGCTGCGGTTGTTGCTGAGCGTCGGCGAGTTGCTAAAGGCAATCGCGCCAAAGCGAGCGATGTCGTCGTTGATGTTATTGGCGGGATCGCCCGAAGGAGTCCAGTTGGCGTTCGTGGTGTAGTTAGCATCACTGCTGCCATCCCAATCAATAATCGCGGCGCGCGCCCTAGGCGTCGAAGACGCCATTTGCGCCGTCGCAAAGATGACGACGAGCGCAGCTCGACAATTGAAAGTGGGAATACGCACGGGAACGCTAAATCCGACGAGAGGGAGATGTGCAGCGATCAGCAGCCCAGAGAGAACCTCCGCGCTAGACTTTTCTATCGTAGATCGGCATCCCCACGGGACAAGCGGAAGGAATTCATTCCTTTCGACTCCGCGCAATTGCTTTGTGCGCAAGAACTTCCATCCGAGGCCTGTTTCCTTAGGGCCTGCCAAACACACGCAAGTTGGCTTGGACTGAGCCCCTGGCGAAACTCAGCCCCTTGCCGTACCTCGTTGGGCCAACCTTTCAGTCCCCCTTGCGAATGGTCCCCAGCGCCTCAAGCGCCCGCTCGCGCGCCTCTTGATGCACCACCATCGGCGCGGGGTAGTTGCCCCCGAGTTTCACCCCGGCGTCCTTCAACAGGACGCCCGGCGCGGTCCAGGGTTGGTGCAGGTACTTGTCAGGCAGGCCCGCCAACTCAGGGACCCATTTGCGAACGTACGCGCCGCCGGTGTCGAACTTCTCCCCCTGACTGACGGGATTGAAGATGCGGAAATAAGGGGCGGCGTCGGCACCGCAGCCGGCGGTCCATTGCCAGCCCAGCGTGTTGTTGGCCAGGTCGGCGTCGACCAGGGTGTCCCAGAACCAGGCGGCCCCCTCCTGCCAACTCAGCAGCAAGTGCTTCACTAAAAACGAAGCGACCACCATCCGCACCCGGTTGTGCATCCAACCGGTCACCCACAGTTGCCGCATCCCCGCGTCGACCAGCGGATAGCCGGTGCGACCCTGCTGCCAGGCTTTCAGCTCGCGCGGGGCCTTGCGCCAGGGGAAGGCCGCGTAAGGGGCCCGCAGCGGCTCGGCCGGCGTGTGAGGAAAATGGAACAGCAGATGATGGGCGAACTCGCGCCAGCCCAACTGCCGCAGCCAGGACTGACCGGCCGCGGCGAACGGCTTCTTGGCCTCCTGCATGCGCTCGGCCACGGCCTGCCAGATCTGTCGAGGGCCGATCTCGCCAAAGTGCAGATACGGCGACATGCGCGAAGTCCCCTCGGGCTCGGGCTGATCGCGCGCCGTCGGGTAGTCGCCGACGGCTTCGGCAAGGAACGCCTGCAGCGTGGCATAAGCCCCCGCTTCGCCCGGCTGCCAGGCCTGTTCCAATCCGTCGGCCCAGGGGATGGTCGGCTCCAGGCCCAGACTCTCAACCGATTCCGACCGCGGCCACTTAGCCGGCGCGGCCAGTTGGCTGGGTGCGGACTCGGGCAGAGCCGGGGTCAGCTTCTCCTGGCAATGCTTCCAGTACGGAGTGAAGACCTGAAACGGCGAGCCCTGCTTATTGCGCACCTCCCAAGGCTCCAGCAGCAAGCCGGCGTTGAAACTCTGCGCATCAACGCCGTCGGTCCGCAGCCGGGCTTTGATCTGCGCGTCGCGGGCGATGCAGGCCGGCTCATACCGGCGATTCCAATAGACCCGCCCGGCCTTCGTCTCCTGCACCAGTTGATTAAGCTGCTCCTGGGTGTCCCCCTGGCGGATGATCAACTTCGAGCCCCGCTTCGCCAGCGACTCGGCCAGGCGCGCCAGCGAGCGATGCAGCCACCACTGGGTCGCGCCCCCGGCGGGCCAGTCCCCTTCGCCATCCTGCGACCACACGAAGACGGGCAGAATCGGCCCGCCGTGCTGCACGGCCGCCGCCAGCGCGGGATTGTCGGCCAGGCGAAGATCTTGCCGGAACCAAACCAGTGTCGGGGCCGAGGAAGTCATGAGATCGGTGGTAGCTTTTTGGGTCAGGTCGTGGTGAAGAGTCCACGGGAGTCTAGGAGCGAACCGGCCAAAGAGTAGGGCGCGCCATCGGAGAAGGTGGCTTCTCGCGCAGCCGACCCCGGAGGGGTCTCAGCGATTAGCCGGGGGTAAGCGAGCGACACCCGGGTAAGCGAAGCGCCATCCGGGTTTGCGAAGCGCCACCCCCGGAACCGCGCCCCCCCAATCTTCCCTGACCCCGGAGGGGTCATAGCGGACTTACCCGCCGATCTGAAACATCGCCCGAGCGGGCCGCACGAACTCGTCGCTGTTGATGCCGTGCCCGGCCTTCTTCGCGCCGACCGAAGCCCGGATCATCTCGGCCAGCGCCGCGTCGTCCCCGCCGCTGCGCATCACGCCGCGCGCGTCCCACTCGGCCACCGAGAACAAGCAGTTGCGGATCTGTCCCTCGGCCGTGATCCGCAGCCGGTTGCACTCGCCGCAGAACGGCTGCGTGACCGGATTGATGAACCCGATCCGCCCGACCCCATCGCGGAACGCATAGTCGGTCGCCGGTTGGCTGGGGTCGATCACCGGCAGCGGATCGAGCGGGCCGATCCCCTCGGTCAGCCGCCGCAGAATCTCAGTCCCCGACAGGACCTGCTCGGTCTGCCAGTTGCCGTCTGCGTCGAGCGGCATGTACTCGATAAAGCGGACCTCCAGCCCATGCCGTCGGGCGAACTGCCCCAGCGGAACGACCTCGTCCTCGGTCATGCCGCGAATGGCCACTGCGTTGATCTTGATCTTCTCGAAGCCGACCTGCTGGGCGGTGAAGATGCCGTTCAAAACCTGCTCGTAGCCGGTCCGGCGGGTGATGGCCTGGAATTTGGCCTCGCTCAGGGCATCGAGGCTCACGTTCAGCCGCTTCAGCCCCGCGTCCTTCAGCTCCTGGGCCTGCTCGGCCAGCAGAATGCCGTTGGTCGTCAGGGCGATGTCTTCGATCCCCGGGATGGCGGCCAGCTTGGCGACCAGGCGGCTGAGTTGCTTGCGGACCAGCGGCTCTCCGCCGGTCAGACGCAGCTTGCGAATCCCCAGCCCGGCCGCGACGCGGGCGAAGCGTTCCATCTCCTCGAACGTCAGCAGATGCTCCCGTTCCAGGAACTTCACGTTCTCGGCCGGCATGCAGTAGAAGCAGCGGATATTGCAGCGATCGGTGACGCTGATCCGCAGATCGCTATGCACTCGGCCGAAGGTATCGATCAACGGGGATGACATGGCAGCTTACACGAAGGAGATCGGTCCACGCGGGGAGCGCGGGCCGTACCTTCATTCTAGCCAGTTACGTTCGGGGGGCACATCGTTGGCGATGATGTGCGGTAGATTTTGCAGTGAATTGGTGCGGTAGATTTTGCAGTGAATTGGTGCGATTGTCTCGTTTCTCGGCCCTCAACTCTCTTCTTGCTCCCTCCCACTTGTGGGGAGGGCTGGGCACGGGGGCTGCCCATCGTTCAATGCTCGTCCCTACTTCTTTTTGAACAGGAGGATACGGAGGTAACAGGGTTTTTGGAGATGTCCCTTACGCAGTATTTGAAACTGCTGGACTGGACTGGGCGGCAGATCCGTCGCGGCAAACGGGGCTCGATCCCCGCGCACCTGGCACCGATCCTGGAGCGACTACGGATCGACGACGCGAAGTGGGTAACCACCGTCAAGACTTTGGGCCGAACCTTCCATCGCGCCGTCGGGCGGGCCGAGAGTCTGATGGCGAAGGCCGCCACTTCCGGCCTGCGCTGGATCGCCGGGATGTCCGGAAGCCGCGCAGCCTTCGGCTAACGCGATGCGGCGATGAGGCAAGCTCACGTCACTCGCAGCTGAAATTGCCTCTCCGTCTGCGCTGCTTCCGCCCTCAATCGCTGGATTCAGGCTGTTCCAGCCTCTCCCGCAGTCCGACGACGTGAAATCAAGTAAGATGTATAGTGAAGCGAATCCGTTTGGATGGCCAAGAAACGTGGATGTCTGGTTTTGCCTCTCTCTGGTTTTGCCTCTCTCGTCGTCGGATCCTGACGACTGTTATGTTACGGAGCGAAGCGAAAAGTCTGGCTCGGTGGTTGCTCAAACAGGTGCTGCGAGTCAGATAGGCATACATCCTTGACGAAGCCAAAAAAGGTATCAGCGACGCGAGTTGTACGGAAGTCCCGATCAACCATGTAGATTCCGTACTCGTTGAATTCGGAGACCGTGACTTCCGTTGGGTCCCAATAAAAATACGCTGATGCGTAGTCGCGACAGAAAAACCATGCGCGTTGAAACCGTTCGACCTCCGTCCCTATTTCTTCAAACTCGGCACACGCCACTCGCACGCTACGACAAAGTGATTCAAGATCATAGTGGATTTGGAGATTCTCGTCGCTGCCACGATAATCAGGGCAGCCGACGTAAAAATTATCACAGAGGAACCCAGGTCCAAACACTGCGCAAAAAGTACGAAAGCTTTCAGGTAAGGGAAAATGTGCCGCTTCAAAGTTACTAAGTCCGACTTCGGAGCACTTGTAAGCCCGGGATCCCACTAACTGCAATTGTGAAAGCAGGCTCTGCCACTGAACAACGGCCATGGGGCACCTTACACTGAGTGTCGGTTAGGGCTATTGATGAGCTAAGTACTTACTGGATTAAACTGTCGGGGGAGTAAAAAGGGGTCAGGTCTCTTTTTCGGTCAAGGCGGTACGTGAAATAAGAGACCTGACCCCTTATCTTCCCCCCTTATCTTCCCCCCTGTGCTGCATACGCAAAGTTGGCCTCTCGCCATTGACATTGGCGCTCATCATTGGGGGCTAACTCAGACACCCATGAAGTACCCCGCGACTGGCAGTAAAACTACCGGCCGAAGTGAGCCGGAACATGGGCGTCTGAAGGTGGTTCCAGCAGAATCTAGCTCACATGGCGGGATGAAGGGAATCCAGCATCGGCGCTAAAACGCTCACGCTATCTTGAACAACATGGATCTCACCGGCCAAAATCATTCTAGCACCAGTCAAGTTCACATTATTTCGACCGAACATTTTCAATCTCTGGCGAGCACCTACGATTGCCGTGACTGTCAGTTCATCGCTTACGCGAGACGCAAGGCGATCTCGTGGGCCTCGATGGATGCGATCAAATTCTCGGCGGGCTGTTCGGTCGCTCTTAATGATGCTGAAAGTAGCACTAGCGATGTTCGCAGAAAACTCCGGCTGCACTAACAGTGTTTCACCATAGCCATCCCAAACTAGTTCCTGACCAGACGTCATTCTGTATTTTCGTTTTGCCAAAATGATAACCTGAGCGCCAGGCGGAAGATCTGTTCGACACGAGAAATGTGCCATTTCACCTTCAACTCGCATCGATAACGAAAATAAATCGCAGACCACACTATGAGCGGCCATACTGGCGCCCCCCAAGCGATGCTCGCGGAGTATCAAATTCCTTCACCATCGATCGGGGCATACCAACTCCAGTACCAACTCCAGACACCCATGTTCCGGTTCGCTTTGCACGGCAAGTTTTACTGCCAGTCGTGGGGTACGACGTGGGTGTCTAGTTGGCCATTCTCGGCACCTTCAGACTTGAGGCGGACGAACTCTAGACACCGACGTCGCACCGCTCGTCCGGCATTAAGAATTGCCGTGCCAATTGAACCGGGCGATCCGTGCCTGACGAATAGGTCATTCCGGGATCTCTTTCCGACCGGAGCAAGGAACCTACTCGACGAGGCAAAAACGGGTGTCGTGCCCCTGCTCGCTCCCAAGGAGCTTACCGGTCGCCCGCCAGGGGGAGCAAGTTCCTAGCCCGAAAGACCTTTGGTGAAATGGAAATAAAATACACCATCAGATTGAAATCAAGCCGTTGCATGATATACTACATGATGGATACAAGGCCAACGCACGGATCGATCGCTCCCGAAGGGTGGGGACCCGGAGGCGGGATGCGACCGAACCGCGCAGGACGACCAAGGAGTTCCCGCACGGAAGCCGTCAACGATTTCGCTCCACCGTAGCCTCCGAGGGGAGCCCCGTTGACGGGGCTTCTTCGGCGAAGCCGTCCTAGGCCCGTGCTTGAGCACGGGTTCAACGTGACAACGAGACCATCCATTCACGAATCCCTATTGTCAGGAGCCCCATTCATGGGGCTTCTCGCGGTGTCGGCTTTAGCCACGGGAACGGGGCGGCAATCCAAGGACAAGAACGGGCTCGTCGACGTCCGATGCCCCGAAGGGGCGCATTCAGATAGCCTGGGGCGCAGCCCCAGGTCTGCGATCCCTATTCTTGTTCACCCCTTGGCGCCTGCTGCGGCGAAGCCGCAACAGGCGCCAAGGGGGATGGAAGCGATATGGGCTACGTCTACCTGGGGCTGCGCCCCAGGCTGTCCTAGAGCGCCCCTTCGGGACTCGATGCAGCGCCTGGGCGGAGTTTCAACCCGCAAAGTTACAAGCCACAACCCGAAGAATTGCGCGTCCCCCCCAGCGCCGGCGCTCCCCGGGACCTCTGCGCCCCAACCCGAAGACTTGCGCGCTTCCCCCAGCGCCGGCGCTTCCCGGGACCTCCGCGCCCCAACCCGCAAAGTTACAGAGAGGCGCCAGCGAACCGGGCCCTACCCGCAACCCGAAGACTTGCGCGTTCCCCCCAGCGCCGGCGCTCCCCGGGACTTCCGCGCCCCAACCCGCAAAGTTACACACCTTACTGTTTTCTATGTTGCAGAGGACCGCGTTTTGACCGAAGCCCCAAAGGGGCGCACTACGATAGCCTGGGGCGCAGCCCCAGGTCTGCGATCCCTATTCTTGTTCACCCCTTGGCGCCTGCTGCGGCGAAGCCGCAGCAGGCGCCAAGGGGATGGAAGCGATATGGGCTACGTCTACCTGGGGCTGCGCCCCAGGCTGTCCTAGAGCGCCCCTTCGGGACTCGATGCAGCGCCCGGGCGGAGTTTCAACCCGCAAAGTTACAAGCCACAACCCGAAGACTTGCGCGTCCCCCCCAGCGCCGGCGCTTCCCGGGACTTCCGCGCCCCAACCCGCAAAGTTACAGCGACGCGTCAACGAACCGGCCCCGATACAACACGGGATCGATCAACATTCCCAAGCCTACTGCCGGAACCGACTTCGCCCGGGCGACACTTCCCCGCCCGGTCGCTTCCCTTTAGACTATCCAACGGGCCGCTTCCCGGCGGTTCCAGCGTTTTCTTCGTACGACCGTGCCGAATAGTTCCGCCTGCGGAGGGCCCGCCGATTAGCGCCACCGTGAAGACTGACGTGGCCTTTCAGAAGTGCATTAACTCTTCCTGCGGGGCTACTTACAACGTCCGTGAAGTGCTGGTGGCCTGCCCCGAGTGCGGCGATCTGCTGGACGTGTTGTACGACTGGGACCGACTCGCTCCGCCCACCAGTTGGGAGTTCTTCGAGCGCAAGTGGTCGCGCCGCCGCGAGCCCCTCTGCTTCTCCGGCGTCTGGCGGTTCCACGATCTGCTCCCGTTCGCCCGGCCCGAGGACGTGGTCACCATCGGCGAAGGTCAGACCCTGCTGCAGCCGGCCGATACCGTGGCCGAGTTCATCGGGCTCAAGCCCCGCGGGCTGTACCTGCAGTACGAGGGGATGAACCCTTCGGGCAGTTTTAAAGACAACGGCATGTCGGCCGCGTTTACGCACGCCCACAGCATCGGGGCCAAACGGGCGGCCTGCGCTTCGACTGGCAACACCAGTGCTTCGCTGGCAGCGTATTGCTCGGTGACGCGACTGTTGCGGGCGGTCATTTTTGTCGGATCGGGCAAAATCTCGTACGGCAAACTTTCGCAGGCCCTGGACTACGGGGCTCTGACCGTGCAGATCGCCGGCGACTTCGACGACGCCATGGAGCGTGTGAAGCAGGTCAGCCAGCAGTTGGGCATCTACCTGGTGAACAGCGTCAACCCGTTCCGCTTGGAAGGGCAGAAGACGATCATGTTCCGCGTGCTGGAAGGGCTCAACTGGCAGCCGCCAGATTGGATCGTGGTCCCCGGCGGCAACCTGGGGAACTCAAGTGCCTTCGGCAAAGCGTTCTATGAACTGAAGCAACTGGGGCTGATCGACCGCATCCCGCGGCTGGCCGTGATCAACGCCGCCGGGGCCAACACGCTGCACGAGCTGGTCGAGAAACGGGGCTTGCACTGGAACGACGGCTCGCCCGACATGAGCCTGGCCGAGGACTACTACCGCGAGCTCGATACCGAGCATCGCCGGGCTTCGACCATCGCCAGCGCGATTGAGATCAACCGCCCGGTGAACCTGAAAAAGTGCCTGCGGGCGTTGGCCGTCTGCGACGGGGTGGTCCGCGAAGTGACCGATCAGGAGATCCTGGACGCCAAGGCCAAGGTCGGCGCCGGCGGCTTGGGCTGCGAACCGGCCAGCGCCGCCAGCGTAGCCGGCGCCAAGAAGCTGGTTGAAGAAGGGGTCATTCAGCCGGGCGAGCGGGTGGTCTGCATTCTGACCGGGCATCAGCTCAAGGATCCGACCGCGACCGTGGCCTATCACAGCACGGACCAGGAAAAGTTCAACAAAGAGCTGGGCTCGCGCGGCGTGAAGCGGGCCGGCTTCGCCAATCGTGCCGTGGCCGTGTCGAACGACCTGGACGAGATCATCCGCGCGATTCAGATGTACAGCTAACAGGGGACGGGGAAGGGGGCGAGGGAGCCCTGTCTCCGAACCTCGAACACCGCGATGCTTCTGTAGGGAACGCCCTCCGTGGCGTTCCGAGAATGACGACGGATGTGGCCTCCATCGGGAGCCGCAAATAGAACGCAATTGAGAATGCTCGGAACGCCACAGAGGGCGTTCCCTACAGGGATGCAACCCTAGCCTCTAATCCCGCTCACCTAGCATATTCCCGAATCATGCCCATTCGTCTTGCCATCCACGGTGCCGCCGGCCGCATGGGCCAGCGCTTGATTGCCCTGAGCCATCCCGATCACGAGTTCCATGTCGTCGCTGCGATCGACGCGCCAGGCAGTCCGGCCATTGGCCGCGATGCGGGACAGATGGCCGGCATCGGCGACATCGGGGTGTTGGTGAAGGACACGCTGGACGACAAGGTCGACGTGGTGATCGACTTCTCAGTGCCGGTGGGGGCGATGCGGATCACGCAGATCTGCGTCGAAAAGCAGATCGCCCTGGTCACGGCCACGACCGGGCTGTCGGCCCACGAGCGGAACAAGATCGGCGAGGCGGCGCATGTGATTCCGCTGCTGTGGTCCCCCAGCATGAGCCTGGCGGTGAACCTGTTGATGAAGCTCACCCGCATCGCTTCGGCGGCCGTGAAGAATCATCCCTCGGGCGTGGATGTCGAGATCATCGAGCGTCACCACCGCTTTAAAGAGGACTCCCCCAGCGGCACTGCTTTAAAATTCGGGGCCATCGTGGCGCAGGAGATGGGACAGACCGACCACAAGCACGGCCGCGAAGGTATGGTCGGCAAGCGGCCTCACGGTGAGATCGGCTACCACGCGATCCGCACCGGCGACAACCCGGGCGAGCACACCGTGCTGTATGGATTCCTGGGCGAGACGATCGAACTGACCGTGAAAGCGACCAGCCGCGATTGCTACGCCCACGGCGCCCTGGCTGCCGCCAAGTTCTTGAATGGCAAGCAACCCGGCATGTACGGCATCGAGGATGTGCTGGGGCTGTAGCGTCCGCGAGAACGAGGGAGGGCATGCGTCGGAATGCATGCCCTCGCTCTGCGACTGTTGGTTACTTCGCGCCGCTGGCGATGACCTGGGTTCGTTCCACCGCCGACTGGCACAGATTGAACAGATCGACTTCGTCGCCTGACTTCAAGATCTGCACGTTAGGCGGTCCGTTGGCGATCGACGGCATGCAGGCAATCACACTTGAGTCGCCCAGCACGGACATCCTGCGTCCCTGAACGATCAGCGCGGTCCCTTCGTCGATGCCCAGACCCACCATGCCGGGGTGCGAGTTCAGCACGCCCATCAGGCGCTCCTGACGGTTCCGCTTGATGAAGTGCTGGTCGATGACCGTGCCAGGCAGGAAGCCGAGCCCTTCGCCGACTTCAGCCTCTTTCGAGCTTCCGCGGCGAATCATCACGGGGGACATAATGGCTGCACCGGCCGAGGTCCCGCCGACGACACCGCCACGCGCCAGAACGGCTTGCACCATCTTCTGAACTTCCGTGCCCAGGTACGCGTCGGTCACGCGGCCTTGGCCACCGCCCATGAACCACACGCCCGATGCCTTGGCCAACGGCTTCACAAAGTCGGCTTCGTCGGCCGTCTTGCGAGAGCGAGTGTGGAGCACCGAGACATCGGCGACTTCCTGGTTGCGCCAGAAGTCCATGCGGGACTCCAGGGCGTCGGAGTCGGCGATACTGCTGGCCGTGGGAATAATGACTAGTCGAGCCCGGTTGCCGCCGGCCAGCTTGACGAAGCTGTCCATTACAGGGCCGGGGAGCCTGCCGCCGCCGCAGATCACCAGCGAACCGGAGACGGGGGCGAACTTGCTGTAGATGACTTTCGGTTGCGACTTTGCCGGTTCTTCTGCCTGAGCGCGACTAACCGACAGGCTGGAAAAGGCTACCAGGGCAGCCACAGAAAGGCGTAGGGCCAAGGGGCCGTGCAAGGTGTTCTTCACTTTCGGCGTCCTTTCGTCGAGTGGACTTCATCGTGGTGACAGGACGTGAAACTCGAAGTGGCAAGTTCTGATGTGTCCGTGAGAGAGGTGCCAGCGCTTCGGGAAACGGAATCCTTCCAAATCCGAGACTGATTACGGTCATGAGTTTGCATCAACTTGTCGGCCGGGCATCCCGTTTACCGAGCAAACGCGCATCATCAGTAATCCGCACATTGGATCTTATCGGAAGAAGTAACTCGGGACAAGCTTGATTTGGGAAAAGAGACAAGCTGGCGACATCAGGAAAAATCGCCCCAAACCGAAGAAGGATATTGGGTAAAGTTTGCCGGCAAGGCGGGCGTCGTGGCGACGCTATCGCGTTTTTGCCGTCGAGTCGGCGACACTTGCCGCGTGTCGGCTGGCGCGGCTATTTCTTCTTGAGATCTTTAAAAAACCGCAGTCGCATCAGCCACCCGTCGCTGGAGCGGATTTCCAGGACTTTGTCCTTCGCCATGACCATGGTCCCTTCCATATAGATTTCGCCTTCCTCGAATTTCATAGTCAGTTGATCCCCTTTCACCACATACTTGCCGGCCTCGCGACGACCGCCGTAGTGCAGCACGCCCCAATTGCCATCTTCCAGGAACTCGACATCCGCCGGGTTCTGGGCGTCCTTGATGGCATCCCCCTTCTTGGTGAGCGAGATCAGTTGCCAATAGGTCCCAGGCAGCGCGGGCGCTTTGCCTTCCTGCGCCCGCGCCGAATCGGTGGCGATGAACCACGAGACCACAAGCAGCGCCAAGAAGGAGACATTGACGAGCGAGAACTTCATGTGAGTCACCTGAGAGAAATTTGAAGAGAGACTTCAACGACATCAAGACGACTGATTCAATTCCGCAGCAAACTGACTGGCCAGTTTCTCGGCCCCGGCAATGGACGGTGCAAGGGCCATCGTGTCTGGCAGTGCGTTGCGGCCCAAATGCGCGCCTGCGATCTGCCCGGCGATGCTGCCGATCGTGTCGGCGTCCCCCTCGAGTGTGGCGAATTCCTCGTAGGCCGCTTGCAGACCGTCTGCTCGCATACGGCAAGCAAACCAAAGTGCCAAGGGGACGGATTCTACGACATAGCCTCCTGCGCCAAATCGCTTCGTAACCTCGCTGACCGGCGAATCGAGCGGCACGTTCCCCATCTCGCGCAGCCGATCTCGAACGCGGCAGTCGGGCAATTGCTGCGCGATGTCGCCAAAAAACGATTCGCCGGGAGGCCAGCCGGGAAAGTGAATTGCCAGCAGCACCGCCAGTGCGCCCAGGTAGGCCTCGTCACTGTGGTGAGTAATCCGAGCGACGTCGCGAATCGTGACGCGAGCAGCCGGGTCCAGCGGGTTCAGCACAAAGGCCAGGGGCGCGATCCGCATGGCGGCTCCGTTGCCGGCGGCCATCTCACCTCGCGCGCCGCACATCGCCCAGTGCGCGCCGGCCGAGAGATCTCGCAGGGCCTTGAGCGTGGCTGAGCCAAGTCCGGTGACTTCGCCCGCCAGGAACCAGCGCAGCATGGCCTGCGCGATGCGCTCCGGCGAGACCTGGCCGTCGGACATTGCTTCGCAGGTAGCCAATGTCAACTGGGTGTCATCGGATAGTCCGGCGGTCCCTCGCTCGGCGATTCCACCATACAAATCGCCGAGCGCGCCGCCGACCAGGCAGCCCACGATTTGATCGCGGCACCAAGGTAATCTGTTCGCTGTCGACTTAAACGGCCGTTCTACCATTTGCCGGAAAGGACATGAAACGAGGCCTCTTCCGTGGCTCCTTCGATCCCCAGTTCCAGTTCGGGCGAATTCTGGAGGATCGCCAGATAGGTTCGAGCCGACTGGCTCTTGCTCGGCGTGGCGGTCTCGGTCAGCATGCGTTCCAGCCGTCCTGAATCAAACGAGGGAATCGTCAACGGACCGCCGCCGCTGTTCCACATCCGACGGGCTCTGCGCCAATTCATGCGGCGATAATGGTTGGCGTCGATCTCAGGGGGAGCGACGGGGTCCTCTGCGTGGAACAGCGTGCGGTATTCGACGCCTGCGACTCCCAACTCAATGGCTTGAGCTTGGGCGGTATCGCCCGCGGCCAAGTCCTTGACGAGATAGTACTTTTCGTCATCCGGGTGAATCAGCAGCCATTCCACAGCCACACCAAGTCGATTGGTAACCGTCAGTTCGGTTCCATCCAACGAGGGCATGATCTCGAGCCGCAATTTGCTGGGCCGGCTACGCTGGGTCAGGAACTCCGTGGGGGTGCGCGGGCTGAGCCATCCCTGCGACAGATGCTGATGGGTGGGCATCGGCGGACCTTGCGCCGGATTCAGCCCGCTTGCCCGGCTGACCAGATCGACCCACTCTATTGTCGGCGGCTGGCGCGATTCTGCCTCGTTGTAGGCGTTGACATCTCGCAGGGGATAGACGGCCGTGTCGATGCTGAAGGTCATACCGCTCCGTGGAGACAGACCGGCATAGTACGAGAGCCGCGTCCAACTGGCGGCCTGCCCGGCCTGCTGATCAAGCGAGGTGTAGCTTCGCGCGCGAACGCGGACCCCCAGCCCATCGGTAATCAACGCATACAGAAAAAGCCCCCCCGTGATCGCCAACGCGCATAGCGGAGTGGTCACAATCAGCATCTGCAACCGACGATAACGGACCAGCAAAAGGTAATTCAGCGGACCTATGATCACCACGAAAAGTGTGATCAGGATCTGAAACGCCCCCACGGGCGCCAGTCCGACGCCGGGGATCAGAAACTTCCAGAAACCGTCCGTCTGTCCGCCAGGCAGCAACCCATTGCGCTTCTCCCACAGCAGGCGTTCGGACGACGCCCCCAGCGTTTCAACACGGGGGTTGTTGGAAAAAAGCGAGCCCTGAGAAATCACCGTGATCTGTCCAAAATCGATCGGCCTGCCAAGCAACGCGACACGGCCTTTGCCGTATTCCCAACCCCAACGGCTCAAGCTTTCCTCCGAGACCCCCAAGCGCAAGCAGATCTCAGCCAGGGTGGCCCCTTTCCTCATCTCTGCTTCCGCCCGACTCAGCAGATCCAGGATCTCTTGAGCCACGGGACCGCTCGCCACGTTCGGCAATTGAGCCAGCGCAAGGGCTTCCATCGGCATCGGCACGCCGTACGGGCCGCCATAGTTTTGCTGATTGGGCGTGTACGAAAACGAGCCGGGGGGATTCCAGCCTCGCTCCAGAGGATCGTCGGCGTCGACTCCCTCCGCAGGAACACTTATCGCAAGGTGCTTCTCAACTTCGGGCAGGCGCTCCCACTGGGGGCCAACACCCGTCACCCACAGGTTTCCTCCCGCCCGAACCCATTCCATCAGCGCCTTCAACTGCGGGCGGCGCTCGGTGGCCAGTTCCTTCAAATCAGCCTGAGTGACTGCCACCACGTCCAGGCTGGTGAATTCGATCCACCGCGAGGGGAAGTCAGCCAAGGGAATTCGCTGCACCACACGCTGGATGGTGGCCATGGACATCGCGCCGGGCGCCGACTGCTCCTCGCCGGGCAGAAGCGATGTGCCGGACGCAGGAGTTCCCGTTGGAATCTGCATGTGGCCGTCGACAAACTGCAGAGACGTGCGATCGCTGGCCAGCATCAGAATCCGTGGTTGACTGTCGTTTCCGTTATTCGTCGCGCCCGAGTTGATCGCCAGCTTCGGCAGTTCGACCCCGTCTTCAAACACTCTCAGGTTGAAAGCGCGAAGCGAACCAAACGGAACCGGGAGCGACAGCTTGACTCCCGCCGTGCCCGCCGGCAGATCGACGACTTGCTTCACCACCACGCCGATCTGATCGAGATTCCACTGATAGACTTGGAACACCAACTGCAGTTGCCGGTCGGCGGTGATCGGTTTGGTCGGAGTGAACTCGAAGCGAACAGGGCGATAGCCGCCTGTGCCCGGCCATCGCGTTTCCATTGCCATGCGCAAGTCGTAGGCTTCGACGACGTGCTCGGCTCCCCGCGATGTCTGAGCAAAGGCCCGGCCTGCGGCCAGCAGTATGGCCAGTCCCAGCAAAGCTGCCACGGCTTGTCGCTTGCTCATGATTGGAACGCTCTGCCTTCCCCTGAACTGAATCGGCAATGCGAAGGGGGTTATCCGGATGTCGGCTCGGCTGGGAGGGGGGATGCATCTCCTCGCGATTTGCGTTGTTGCAGCCCGGTGGCGAAGGTGGCGAACAGCCACGCGGCAAAAAAGAATGCGGCTTGCACCAGCAGGATGACCACCAGCGATATGAGAGCCAGCGTGACGGCTACCGCCCACGATTGGCCGCGCACGGCACAGGCCGCCACGAGAAAGAACAACGAACTGGCCCCCATCAGGGCCATTAACTGTCGCAATGAAAAGCGAGGTAGAAGCATGCCCTTGATTCTGACAGCCTGATGGAGACGGGGAAAGAGGTTTTCGCGAACTGCGGCAGGGCGCACAGAAAACGCGTGGAGGCTCGACCGGCCCCAAGGTATGCTGAGCCCAGCTTCCGTAGCCCTATTCGCTGCCGAACCGGAGAACTTGCTCATGCGTCTCACGCGACCCTGCATTTTGGCGCTGTTGCTCCTTTCGGCTTGGTTCACTGCCCGTTTCGAGGCAGCGGAACCCGTCGCGGACCGAACGACCATCGCCGCTCCCGAGGGCTGGCAATCGGCCGCGCCCCGCGACGAGATCCGCCCTACGTTTTCCTTCGACGCCAAGGCGGGGCGCGAGGGGAAGGGCGCCCTGCTGATCGAGGCCGACGCCCGCGAAGGGTTGCACGGCTACTGGACCAAGAGCTTTCCTGTGACCGGGGGCAAGCATGTGCGTTTCAAGGCCTATCGCCAGGCGACGGGCGTGGCGCTTCCGCGGCGAAGCGCCGTAGTGCGGATCACCTGGCTGGGTGAAGACGGCAAACCGGTGGGCAATGACCGCGAGCTTTCGGCCACCGCCTATCTGCCCAAGATGCGAGGCACGGTCGAGACCGAACATCCCACCGAACAGGCGACCGACACCGCCGGCTGGACCGAGGTCTCGGACACCTACCGCGTGCCGGCCGGTGCGACGAGCGCCGTGGTGGAGTTGCACCTGCTCTGGGCGAGCTCGGCCAAGATCGCCTGGAGCGACGTATCGCTCAACGAGACGGCGCCCCCCGCGCCGCGCAAGGTGCGGCTGGCAGCCATCCACTATCAACCGCGTGAAGGGAAAACTCCGGCCGACAAGTGCCGACTATTCGCGCCGCTGATCGCCGACGCCGCCAGGCAGAAGGCCGACCTGGTAGTGCTCCCCGAGACGCTGACCATCTACGGCCTGGGCAAAGACTACGCCGCAGCAGCCGAGGCGATTCCCGGCCCCTCGACCGAGTACTTCGGCACCCTGGCCAAGCAGCACGATCTGTATCTGGTGGTGGGCCTGATCGAGCGGAGCGGGCACTTGATCTACAACGTGGCCGTGCTGATCGGCCCCGATGGCAAGGTGGCCGGCAAGTACCGCAAGGTGGCGCTGCCGCGAAGCGAGATCGCCGGCGGCATGACGCCGGGGAACGAGTACCCCGTCTTCGAGACGCGGTTCGGTAAGCTCGGCATGATGATCTGCTACGACGGCTTCTTTCCCGAGGTCGCGCGGCAACTCGCGATTCACGGGGCGGAAGTGATCGCCTGGCCGGTGTGGGGCTGCAATCCTTCGCTGGCCAAAGCCCGCGCGTGCGAGAATCACGTCTACCTGGTCAGCAGCACGTACGAGGACACCTCGAGCAACTGGATGGTGACCGGCGTCTACGATCACCAGGGGGATCTGCTGGCGCAGGCCACGCAGTGGGGAACCGTGGCCGTGGCCGAAGTCGATCTGAACGCCCGCCTGCAATGGAAGAGCCTGGGTGATTTTAAGAGTGAGATCCCACGGCATCGCCCCCGCTGGGAACTGCGGGAATGAGTGCGGTATGACGGATTGGCCGTTCAAGGAAGGAACCTTTGTGATTCGAATCGTTCTCCGTTGGGTCTGCCCAGCCGCTCTTTCTCTGGCGGCCATGCTTCCGTCAATCGCCCGTTCTGCGGAACCTGCCATCTGGCTGGCCGTAGGAAACGCCGAGTTGCTGGCTGCGCTCCAGCCGCTTGCCGAGCACCGTCGGGCCGAAGGCTTGCGCCCGGTTCTCTCCAGCGAGCCGATCGGCAAGGCGCTGGCCGCTGCCGGCAAACCGGCCTTTCTGCTGCTGGTCGGTGATGACTCCGCGGCCGATCCGCAGGCTGCGTGGCATTTGGCCGCCAAACGCCGGAAGCTCTATCGTTGGCGCGAGGAGCAGTCCGAGGAGTTCGCATCCGACTCGCTATGGAGCGATCTCGATGGGGACCTCGTTCCCGATCTGCCAGTGGGGCGATTGCCGGCCCGCTCGGCGAAGCAGGTCGCACAGGCGGTCGAGAAGATCCTGGCCTATGAGCGGCGGCCAGCAAGCCAAGCCGATCTGCGATTGCCAATCTGGACCGGCACGCCCAACTATGGCGCTGCGATCGATGCCCTGTCGACCGGCCTGCTCCTCAGCGCGCTCGGCGCCGATGCGCCCCGCTGGAGCGAACCGTGGGTATTGGCCGGCGATCCAAGGCATCCGCTCTGTGGCTGGCCCGATGACCAACCGGCTCAGTTTGCATCGGCCTGCAAGGCTCAAGGCGCGGTTAGCGTGTTGATGGGGCACGGCAATGAAACGCTCTTCTATTCCATGGCGCGGGGAGACAAGCCCATCACGCTGAGTGCGGGGGATGTACGCGTGCCTTGGGGGGAAGGGGCGCCGACACCTGCGCTGGTGATGTTCACCTGTCTGAACGGCAACTTCTCCGGGCGCGAAGAGTCGCTGGCCGAATCGCTCTTCGCGTTGCCGGGCGGTCCAGTGGCAACCATCGCTGCCACCACCGAATCGCATCCGTTGACCAACTACTTCTCGAGCATGGCTCTGCTGGCTCGATTGAGCAGCGGCGGCGAAAATCGGCTGGGGAGCCTGTGGTTCGCTGCGCAGCGCGATGCGGCAAAAGCGCGCAGCCTGTTCATGGAATCGCTGTTGAAAGACGTGGAAGGCAAACGGGAAGACGTGATCGATGTGGAGCAACTGCGGAGGGATCAGCAGTTGATGTACTCTCTGCTGGGCGATCCGGCCACACGCCTGCCGGTTCCAATGCCGTTGGCAGCGAAGGTAGCGAAGACCAGCACCGGCTGGCGATGGCATGCAGCGCGCCCTGCGGAGGCGGGCAACCTGGCCGTGACGCATCGCGCTCGAACGCCGGCGCTCAAGCCGCTCGATAAACCGCTGGTCGATCCGGCCCGGGCTCGCGCTTCGGCGCTGGAGGCCAATCAAACGTTTGTCTTCCAGCCCCTCGCCGAGATCCCAGCCGACTCGGCCTGGGAGGGGACGCTCGATCAGCCCGGCATGCTGCGGCTGGCAACCGTCGTGAAGGGACGCCTGCATGTGGCGGTGCTGAAACTGGACTGACAGCGCCTGCTACTTTCCCGAATCGCGGACCAGCAGCACATACGTCGCTCCCCCCACGCCCAGCGCGATCGGGATGCCGAAGAAGACAAAGCCCACGAAGAAACCCCAGACCGTGGCCAACAAGGTGAAGTACGTGAGCGCGGCCAGAAAGACCAGATCGAGCGTCTTGCCCCGACTGATTGCCAGCGAGTGTTCGACCAGTTGGCTGAAGCTCAGGTGCGGGCGGTCAATCACAGCGAACGGAACCCAGCCCAATCGCACTCCGTACAACATGCCCCCCACGAAAAACATCAAACCGCCCAGAAGCTGCGCGACCGGGAACTGGGTCATAAGCATCATGAACCAGATCGCAGCCAGCGGAAGGTGCAGCGTGGCGGTCAGACCGACCCACAGGGTCATCATGGTCACGACGCGCGGCAAATCGTTCATGCCCGAGAAGACGACACCGACCTCGGGCTGAGAACCTCGCGCCGCGCGGACAGCCAGTGCCCCCATGCCAGCCAGCAGCAACGGCAACAGCGGCAAGCACCCTCCCAATGACGCAAACACGATGGCCGCCAGGAAGAACGCATTGAAGTTCCCCTTCATCACTTCCCAGCCATAGGCCAGCGCACTATAGACCGTGAACCGCCGTGGAGTGGGCCGCACCGGCTGCAACGGCTCGAAGGGTTCGGGCGGCTGAAACTGCGGGATGCTGGCCGAAGAAGGCGGAGGCGCCGCCAGCGGCTTCGAGGGAGCGGGCGCCGTTGGAGATGACGCCGCGAGGGATGGAAGCGGTGCGGCCGGCGCTTCCGCGATGTGGGGCGAAGGAGCCGATGCAGTATCTGACTGTGGCGCCGGCGACACGACCGGGGCAGGGGCCGGCACCAGCATCGTCAAGTTGCACTGCGGGCACGTCGCTTGCATCCCCGCGGAGTCGTCGGGGGTCTGCAGCAAGGCCTGGCACTGAGGGCAGAGAAACTCGATCGGCATCGGACCTCACCGCAACGCATGGAGAAGGGGACATTATGCGCGACGCGCCCGCGGGGCGACAGTCGTATTCCCCGCCGAATGGCTGGCCAGTCCGACGGACAACTTGTTAAGATCAAGCCAGCTTTCCTCGGAAAAATGGCCCTCCCCCACGAGACATCCCATGCATCGCCCTTGGTTTCCATGGCCCCTCCTTGTGCTGGCTCTTCTCATCGGCGTCACCCTCCCGTCCTGGGCCGCCCCCTTGCGCGACGACGTTCCGCCGCTGGTATTCGAGCTCTCCATCGACGGCGAAACCTTTCTGATCGAGCCCGAAAAGCAGGTGGACCTGAAGAGCAAGGACCATCCGGGCACAGTCTACAAGGTAGCGCTCAGGCTGGCGCAGCGGCAGCGTTGGGTGCTGAACAACATTCGCTTTGAGTACGACGGCGCGTTCCGAGTGGATGACGACAACGAAACAGCCACACGCACGGCCACGCTGACCCACGAGTTGGGCTTCTCGCTGGCGGTCATCGACCTGGGCGTGGCCCCCACGCCGACCGAGGCCCCCAAGATCCTCGAACAGCTCTCCGGCTCGCTGGCGAACTCCTACAAGCAAGGGGGCGCGACCGAAGTCACGGTCTTGAAGCCAGTCGACAAAAAGTTCGGCAAGTCGGCCGGCAAGGAGGTCCGCATCGACTATGTGGATCGCAACAAAAAGAAGTCGACGACGTTGATCGCCCTGATCCCCAGCGGCAAACAGGCGGGCGCTTGCGTTTTGAACTTCCCCACCGAGCGCGAGGCCGACATCGTGTCGCTGGCCAAGGTCACCCTCGAAACGATCGCGGCCAAGTAACGGCAAGGCAGCGTCAATTTGCAGGCACACGTTGTGTACTGCGTTATCGCGGCAGTCGATGCTCCTGCACGGGCGACAGCGCTCCCGAGAGTGCCTGCAGGAACGCGATCAGATCCTGCACTTCGCTGGAGGATAGCTCGAAGGGACGGAGCTTGGGACTGAGATTCGGGTTGGCTTGACCTCCCTTCGCATACCAGGCAATCACCTCTTGGAGACTGTCAAGCTGACCATCGTGCATGTAGGGATGCGTGTGGGCGATATTGCGCAGTGTCGGCGTCTTGAAAGCCCCGTGATCCTGCGGATTGCTTGTGACGCGAAAACGCCCGGGGTCGGGCTCGGGCCGCTCCGTACCCACGCCCAGGTTGTGATACTGCTCGTCGGTGTAATTCGCCCCGGTGTGACAGGCGGCGCAGCCCAGCCGATCGGAACGAAACAACTCCTGGCCGCGACGGGCGGCTGGTGAGAGTGGTTCGACCCCGGCGAGAGTCTCGAGCTCAGTCTTGAGCGACGTTTGTTCCGGAGTGAGTTCGCGTCCCTTCAGCCGGGACAGTTCGCGATCGACATCGACATGGGACGGCCCCGTGACGATCGCCCGTTGGAAGGAAGCCAGGGCCTTGCCGACCGCGTCCATGCTGAGCTCGCCAAAGATCTTCTCGAACTGCAAACGATAGCCGGGGATTGCGGCGATGCTGGCCAGGCAGTCCTCGTGGGTGTTGGCCATCTCGCGCGCATCGCGGATCGGCTCAACGGCCTGGGCCTCGAGCGACGCCGATCGGCCATCCCAGAATTGCGGCCCCGAAAGAATGCGATTGAAGACGACGGGGACCGTTCGCAGGGCGTCTTCAGGGCGTTCGAGGTTGTGCCCCGGATGGGCAAACTGATCGCGCGGGGGATGGCACGATCCACAACTGAAGTGCTGGGCGTTCTTCGAGAGCCGCTTGTCGAAGAAGAGCTGCCGACCCAGTTCGATCTTGGCCCGCGTCAGGGGATTTTCAGCCGGAACACTGAGCCGCGCGGCATCGTCGCGCAGGCCCACGGGCAGGATAAAATCGAGAGGCTCATGGTTTCGCGGCTCGGCGAGCCAGCCCTCGATCTCGGCCTCTTTAAGAGGGCCTTGCCCACTGATCCCGGCGGTCAGGCTCGGCGAGTCGAGTCGCAGCTTCGCCCCTTCGAACACATCGGCGGGCCGCTCGACCAGCACGTCGTCGTGAACGCGGCGCACGCCCATCGCGGGGGGCGCTATCGGAGCGCCACAGCCCAGGGCTGCCGCCACGAAGAAAAAGCCGGCGAAGGTGAGCGGAGTTCTCGCCATGGATCGGAACACAGGACGAAATGGGAGGGGACGGCCTGTTAGCATTGTAGCATCTGTCGCCTTGGCTCCCGCATCGCCCGTGTTACAAACTCTTTGCACGCGCGGTCGCTGGTTATGTTAGATTCAGGGGACAAAGGCGTTCGTTCCCGAGATCTCCGTGGACATGGCCATGTCGCACTTCTCACTCGTGGCTTGTTGTCGCAGTACTCTATTGCTGTTGCTGATGGGCTCCGTGTCCCTGGCTGGTCCACCGGCCAAGTCCGAGACTGCCGCGCGAGTCGCCGCCGACAAGCAGGCTCGGGCCGCGCTGGCCCAGGCTTGCCATGCGTCCGCCGTGCAACTGGCCGACAGGCTAGGCGAAGGCTGCCAGGTGATCGAACGCCCGCCGTTCGTAATCGGCGGCAATCTGCCGGCCGAGGAGTTGGCCAAGTGGCATACGCAAACGATTGCGCCGGCCGCTCGGGCGATGGCCTCCAGCTATTTCACCGTCGCGCCCGACAAGCCGATTACGGTGCTGCTGTTTCCCGATGAGAAGAGCTACGACCACTACGCGAAGACGCTCTTCGGCGATCAGGGTGTCTCCGTCTACGGCTACTACAAGCCGAGTCAACGGACGCTGGTCATGAACATCGGCACCGGCGGAGGGACGCTGGTTCACGAGTTGACGCACGCCCTGGCCGACTTTGACTATCCGGACATTCCCGATTGGTTCAACGAAGGGCTGGCCTCGCTGCACGAGCAGTGCCGCTTTCGCGAAGAGAAGGACGAGTTCTGGATCGAGGGGCTGGAGAACTGGCGGCTTCCGATTCTGCAGGAAGCGATCCGCGACAAGGAACTGCGCAGCCTCAAGTCGCTGATCGCCGACGACGACTTCCGCAGCACGCGCGTGGGGGCAAACTACGCCCAGGCCCGCTACTTCTGTCTGTATCTGCAGCGAAAAGGCCTGCTGAAGGAGTTCTATCGGCAGATGCGGCTACAGCCCAAGCAAGATCGACTCGGGATCAAAGCGGTCGAGAAGATCGCCCCGGCCAAGTCATGGGCGGCGCTGGACGCCGACTTTCAAGCCTGGGTGTTGGAGCTCAAACGTTAGAGTAGTTTCTCACGCAGTTGGCGTTTATCGGTTGGCAGTGGTTCGTACGCGGCAAGGCGCTTGCCGCGGGTGAATTTGCGTTACCACAGGTGCTACCGGCGGCTCGCGCCTTGCCGCTCACCTGCAACGTCGAATAGGTCACCACACTTCCGAGACACGACGTTAGGCGTTTATCGCAGCGCCTCGTCGGTCTCGGCCGGCTTGTCCATCCGCACCATCAGGTACGAGTCCGTCTTGTTGTCGCCATGGTGCACCAGCACCGGGGTCTCGTTCTGCGTCAGGTTGAAGACACCGGTGTCGAAGACCGTGGTCTTGTTGTCGCCAACCGTCCAACAGGCACGCTGTGTGGTCCGATCGACAGCGCCTTGAATGGGGACCGCCTTGTCCGCTTCGGTATTGAAGTAGACGCCGGAGATCAGCCCCTCTTTGCTGATAGCCAGTTGCATCAGACGGGGCGACTCTTTCTCGTCGGCGCTCAGGCTCAAGGCAAACACACCCAGCGGCATCCACTCGGTCTTCTCCTGCTCCTCCTTGGTCGCTGGGATCGGCGTGGCAGCCAGTGCCTGAGCCGTGGCAGCGTACTCTTCGCCGGTGGCTACGGGGGCTTCGTTCACGTAGACGGTGTCGTTCACATACGTCACGTTCGACCCATAGTCGTAGTAGGTCGGCTGTCCCCAGGCTCCCCCGACCACAAATGCAGTCACAGCGCCCCAGGTAGGAACTCCCCACCAGTAGCCCCACGGCCGGTTGTAGTAGTGGTTGCCCCACCACAGATGGCAGTTGCCGTGGTTGTTCCACCAGTTATTGTTGAACCAGGGCCGCGTATGCCCCTGCCAGTGGTTGTGCACATTGTTGCCCCAGTCGTGCCAGTGGCTGGAAGGAGGCAGCCGGTTCCCAGGTCGATTGATCGCCTGTTGCCACTTGTCGCGGATGCCGTTGACCTGGCCGGGCGTCAGATCGGGACGATTGGGCCGGCCACCCGGGCGATCGACGATCGGACGCTCGGGGCGAATCGGCCGATCGATCCCGGGACGATTCGGCCGATCGCCGGTGCCGGGTCGATTGCCAATATTGGGCCGGTCGCCAATGTTCGGGCGATCTCCGATGTTCGGCCGGTCCCCAATGCCAGGTCGATCTCCCCCAGGAACTCTGCCCGGAAGTGGCGTGGGACGGGGCAGTCCGATGAAATCGCTCAAGTCTCCCGGTGAGGGGCGCGTTCCGACATTCGGCCGATCGCCAATGTTGGGCCGATCACCGATATTCGGGCGGTCGCCAATGTTGGGCCGATCGATCCCAGGGCGCGTGGCCGGCCGCGTCGAAGGAGTGGATGGTCGAACACTGGGGATCGAGCCCGGTCGCGAGAAGTCCGGTCCCATGGTCGTCGGCCGATTGAAATTCGGGCCCATCGTCGAGGGCAAGCTCGGTCGTATACTGGGACGCGTGCTCGGCTGGTTGACCTGCGGCCGTTGAATCGGATTGGGCCGCGGCGTCGGATTCGGCCGGCTGATCTGCGGCGGCCGCGCGCTCGGAGCATTAGGCCGGGGCGCAGGACGCGACATCGTCGGGACACTGGGCCGCGCGGCCGGACGTGCACCGCCACCCCCGCCTCCGGGACGGGCGCCGCCAGCGCCACCGCCGGGTCGTGCTCCTCCCCCGCCTCCTCCGCCAAAGCCGCCTCGACCTGCCGCCAGGGATTGCCCTGTCGCGCTTAGAACCAGCGTCGCCAGCAACATCGCCCCCACGCAACCGCGCACCATTGGGTGCAGCATTCCCGTCTTCATGGATCACCTGCTTGTTGGAGAGGGAAGTTACTTGGCGGCCGGCTTCTGACGAAGGACTTTCACCTCGTCGATGTTCGGCAGGATCTCGCCGTCGACTTCGCGGGCATTCATCTTGGTGGTGTAGGTGTCGTTGTCCACCTTCTGCAGGATCTGCGTGCTGTTCCAACGTCGGCCGTCGGCAAACACGCCTTTGATCTTGATGGACCAGCGGTCCCCCTCGCGGCTCCAGGTCCCTTCGCCGTAACCGCCGTCGGAGTCGAAGACCCACGAACGGATCTGATTGGCCAGCGGATCCCAGCCGATGATCTGCGTCCCCTCCAGGTCGATCTGGTCCTTCACCACCACTCGATAGCTGCGAGTGATGAAGCTGCGGTTGGCCGTCCAGGCCCCCTTCGTCTCCACCGTGGCGTCGCGCGCGTCGTCGGCCCAGTTGCCGACCAGCCATTCCAGCTCCTTCAGCCGGTCATAGGGGGTCGTGCCGGCCGGGCGGTCCGACTCGCGGATGCTCTCCAGAAACCACTGCCCGTCTTTTTTGAGCATCACGATCGTGAAGTCGGCCTCGACGGGGTCTTCACTGGCACTGCTGGCGGTCGAAATCCCTTCGACAATCGCCACGTCGGGCGTGACCAGCCGAACTTCTTCGATCACGGCCGCCAGCTTGCGATCCTTGTTGTCGGCGAACGACTGCTTGAAGCTGGCTTCGATCGCCTCGCGACCAGCGATCCGCTGGTTGGTCTCGGGATGATGATAGACGCCGGTGGGCGACCAGAGCTTGGCAAACCGGACGGCATCGCGTTCGTTGAACGCCGACACCACCGACTGCAGCGTGGTCTTCACCGCGGGGTCGACGGTCGGGGCGGTAAGCGGAAGTTGCGCCCGCGCAGACGATGTCAGCAGGGCCAGCAACGCGACGACGATCCAGGGTGCAACTCGGCTGCGTAACATACGAATCTCCGGGGGAGCTCTCGGCCAGTGATTACCAGGGAGTGGGACTGATTATAGCGCCCGCGGCGCGCGATGCGAGAGGTAGCCTGCGGCAGTCATTTCCGACTTGCGATGCGCGCCTGGCGCTCATCCTGAGCGACCGACTGCCTTCTCAACGTCGACAGTCGCTGGTAGGCGCGCGACCGATCGCGTGTTCCAGGGCCACGTTGCGATGGATTCGAAAGGCGGCACGCCGAATGCGTTACGACCTCCTCGTCTGTGAATCGTCCCCTTCAAGGATGATCGCCCCGTAAACTTGGAGATGCAGTTATGAGAGGCTTTTTGTTATTGATCCTGGTCCTGGTGTTCGTGGCAGCCATTTTCACGGGCGTCATTTACTTCCGCAACGACAGCGAGTCGACTTCGATCCATTTCGACAAAGACCGTCTCGACCAGGTCGAGATCAAGACAATCGATGCTGCGAAGCGAACCGTTGAGAAAGTGAAGGAAACGACCAACGAGATCCGTAACGACGTGAAGCGCGACGAGCCCGCTCCTCCGCCGACCGTGGTGCCCAAGGTCCCGGCGAACGACGCGCTGCCGCAGTAGGCTGAAAGTAGCAGGCACACGGAGAGGCTGTGACTTTTGTTCGCCCTCTTCACTAGCCCGACGCGCTAGCGAGGGGAACAGGTCGGCGACGTCGCCTGGAGGTGCCCCTGGCTGGCGCGTCGGGCTGTGTTGCGTTCCGACGCGCCACCATTCGCGGACGGCGCACGGAGTGCGCCTGCTACCCGCGTGCCAGCAGTTTCCCTGCTGGCACTGAAAGTGGTCTGGACCCTCCTGGATCGATCTGGGACAGTACCTCCCCCGCGCGCCCCAAGTCCGGCCAGCGCGGGGTCGATCGGTCAAGGAGGACCACCGCATGAACGCATCGCGCGCTGCGCTGCAGCCGTCGTTTACGCCCGAAGATCAACTCATCTACGCCCGCGAAATCGTCCGCATCGAGACCCAGGCGTTGCTCCACCTGGCCGAACGCTTGGACGACGAGTTCTGCCGAGCGACCGCGCTGTTGACCTCCTGCACCGGTAGTGTGCTGGTCACGGGCATCGGCAAGGCCGGGCTGATCGGGCAGAAGATCATGGCCACACTGGCCTCGACCGGCACGCGCAGCCATTTCCTCCATCCCGCCGAAGCCGTGCATGGCGACTTGGGTCGCGTTCGCGCCGACGACGTGGTGCTGGCCCTTTCGCAGAGCGGCGAGACTGAAGAAGTGGTCCGCCTGCTCCCTTCGCTCCGTTCTGCCGGCGTGCCGATCATCGCCGTCACGGCCAGCCGCAAGAGCACGCTGGGCCGCGCGGCCGGCGTCGTGTTGGAACTTGGCCCGCTCAAAGAAGCCTGCACGCACGGGTTGGCCCCCAGCACCAGCACCACGGCCATGCTCGCGCTCGGCGATGCCCTGGCCTTGGTAGCCAGCCGCATGCGTGGTTTCGCCCGCGAGGACTTCGCCCGCTTTCATCCGGGCGGAAGCCTGGGCCGCAAATTGCTCAAGGTCGAAGACAAAATGAGGCTGCGTCATCAGTGCCGCATCTCTTCGGACGAAGCGACCGTGCGGCAGGTCTTCATCGAGTTAAACCGCCCCGGCCGACGAACCGGCGCCATCCTGCTGGTCGACGCCGAGGGGAAGCTGAGCGGGCTCTTCACCGACAGCGATCTGGCCCGGCTCTTCGAGCGGCGCTTTGACGACGCGCTCGATGGTCCGATCTCGGCCGTGATGACCCGCCAACCGACCACGGTCTGCGTCGGTGCGCCGCTGGTCGACGCCGTGGCGATCATGGCCGAGCGCCGCATCAGCGAGTTGCCCGTGATCGACGACGGGCGCGTGCCGCAGGGGCTCATCGACGTGACCGACATAGTCGGCATGATTCCCGAGGAGAGCCTGTAGTCTCAGATCTCAGATCGGAAATCTGAAAATCGAGAGTTGAGAATCGAAAACACGCTGTTTATTCCTACTAGCCACTAACCACTTCCCCTTCTCCCTTGCTTCGACGCCTCGGCCACAGCCTGATGGTCCTACTCGTCGCCCTGGCGGCGCATTTCGCCTATGCGCGATTGGCAGTTCCACTAATCGAGCCGCTGGCGGCTGCGCCAACTAAGTCGGTAACGACCAAGACCGTGTCCGCGGTCGCCCCGCGCATCGACATGCTCCCCTGGTTCGTCGAAGGGGACTGGGAACTCGACCCGCTCAACAAGATTCTCGAAACACCCGATGGCATCCTGGTGCTGCAGCAGTACCACAATCAGCCCGACGGCACGGTGGTGATTGAGCCCTGCACGATGATTTTTCTGGCGAAGGGGGCCGAGAAATCGGCTCAGGATCGCGCTGCTCAAGCCACCATCCTGCAAGCTCCTCAGGCCGTGCTGCGGCTCGATCAACCGCTCGATCTGAAAACCGGACGCGTCGGCCGCTTGATTGGCGGGCGGCTCGACGGGCCCGTTTCGATTCGCAGCCGCAATCGCCTGGACGGACCCGAGGACGACCTCGATATTCGAACCAAGAATATTGAGATGACCGGCAATCGCATGGTGACGGACGAAACGGTCGACTTCCGGCTGGGCCCCAATCATGGACATGGCAAGCGGCTGCGGATCGAACTGCTGCCGGGAGACAAACCCAACCGCAATGCCCCCACCTTCAACGGCATCAAGTCGCTGGAGCTGCTGGAAGACGTTTGGATGCATCTGGACCTGAAGACGGCCCAGCGTCCGGGGCCCGCAGCGAATGAAGTCACTGGCGCGAAGCCGGGCGAGATCGCCCCTGCCCTGCCGGGCAAAGAGCCCTCTAAGCCGGCCGCCCCTTCGGCTGCCGACGACACAATCGCCGTGGAAGTCTCCTGCCGCGGCCGATTCCGCTTCGACATGGTTGAGCATGTGGCCACCTTTGCCGAAAAGGTTCATGTGCTCCGCGTCCCCAAGCTGACGCCGACCGACGCGCGCGGTTTCGACCAGTTAGATTGCCAGCAGTTGTCGATTTACTTCACCCCGATCAAAGTCCCAGGGGCGGCACCGACCAAGGGCATGCCCAAGCTGGCCTTCGAAAGACTGCTGGCGACAGGCCAGCCCGTGATGATCCGTTCCCCCGCGCGCAAGATCGAAGCCCGCGGCGGCATTCTGGAATGGACTGAGTCGAAGAGGACGCTTCGCTTGTCGTCGATGCGAGCCTCGCCCGGCAAGCCCGCAGAACCTGCCTGGCTGGCGCAGGGCTCGAATGAAATCACCACGGACGAGTTGGAATGCCAGATGGACGACAAAGGTGGGATCCTGAAGGCCCGTGCCACAGGGCAGGGCAAGATGCGCGGCGTCGGTCCGCGTCCGGCGGGCGGCAAGCCTGTGGCCGGCAGCGCTCCCATGCAGGCCACCTGGCAGAAAGAGCTGACCATGGCCCCCGAAGGGGACTTGAAGCTCGTGCGGCTGATGGGCGAAGCCACGGTCTCGATGCCCGAGTCGGGCCAGTTGGCGGCCGACGAGATCTATCTGTGGCTGGCCGATCGTCCCGCGCCCCGTCGGCCTCCCGGCATGCCCGCTCCCAAGGTGGAGCCTGGCTCCAATGCCTTGCCGCACAAGATGGCCGCCCGGGGCCGCGTCGAGATCGAGTCGCAGCCGCTCGTCGGTCGCGTCACGCAACTCGAAGTCTGGTTCGATCATCGCGAGGCCCCGCCCGCCAAGCCCGCGCCAACCGCTGCGGCGCCGCGTCCCTCGGAACCGGCTGCGCCGGGACAAGCGGTGCTCACGGACCAGCCTCAGCAGGCTGAACCGTCGGTCGCGCCCAAGCAGCGGTTCTTCATGCAGGGGGAGTTGCTGCGTGCCCGCATGGTGGTGGAGGGCAAGAAGACCAGCCTGGGCGAAGCCTGGATGGAAGGACAGGTCCGCGTGCGCGAACTGGTTCCTCCGCCCAAGGCGCCCGTTCCCTTCGGCGATCGCGAGACTCCTGCTTCGCCGCTGGTGCTCACCGGCGACACGGTCCATCTGGTGAACGACGATCTGGCTCGCGCCGCGGTGCGGGTCACGGGTCAGCCCGGCCACTTCGAAGGGCAAGGCCTGACCCTGGAAGGAGCCGTCATCAACGTCAGCCAGGCGCAGAATCGGCTGTGGGTCGATGGGCCTGGGCTGTTTCGCGTTCCTGTCAAACAAACGATGGCAGGCCTGGGGCCGCCGGATGCAGTCGCGCGGTCGGCCCCGATCGCTCCCACCGCTGAGGAGACCCCGCTCGAAGTTCGCTGGCAAGGGAGCATGGTATTCGACGGCCTGGAGGTTCGTTTCCGCGAACAGGTCAAGGCCTCGCTACCGCCCCGCTTGCTGCTGACGCCCGAGATGGTGGTGCGGCTGACCCAGCGATTCGACTTCACGCAGCCGGGTCCCAAGGGAGTGCGACCCGAGATCGAAACCGTGGCCTGCCCCGAGCAGTTCCAACTCGATAGCCGAACGATGCGCGAGAAAGAGCAAGTCTCGGTCGAGCGCATGGAAGCCCGCGGGCTGCTGCTCAATCAGAAATCAGGCGGAGTGACCGCGCAGGGACCGGGCACGCTGGTGCAAGTCCGTCGCGGCGGAAAAGCTCTGCTCCCCGGCGTCGGTCAACGCCCGCCGGCAGCCGCGCCGATCGAGTCCGATGCGGCCGCGGAACCCGAAGGACTCAACTACCTGAGCGTCCAGTTCCTGGGCGGACTGGCGGGCAACATGTTCACCAAAGAGATGGCGTTCCAGCAGCAGGTCGAGACCCTGTACGGTCCCCTTGAAGACTGGGAGCAGAGGCTGTCGGTCGAGGAGCTTCGTCCGACAGACATGTGGCTCCGCAGCGAACGGCTCTCGGTTCGTCAAAGCCCCGTCGACAGGACGGAGCAGGCCGAGATGGAAGCCGAAGACAATGTTCGCGTCCGCAGCCGCGAGTTCACCGCCTGGGGCGGGCGGATGTCGTTCAGCCAGGCCAAGGATCTGCTGATCCTGGAAGGGGACACGCGCACCGAAGCTCAGCTCTCGCGACAGCCCAAGGTGGGCGGGCCGATCGATCGGGTCTCGGCCCGCAAGATCTACTTCTGGCCATCGGCCGACCATGTGAAGCTCGAGGGCTCGCCCGGTGCCGAGCTCGGCAATCTGGGCGGCGGTGGCGGTGGTAGCAAAGAACCGCCCCCCGCACGGGCTCGGCCGCGGTAAGGCAGCGCCCCGCGCAGGTGGGGCCAGTTCTGTCGGCACTCAAACTGAGCTGCATGGCGCTAGCCGCCGGTGAGTTTGCCAGGGGCTACCGGCGGCTAGCGCCGTGCCGCTCACCGCCAACTTGAATCCGAACCGCCCCCCGCACGTCTGAGACACTCCGCGTTGGTTCTCAGTTGCATGGCACAGTGGTCGAGTCTTCTGGTAGAATCCAGACATCCACCCCATCGCGTGCAAGGAGCCCACGGTGCCCAGCCTGACGGTCGAGAACTACATCAAGACGATCTACCAGCTTTGCTCGGCACAGAGTGGTAAGCCGGCCGCCACGGGCCAGGTAGCCGGGGCGCTGGCCGTATCGCCTGGCACGGTCACCAGCATGCTGAAGACGCTGAGCGAAAGCGGCTTGGCGACCTATACGCCGTACGAAGGGGTGCGGCTCACCTCGCCCGGCAACGCGCTCGCGCTGCGCATGCTCCGTCGGCATCGGCTGATTGAACTCTTCCTGGCCAAGACACTCGGCTTGGCCTGGGACGAAGTGCATGAAGAAGCCGAGCACATGGAGCACGCCGTCAGCGACCGCCTGGTCGACCGCATCGACGCCTTCCTTGAGTATCCCGAAGTCGATCCGCACGGCGATCCGATTCCCGCCGCCGATGGAAGTTTGCGCCAATGCGATGGCGCCCTGCTGGCAACCTGCAACGCCGGCGAAGCCTTCCGTCTGACGCGCGTTCTCGATCAATCTCCCGAGTTCCTGCGCTACCTGACCGAATCGGGGCTATCGCTGGGAGTTCGCGGCCAGGTGCTGGCCAACCGCGCCGAAGCGGGGATCGTGACCGTGACGATCGATGGACAGCAGACCACGCTCGGTCGCGAAGCGGCCGGCAAGTTGTTGGTCGCTGCCGAAGGGTAAATCGCCCAACTCCTCGGTTCCAGGAATGGGCACCTATCTCGCATCGCATTGGTGGGCAGTGTGAAACGAGGCTCCATCCTACGCCTGCGGACTTGTCTCGCTTAGCGTGTCTCGCGAAACGCTCTCGTCAGGCCGCAGCCGCCAATACGCCGCCAGCAAGCTGCCAATCACCGAATGGAACGTCGCCGAGACGGCGCACGGGGTCGCGGCCGCCGGCATCTTCGGAAAGCTCTGCTGGGCCAGCACCGCGCCCAGGCCGGAGTTCTGCATGCCGACCTCAATCGAGATCGTGCGGCAATCGTTGAGAGGGTAACCAAGCAGGCGGGCGAACAGATAGCCCGAGGCAAAGCCCAGCGCGTGCAGCGTGAAAACGGCCCCCAGCAGCACCCCGCCCGAGGTGCGAATATCGATAGCGTTCTTTCCGATGATGCTGGAGCAGACCATGGCGATTGTCAGCACAGATACCAGGGGTGCCAGGGGCAGCGCAGCTTTCACCGCACGAGGAAAGCAGTAGTTCAGCAGCATTCCCAACAGAATCGGCGCGAGCACCACCTGCACGGTCCCCAGGAACAGACTCCAGGGATCCACTTCGACCCGGCTCCCTGCGAGCCACCAGGTAAGGAGCGGCGTCATCAGGATCGCCCCAAAGGTAGAGCACATCGTCATCAACACGCTCAGCGCCACATTGGCCCGCGCCAGATACGTGACCACGTTCGAGGCGGTCCCCCCCGGGCAACACGAGACCAGGATCAGTCCGACCGCCCAGGCGTCGTTGAGTTGGAACAGCCAGGCGGTGGTCCAGCCCGCGAGCGGCATCAACAGATACTGGGCGACGAACCCCGCAACGATCTTCTTGGGCTCGCGAAGCACCTGGCGGAAGTCTTCAAGGGTCAGGGTGAGCCCCATGCCGAGCATGATGAGCCCTAGTCCCCAGACGATGTAGGGGCCCGTGAACCAGGTGAACAGCGGTGGATGGAGGAGCGCCGCAATGCCACCTGCCAAGACCCAAAGAGGGAATAGATTGGTCAAGATCTCGAGCGTGCGGATCATGCGCTGAAAGGGCTTATTGCCATCGCCCTTTTTGTTGCGCCAAGGGCTTCGGGAGAGGCACGGAAGCGAAAGTCTTACACGCGGGTGGCGAATACGCAATGGATTGGGAACTCGCCCGCGTAGCACTCGCCCCCACTGGCCAAGGAGTGGTAATGGCAGCATTCCACACGGAAGGAAAGCTGGCGATTGACCTTAATCAAGTTACCGAGTTTGACGGTTGTACGGCTGCCGACTGCACCCCTCGAAAGGCTCCCTTCGATTGTGGTAATTCCATTTGACGTGGGGCCTTACGCACCTTCTAATTAAATGGTCGATCGGATTTTCTGGGGCGACGAGAGCGGGCGGCTGGACGTGGGGATAGTCTGGCACGCGCGCACTCGGTTCCCTTCTGCGATGAAGATTTAGTTTTCCAGCGACTGCGTGGCGAAGGGCCAGCCAATCGGCTCTCTTCACCACGGTTCGTCACATCTGCGTTGCTTTTTCGGGGCGGTCGGAGAGGGTCATGGCCGGCAAACCGTCGGACGACATCGAACAGTACAAGCGCGTGCTGACCGAAAGCGGCTTGATCAACGAGAATCAGCTTCACAGCGTTCTCGATGAGCTGGAGCAAGAGCACGGTAATCGGCCTGGCGACAGTACGATCCTCGCGCGCCGACTGATCGACCGCAAAATGGTCACCCCCTGGCAGAACACCCACCTGATGCAAGGGCGTCACAAGGGCTTCTTCCTGGGGCGCTACAAACTGCTGGGCCATCTGGGCTCGGGCGGTATGAGCACGGTCTACTTGGCCGAGCACATGCACATGCGCCGCAAGGTGGCGATCAAGGTGCTGGCGGAAGTAGCCGCCGAAGATACGGCCAAAGTCTCCCGCTTCTTTATCGAGTCGCAGGCCATTGCCGCGCTCGATCATCCGAACATCGTCCGCGCGCACGACTTCGACACCGACGGCAAGTTCCACTACCTGGTAATGGAATTTGTCGAAGGCCCCGATGTGCAGAAGTTCGTCGACACGAACGGTCCGCTCTCTTTCGAGGAAGCGGCCGAATTCATTCGCCAGGCCGCCGCGGGGCTGCATCACGCCCATCTGCGGGGCATGATCCATCGCGACATCAAGCCCGCCAATCTGCTGATGGATCCCTCGGGGGTCGTCAAGATTCTGGATATGGGCGTGGCCCGTATTACCAATCGCGAAGAGGTCTCGCTGACCTTGGAGCAAGGGATCGACATGGTCGGCACGGTCGACTATCTGTCCCCCGAGCAGGCCCTGGACAGCCACCACGTCGACGTGCGGGTCGACATATACAGCCTGGGTTGCACGCTTCTCTTCTTGCTCACCGGCCACGCCCCGTTCCCCACCGGAACGCAGGCGCAGCGGCTGCTGAAGCACCAGATGGAGATGCCCAATATTCTGAACGATCGGCCGGACTGCCCGCCCGACCTGCTGGCCATTGCCAACAAGATGATGGCCAAGCTGCCGGGCGAGCGCTACCGCTCGGCCGAAGAAGTCGTGGTGGCCCTGGCCGATTGGCTGGGGCGCCGCAAGGCATCGGGCGGGGCCTCGCAAGCCCCCGCGCAGCCGATGCAGCCCGTCCGTCCGGCGGCCGACACGCTGGAAGTCTCGAAGCAGCACACCTTGATGGTCCGCGCCGGTGAATCGGGGATCAACCTGGCCAGCAATCCGCTCTCGGATGTAGGCGCGTCGGGCATCAATCTGGCCGGCGGACAGTCGGGCCTGGGGTTGTCCTCGAACAAGATTCAATTTGAGTGCGAGTTCTGCAGCATGCAGATTCGGGCGCCCGGCAACTCGGCCGGCAAAGTGGGCAAGTGCCCCAAGTGCAAAGCCAAGCTCGTCATCCCCCATCCTGACGCGAGCATTCGCATCGATGGGCTGAAGGAGTTGTTGGCCAACTTCCTCACGGCCACGCGAACCGGCGACAAGCAGTGGTTTAGCTCGCTGGTGAAGAACCTGACGATCCCCAAGTACGAGCTCTGGGCCCGCGAAGTCTTTGGCCCGGAACTCGGCCTGCGTGTCGCGGTGGAGTACGCCCAGCAGTTGCCTCGCTTGGATTATTCGCTGAGCGACTTCTTCGCGAAGATGGTCGCGCGCTCCAAGGGTGAGATCTACGTGCGCCGCATCGAGCAGGCCGCGCCGGAAGAGACGACCCAGGTGAACAACACCCTGTCGGCAATGGACAAGCCAACCGTGCTGTACACCGGCCGCTTCGCCGCCCCAGGCGAAACCAAAGGGGGCGGTATCCTGCTGGCATCGTTCTTCTACGTGAAGTTCGAGTTCCGCTTCTTCGGGCCGATGAAGTGCCTGGAGAATCGATCGGACATGAACGGGTAGTCCGTTCGTGTTGCAGGCGTCTTGCTGACATTCTCCATGTGCGCCAGGGCGCTAGCCGCCGGTAGTACACGACTGGGGTATCCCGCGCGAACTCGTTCTCATCGGCGGCGAGTCTGCCCGGAACATCCAGCACGTACGCGAAGTGGAAAGCACGCCCTGGGGTCACCGGAACTGAGCGGCAGGGCGCTAGCCGCCGGTAGTACACGGTTCGAGCATCCCTTAGGGATACGCACTCATCGGCGGCGGGCTCGAACGTCCAACTCGCATGTGATTGGCAGAGCGAAACTTGGGGTCACCGGCGGCTAGCGCCGTGCCGCTCAGTTTGCGTCGCTGACGGTCAGAGAGGCTTCGGGCGGACGGCACACGGAGTGGCTGTGATTCTTTGTGGTGCGGGCGTCCCGCCTGCTTGAAGTGGGACCGGTGTTCCAGCAAGCGGGACGCCTGCACCACAATGGGCGGACGGCACACGGAGCGTGCCTGCTACTTAACGCGCCTGCACAACAACAAAAAAACCCCTCTCCAATACTGGAGAGGGGTCTGTTCGTTTTGATAATCGTCCGCAGCCATCCCCTTAAGGAAAGGCCGCTCCCGGACCTGTCGGGGCGTTCTTGCCCAGCGCCGCTTCCAACTCCGCCACCCGGGCTTCCAGGGACAAGATCCGTCCCTGCGTTTCCGGGTTGTCGTGGACATGCGTGGTCGATGATTTCCCCCCCAGGCTCAGGCAACCTGCCGTGAACGAGAGAAGGAATCCGCCGAGCAGCATGGCCTTGGCAAACGATCCCCGGAGCATGGCGTGCCTCCGAACTAGGTGGTGCCGAACTCGGGCCGACGTTTGCCCAATTGGCTCTGCAGACGGGCGACAATGCTCGAATGCATCTGGCTGACGCGGCTCTCGGAGAGATCCAGGGTGGCCCCGATCTCCTTCATGGTCAGCTCTTCGTAGTAGTACAGAATGATGATCAGGCGTTCGTTGCGGTTCAGACCCTTGGTCACCAACCGCATCAAGTCCTGCTTCTGGATGCGACGCGTGGGGTCTTCCCCCTTCTTGTCTTCCAGGATGTCGATCTCGCGGACGTCTTTGTAGCTGTCCGTTTCGTACCACTTTTTGTTCAGGCTGATCAGATTCACCGCGTTGGCTTCGAGCATCATCTTCTCAAGTTCGCCCACGGAGATTTCCATGTGCGTCGCCAGTTCGATCTCGCTGGGCTGACGGCCGTGTCGGGCCTCGAGGGTCTTGATCCCCTCGTTCAGCTTGCTGGCTTTGGAACGTACCAGACGAGGGACCCAGTCCATCGTGCGGAGTTCGTCCAGCATCGCGCCGCGGATACGGGGCACGCAGTAGGTCTCGAACTTGACGCCGCGCGTCAGATCAAAGGCATCGATGGCGTCCATCAAGCCGAAGACGCCGGCGGAAATCAGGTCGTCCAGCTCGACTCCCTCAGGAAGCCGGGCCCAAATGCGCTCGCCGTTGTATTTGACGAGGGGGAGGTATTGTTCGACCAGCGTATTGCGGAGCTCCCGATTTTCGGGATCTGCCTTGAACGCGGTCCAAAACTCCAGGATATCTTCGGGCGCGACCTTCGTTGTCATTCATCCCTCCGTGGTAGTTTCCCAGAGCGGCCATTGCGGCTGCCTTGAGGCGCCCGGCTAAGTCCAGTCCTTGGACGGCACGTGCGGCTTCATCGAGTTGAGATGTGAACGTCGCCGAAACCCATTCACCGCTTTTGCAATGAGATCAGGATTTCGTCGAGCGCTGGAATTTTTTGCGTAACCCGCAAAGTTTGACAGAGATAGGTATGGCCTGGCCGAGGGTATTATCGGTCATGCCGAGTCTGAGAATTGAAACGAATTGAACATTTTTCACAACGTTGCAAACCACGCTCGGTTACCCCACAGCAACCGCTGCCGGCTCGCTCAAAACTGTCGACACCACATGCGCAGCCATCCGCTGCATCGCCCTGGTGGCCGAGCAATCGGGCAATGCCACCACGTGCGGCTTCCCCTCGTTGCCGGACACCTTGACCGCGGGATCAACGGGCACCCACCCGGCGTCGTCGATCTCGCGCCCCAAAAATCGCCGACAGCACAGGGCGATCCGCCCTGCAGCATCAGCGGCCTGCTCTCCGGAGAGAGCGAAGTTCACCAACGTACCGACCCAGGGACTCGACTCCGACGCCAGCACCTTGATGCTGGCGTAAGCATCCATCACCGCCACATTGTCGGGCGTCGTGACCAGGGCCATCGCCTGCGAAGCCGCCAGGAATCGGCGGACCCGCGGGCAAACGCCCGAGCCTACATCCAGAATGACCACATCGGCGTGCGAGCCCAGCCCGCGCAGTTCTTCGATCAGGCGTTCCTGCGCAGCGGGCGAGCATTCCACCGGCTCGCCGGCGCTCCACTTGCCCGGCAGGACCTGCACGCCGGCCGGACCGCGACGGAGGACTTCATGCACGCTTCGCTGGCCGGCCAGCACTTCGACCAGCGAATCGCCGTCGTCGAGCTGGCACAGAGTATCAACATTCGGCCCGCGCAGATCGGCATCGACCAGGACGACCCGTTGGCCGAACTGCGACAAGGCCACCGCCAGGTTCACCGCCACCGTGGTGGCGCCGACCCCGCCCTTGGCTCCGACGACGGACAGGAGCCGCGGCGCAGGGCCGGAAGGCTCGTGGGCGAGCACAGCTTGTCGCTGCTTCACCAGGCGTCGGAGGTAGTCGGCTTGATCGTGCACGGGGGAAGTGGTCTGTGGTTCGTGGTTAGATTCGTAGGGTGGGCTGTGCCCACCACCGCCATTTCGACAGGTTCGTTTCTCAAGTTCGGGTGCCATTCTTTTTGAGAATCGCACACCCACTGAAGTTCAAAGTTGTCCAGCATCTCGTTGGTGGGCACAGCCCACCCTACGACCGGTTGACTTTGCTCGATTTATCTTGCGGCAGCCAGCTCCATCCCCAGCACCATGCGGGCCAAGCGGCGGGCGTCGGCCGCTTCAATGTCGTCGGGCACGCTCTGTCCATTGGTGATGTAGCTGACCGGCAGCTTGCTCGAGCGGACCAGCGGCAGCAGATTGCCCACGGCCGTGGCTTCGTCCAGCTTGGTCAGAATCAGCGACGTCGTGCCTGCTGTGCCGAAGCGCTCGGCGGTCTTGGTCAAGGTCGCGGCGCTGGCCACGGCCGAGAGGACCAGATGGACCTCGTCGACTTCGGCCTCGCCCAGAAAGGTTTTGAGTTCTTGAATCTTTACTTCGTCGCGGGGGCTTCGTCCGGCGGTGTCCATCAGGACCAGATCCAGCGACGAGAACTCCTGCATCGCCTCGCGCATCTCACGCGGGGTGGCGACGACTTTCATGGGCAGATCGATGATGTCGGCATAAGTCCGCAACTGCTCGACGGCGGCAATGCGGTAGGTGTCGACCGTGATCAAGCCGACGCGGCGCTTCTCACGCAGGCGATAGTTGGCAGCCAGCTTGGCGATGGTCGTCGTCTTGCCAACGCCCGTCGGGCCGACCAGGGCCACCACGCGGCGCGTTCCGGGCGTGACGCGGATCGGGCCGGTGTGCTGGAACTCGGCTTCCATCATGCGGGCCAGCCGCGATTTAACCAGGACCGGATCGGCCAACTCGTCCCCCATGGTTTCACTGCGGACCCGCTCCACAAACTCGCGGGCCAGATCTTCGCCGATCTCGGCCTCGATCATCTCGGTGTACAGCTGGAACATCTGCTCGGGAATCTCGGCCCGGCCGTCCCGACGGCTCTGCTGGCACAAGCCTTCGACCATCGACTGTAGTTCGTTCAGTTGCTCGCTCAGGCGATCCCGCTCGCGCGATCGGTACTCGGGCTCGCGCGTTTCGCGAGTCTCACGCGCCGGGCGTTCGGCGGGAAGTTCCGCGGCGGGCTCCGACGTGCGGATGGCCAGCCGACTGGGAACATTCACATCGACGCTGGCAGTGACCTCGATCTGCCGCATGCCGGGGATCCAGCGGAGCAAACGACTGCCGTTCACTTCGCGCGTTTGCAGGATCACGGCCGCCGGCCCCAGATCGCGACGCACCTGGGCCAAGGCCTGCTGCATCGTGGGAGCGCGAAAGGTCTTTACATCCATGGTTCGTACTTCAGTAGGGTGCAACGGAACTCAGTTCAATCTCAGGCCACTGCGGCCGCTTCCGGGGCGGCGATCAGGGCCACGCTCTCGACACGCGTATCTCGGGTAATTTCGTCGAAGCTCAGCACGGCCAGCCGGGGAAGTTCGGCCTCAATCAGCCGCCGCAATGCGGCGCGGATCTCGGGGCCGGCCAGCACGACAGCCCCTTGGCCCAACTCGGCCAGCCGTCGCGATTCGCTCGCCAGCCGATAGCAGACCGTTCTGCGAAGCGCGGGCGAGAGCCGCAAGGACGGGCCGGCCTCGTGAATCTCCAAGCCAGCCAGCAAGCGATCTTCCAGCATCGGATCGAGCGTGATCGCCCGCAGACAGCCGCTCGCATCGCGGAATCGGTGCGAGATCGCCCGGGCCAGCCGCTGCCGAACCTGCTCGGCCAGACGCCAGGGTTCCTTGGTCCGCCCGGCGTGATCGCCTAACGTCTCGAGGATGTGCCCCAGATTGCGGATCGGCACTCCTTCGTGGAGCAGATGCTTCAAGACCTGCTGCACTTCACCCAACTTGAGCTGGCCGGGGATCACGTCCTCGACCACGGCCGGCAGCGTTTTCTTGAGCTGATCGACGAGATGCCGGGTGGCATCGCGAGTGAGCAGTTCGTCGGCGTGCTGGCGAATCACCTCGGTGAGGTGGGTCGCCAGGACGTCGGCCGGTTCGACCACGGAGTAGCCCAGCGACTCGGCCTGCGAGCGACTGGCGGGATCGATCCACACGGCGGCAAGGCCAAAGGCAGGCTCGGTGGTCTGCGTACCCTCGAGTGCCCCGGCGCTATGCCCGTGATCGACGGCCAGCAAACGGGTGGCCAGCAGCGTCCCCTCGGCGACCACCGAATCGGCGATCTTGAAGCGGTACTGCTCGCCCGCCAGGCGGACGTTGTCGCGGATGCGGACCTTGGGGAGTACGATGCCGATTTCGGCAGCCATGCTTTCGCGAACCCGCTGAATGCGTTCCAGCAGATCGCCGCCTCGTTTGGGGTCGGCCAGCCGGATCAGCCCCACGCCGATCTCCAACTCCATCGGGTCGACCGCCAGGTAGTCCTCGATCTTGGTCTCGGCTTTCGCGGCAGGCCGGGCCTGCTCGCGGGCTTGCGACTCGCGTTCGGTTCGTTCGCTGCGTTGCAGCGCGATGGCCAATCCGATGCACGAACCGCCCAACACCAGCAGTGGAATCGTGGGCAGGCTGGTGAAGATCAGCAGCCCCAGGAACCCACCCGTGATGAACAGCACTTCGGGGCGGAAGAAGAGTTGCTTGTTGAACTCGGCCGGCAAGTCGGTCGAGGACGTGCTGCGTGTGGTCAGCAAGCCGGCCGCCAGCGAAATCAGGAAGGCGGGGACCTGGCTCACCAGACCGTCGCCGATTGATAGTTTCGTGAAGAGCACCCCGGCATCGGTCAGGCTCATGCCCGACTCGATCATGCCGATAAACAGCCCGCCCACGATATTGATGGCCGTGATCGCCAGGCCGGCGATAGCATCGCCGCGCACAAATTTACTGGCACCGTCCATCGCTCCATAGAAGTCGGCCTGTTGGGCGGCTTCGACGCGGCGACGCTGGGCTTCTTTATGGTCGATGATGCCGGCATTCAAGTCGGCGTCAATCGCCATCTGCTTGCCGGGCAGTCCATCCAAAGCAAAGCGGGCGGCCACTTCGCTGATGCGCGTGGCCCCCTTGGTAATCACCAGGAACTGGATGAGGACGATGATCGCAAAAATGATCAGTCCCACCACGACTTTATCGCCGGCCACAAACTCGCCGAAGCTCTTCACCACCTCGCCGGCGGCATCTAGTCCTTCGCTGCCGGCTTGTGTCAGAATGAGCCGCGTCGTGGCCACATTCAGCACCAGTCGGGCGAGCGTGGTCACCAGCAGCAGCGACGGGAAGATGCTGAACTCCAGCGGAGTGCGGACGTAGATCGTCGTCAACAGCATCAACACGGCCACGGTAATGTTAGCCGCCAGCAATACGTCGACAAGCACCGTCGGCAGCGGCACCAGGATCACCAGAACACTGGCGACCAAGGCAACCGGCAGAATCAGGTGCTGGCGCGCAAGCCAGGCAGTTAAAGCGCCCTCAACAGGCGCCGGCGCAGGAGGCATCCGTGACCCCTACCGTGACAGGTTGAAGCAGGCGACGTGCCTGCAAAAAACTTTGGGAAAATTCAGATTTGGACTCAAGAAACCGGGAAGAGGGGCGGAAGGTACCCAAAACCCGGGTGAGCGTCCAGAGAAGTTTTGACGGGAAGAAGTGGCAAAAGGAGGGGGCCTGCGAACGCAGAGTTCCCAATCTTCCTCAGCGCCGGGCACAAGCGATCGCGACGAGGTCCAGCGATGCCAGCCCGGCTGTTCGAGACGGCGAGGTCACCCGGTCCTGAACCTGTGAAAAGTTCAGGACGGGTGACGTCAGTTATGTGGCCGCACCCGAGCTAGTAAGCCCGGCACTCAGCAACTTTCAACTCGTCTTGCAGCTCGGCATACCGAATCTGCATGCGACCTTCAAAGGAATGCGTGGTGCATTGTTCGCGGTCTGGCTGGATGTTCAGGCGATCCATGGCCGACTGCAGGTCCCGGATTTCGTTGAGCAGCTCGTCAACGGTGCGCGTATCGCGAAACATAAGAGAGATTCCGTTCGGGGAGAGGTTGGGGAACTTGTGCCCCAAGATGATGGCAATTTACCCCGATTTCGGAAAGCCTTTTTTGCCGGCTCCGAAATCAAATCCCTCATTGCCGCCCGAACAAGGACCACGAGGGGGGGCGCGAGCTAGCAAGGCCAGCATCGCTACTCGGCAGCGGCCTTGCCGTCTTCCGCCTTGGCTTCTTCGGCGGCCTTCGCTTCGTCAGAGGCCTTGGCTTCTTCGGCAGCACTCTTGTCGTCCGCCGCCTTCTGCTTGGCTTCCAGCAGTTTGGCCTTGCGCCGTTCGCGGGTCTCGGCATCCTTAGCACGGATGTCCTCGGCACGCTGGCGAGCCTTGGCCTTCTCGGCTTCCTTCTCAGCCTGCGCGTTGAAGAGAGGCATCGCCTGGTTGTTGGGGGGTGCCATCTGGTTCATGGGCCCGCCCATGTTGTTATTGTTGTTCGCGCCGCTGTAACCCGGGCCGTACTGCGGACCGCGGTTGCGGCCCATCGACTGCAGCATTCGCATCCGCATCACATCGTTGGCGGTCATGCCGTTCCCGTTGGTCCTGTTACCGTTGGGAAGCTGCGGGGCGAACTGCGTTCCGAAAGCGCCCAGCGGATTGAAGTTGCCCCGAACCGTATTGGCGCTGCCAACCGGAACACTGGTCGGATTGCCGTCCGCCTCACCTGGGTTCGTGTTATTGCGGTCGGGGTTGTTGCCCGTTCGGCCCAGAAGTCCGCCAAACGTGTTCGTGCCCGGCACGTTGGGCACCAGCGTCTGATTTCCAGCAACACCCGTGGTAGATTGCGCTTGGGCGCCGGAAGCACCAAGAGCGACAATCCCGGAGAGCAGGAACAGGATGGACTTCTTCATAGGAAACCTCGGTTTGGATTTACGTCTTATCGACGCAAATTGCCTTGCGCATACATCCCAAATTCGCCATATTGACATTATAGCGACAGAACGTCGCCAATGCAACTTTCGACTTCGCGTTGGCAACGGGACGACGTCTCGCCCCCTCGCCTCCTTCGCTCTCAAATCCCCACCGCCCCGAGTGCGTTGACAACCCTTAGATTTGGGCCAACCCAAAACCAAGAGTGGACAAAGCACTAGCCCATGCCCGCCGTGCGAGGAAAATCTCCGCCATCCACAAACCCAGCCAGCTCGCGGCAACGGGCCGGATGCTGCAGCTTGCGAACCGCCTTGGCCTCGATCTGGCGAACCCGCTCGCGTGTCACGCTGAAGATGTCGCCCACCTCTTCCAGCGTGTAGGTGTAGCCGTCGACCAACCCATAACGCAGACGCAGGATCTCGCGCTCGCGGTAGTTCAGCCCTTCCAGCACGTCGGCGATTCGGCGTTTCAAGCTGTCGTGGTTCATCTCGCGGAGCGGATCTTCCTTCGAGTCGTCTTCCAGGAAGTCTCCGAAGAAGCTGTCATCGTGCTCGCCGACCGGTTGATCCAGCGACAGCGGATTGCGAGCCATCTTGATCACGCAGCGGGCTTCGTCCACGGTCAGCTTGGTGGCCTCGGCGATTTCTTCGATCGTCGGCTCGCGGCCGTTGGCCAGCAGCAACTGACGGGTCACATTGCGGACGCGGTTCATCGTCTCGATCATGTGCACCGGCACGCGGATCGTGCGGCTCTGATCGGCGATCGCCCGGGTGATCGCCTGGCGAATCCACCATGTGGCATAGGTCGAGAACTTGTAGCCCCGAGCGTGCTCGAATTTATCCACCGCCCGCATCAGACCCGTGTTCCCTTCCTGAATCAGATCCAGGAAGCTCAACCCGCGGTTGCGATAGCGTTTGGCGATGGAGACTACCAGCCGCAGGTTGCCAGCCGAGAGAACCCGCTTGGCCTCGTCGTACTCGCCCTGGTAGCCGATCGTCAGTCCGACGCGGCGGTGGAGCGAGGTGGGGCTCTCAAGCGTGGCTTTCATCAGGCCGCGGATCTCGCGGTGCAGTTCGAGGACCGAGGGGTGCAGACCGTCGGTCAAGTGGCCGGCCTGCAACTGGGCGAGTTGCTTCTTGATGGCGACCATACGCCGCGAGATCTCAACCAGCTTGTCGGCCAGCGGGGTCAGCCGCTGGGTTCGCAGGCCGAGCTCTTCGACCAGGCGGATCGCCTTCAGGCGGCGCTGCGAGAGTCGCAGCCAAGCCTCCTTGCGGGTCTCGGCCTTGTTTCCTTTGCGGATGGCAATCAGGTAGTCCTGCTGGTTCAGCTTCAGCAGGTGATCAAGCGTGGCCAGGTTCGGGCCCAGCTTGGCCATGATGTGCTTCTTCTCCACAGCGTCGGTCACCGAGACCTCGACCGTGCGATCGAGCCGGAGCTGGCCGTTCTTCACCTTGCGGAGCAGCGTCACGGCACCGTGCAGCATGAAGTCGTTCTTCAGCAGACTGGTGCGGTACTTGAAGCGAGCCTTCTCGATCCGCTTGGCGGCCGCGATCTCTTCGGCCCGATTGAGCATCGAGATCTCGCCCATCTGCATCAGGTAGATGCGGACCGGATCGTCGATGGCGGCATCGCCGCCGGTGTGATCCATGTCCATCTCGACTTCGGGCTCGATCTCGTCGGCATCGACTTCCACGTCGACGTCGATCTCGTCATCGGCAGCCACGACCCGCTCGAAGCCCAAGTCCCCTTCGCCTTCGTGTTCGCGGTCCATGCCCGAACCCGAGTTGCCCGACGCGCGACGGCGGCCGGCGGGACGCTTGGCGGCGACGTTGGGGTTCCGGCGGGTCGGTCGCTTGCGGGCGGCGGTCTTGCGGACGATCTTTCGCACGGTTCTTCCCTTGATGGCAGGTCGGTTGCGAAGGCGATTCGAGATGCACTGGCTTGGTCCTTAGAAGCACTCCCGATGCCAATCCGTGCGCAAGGTCTACGGCATTGCAATAACCGCTAACCCATTCAAGACTTAGTTAGTCGTTACTGTTTCGCTGGCCGGTAAAGTTCGCCGGTCATGTTGCGAAATGTCACCAAATGCGTGGTGCGCGCGTTGCCCCCGGGCAACAGTCGGAGGAACCGGCACGACTCGGCCCGTCAGCCGCGCCAATCCCTCAGTTCATGGAAAAGCAACCCGCTTTTCACGACAGATTCCCCGATTTGGGGTCCCATAGCTCGCCCAGGCGGATTAAACTGTCGAACTCTTTGAAGAGTCCGATTGCTGCTGTGCTACACGCTTTGTCTGGTCGGCGGATGTCTCGCTGGCCGCGAACCCCCGTACCGTGTGAATGAGAAGTTTGAAATGAGCCATCTGTATCGAGTGATCTGGGAAGACACCTGCAAGAAGCGGGATGTGGAAGTGGCCGTGAGCTACGAAGTGGAAGATGGGGCTGTAACGATTCACGCGATCACACCGACCAAGGTCACGTTGCACGCCGACCGCAAGGTGCTGCACTGCACCAAGTCGATGGGCCAGCGCGTGCTGCTGCGGTCGTATCTGGCCGGCCGAGATAACTCGGTCACGATTGAGGAAGAAGTCCTGTCGCAGCACTTGCTGATGGACGAGACGCCAGAGCCGGCGACTGTGTAGCACGAAGTGCCGCAGAAGAAGTAGAACGCAGAGGCCGGCCGAAACGCTGGCCTCGCTCGCTCCTGAAAACTCGCGCTGGCTACGGGCTCTTCAAATCGAAGTTCGCCTGGTCCGTCCCTTCGGCAGGGACCACGAACACTTCGTTCGATTCCATGTTGTAGCGCGCGGGAATCGGCTCGCGCCAGCCGGTCCCCTCATCGTTGGCGCTGGCAACCGACATCTGCGTCCAGAACTGCACGCGATGAGTGCCGACCACTGCTCCCGGAGTCTGCGGATTGATCTGCAGGGCGAATCGCCCGTCGGAGTCGGTGTAGGCCGTCGAGCCGGGCCCCGGGTTGGGATTCTCTTTGTCGCCGACCGGTTGAAAGGCGACCACCCCTTTCGCGTAGGGCTTGCCATTCATCGTCACCCGCCCGGAGACCGGCTTGACGGCAAAACGATCGCCGCCGCAGCCGACCAGCACAGGGATCGCCGCGCAGAACAACAGCAGCGCAAGACGTGCGTGGAAGTTTCGAGAAGGATTCATCTAGTGTCGTGTCTCACGCAGCTGGGGTTTTATCGGTCGGCAGTGGTTGAGTGTGCGGCAAGGCGCTAGCCGCCGGTGAATGGGCGTTGTCACAGGGGCAACCGGCGGCGAGCGCCTTGCCGCTCACCTGCAACCTCGAGTCGCAATACGTCACCACACTTCTGAGACAGTACCCTAGTAGTTGTCCAGTGAGACGACTTCGCGGCCGGCGATCGTCGCCAACGCGTTGAGCGTGGTCAGGTCGATCTGCATCGAGATCCAGCGCACCGAGCCATCGCACAGCGCAAAGTTCAAACCCTTGCCCCGATGCAGACTGCCGAAGCTGCGTTTGCAGGGGTTGGGGCCATTGGCCCCCGGCGAGTCAATGCAGGTCTGGTAGTCGGTGTTCAGCGTTCGGCTTTCCATGCTCATCGAGGACTGGTTGTACGAAGCATAGCTGTAAGCCCAGAACGTGCGGCGGTTGGTGTAGGTGGTGGTCGTGTATTCGCCCACCAACAGCGAATTCGAAGCGCCATCGATCAGGTTCTTCATCCGCTCGCTGGTGAAGCCCGGGGTGCCGACATGATGCATGGCGCCACGCCAGTGCGAGGGAACGTCCTTGGCTTCTGAGTTATCCAGGTAACCGTTCGTGGCCGGGTTGGTCCGCCCCGAAACCGCCCGATACGAGCCGGGCATGTATGGGATGCCGGCCCCGGGGCCGCTCTCCGGCGAGCCCAGGCGATTGGTCTTTAGATCCGAGGGACAAACATAGGCCGCCATATAGGTCTCGCGGACCGTCTTGTTCGGAGCGTCTTCGTTGAAGGCTTTGAAGTTGTAGCGGTCGAAGAGGGCCTGCTGTTCCAGCTGGGGCAGGATCGAGAGCGTCCAGGTGGCGCCGCTCTTGGTCCCGCAGCAAGGACCTTCGGTGATATTGCCGGGCGGGAGCGTGCGGAACGAGACCTCGTAGTTGGCCACCGCCAGGGCGATCTGGCGCAGGTTGTTGGAGCATTGCAGCCGCAGCGCCGCTTCGCGCGCCGACTGTACTGCGGGGAGCAAGAGGGCGATCAGAATGCCGATGATCGAAATGACCACCAGTAGTTCGATCAGAGTGAATCCACCAGATCGGGTCGGCGCGCGATACATAACGGTGATTCCCGTACGAAAGAGGCCGCGGACGATGACATCCTGAAGATGTGAAGAAGGTGCCTACTATTCTTCTGGGGCAGTTTTTCTGTCCAGCCGGGCGGGCAAAATTGGTTGCGCTGAGCCGGGCTGACGCCGTCCCACTGGTTCCGTTGTACGTTCCCCCAAAAGGAGTTACAAGAATATTTCGCTAGAAGCGTCCCGGTTTGATCCAAAACCGGCTCTCGTACGTTCTAGCCTTGGGTTTGCAATTCCACGGCATTCCCCTCTACAATCCCTCGTCAGCGGTGATAAGGGAACATGTCTGATGAAATGGATGCAACTCGCAGGGGCGTTCTGCCTATTGCTGGCGGGGTTCTCGCAGTCCGCCTGGGGGCAAATGGGCTCCACCAATCAGGCCAATGGCCCTTCTGTCTTCAAGCCGCCGATCTTTCAACCGCCTCCGGCTAGCCGAGGACCGCAACCTCAGCGCCCACCCCAACCCCAACCCCAACCCCAATCCGAAACCGAAACCGAACCCATACCGCCGCGTGAACGCCCCCCCCGCGTACCGCGCCCGCGGATGGTCACGACGGAGAATGGTGCCCTTGCCGGTGGCGAAATCGATGTGAGCGGTCCGTCGCGGGGCATCGAACTGGTGCAATCCGTCGGCAAGAATCGTTCGATCCCGTTCGAGGTGATTCGTGGATCGGGCGCTTCGACTGGCGCGGTCATTCCTCAGTCCGATTGGACCGCTCAGAAGTCCCTGGCTGAAGAAGCGCTGAAGAAAATCAACGCGGCGCAATCGGTGGAAGAGCTAACGCCCTATTTGGACCACCCTCTTCCTGCGGCCCAAAGGCAAGCGGTCGAGCTGCTGCTGGATCATGGACCGCAAGGGCGTTCCGCGTTGGTCACGACCGCTCAATCTTCGAAGGTGCGGGCGCGGGTTGCCGCCCTCTGGGGACTGGGAATGAATGATCCGACGAACAGCGAGATCGAATTGATCGTCGATGCGATGCGCGACCGTAACGAAGAGGTGCAGCGCGTCGCCGTTCAGGCGGCTGGTAGATTGGGCGCCAAAGCAGCGACCATGACGCATTCCGCGCTGATGGAAGCATTGGAGTCGGACAGTGCCGAAGTCCGCACGGCGGCGTCGAGCGCCGTTGCGCAACTGTCGCCGGATGTCGTGCCCGATCTTGTGAGGCTGCTGGGTGCGCGGCGCGAGGTCGTTCGTGACGTCGCCGGTCGAACACTGGTCAAGATCGGCGAGCCGGCCGTGGCTCCCTTGATCGAACAGCTCAAAGACCCGCGACCGACGGTTCGCTATTGGGCCGTCTACTCGCTGGGCGAGATCGGCGCGCCAGCAGTCGAGGCCTTGCCGTTGCTCGAGGCGATGGCCAAGTCGGACCCTGATGGAACCGTGAAGTACTACGCGCAGACCGCCGTGCGAAGACTGACGCGGTAGCGTTTTGTGGTGCAGGCGTCCCGCCTGCCTGGAGCATCGGGCGGACTTCCAGGCAGGCGGGAAGCCTGCACCACAAAGAATCACCCCACGTGAATCAGTCCATCGCGCAGCGCCGCGAACAGGCCAGCCGCGATCAAGTCGGCGGTTGTGCCTGGATTGCGGCGGTTTCCATCCGCCCGCAGCCAGCGATCAAACTCGGCGAGCGCCGCGGCATCCAGCGGCGGCGACCCGCCGCTGGCCGCCAGGACGGCTTGCGCCCGTTGCATCGACTCCTCGGCCACCCCCGTGCCGCACTTGCGGGCGATCAGTGTGTCGGGGATCTCGCTCATCAACTTCACGTGAGCTCGCACGATGGAATCGGGGAGCGAACCGCCAGCGGCGATCCCCTCTACGATCCAAGGCAGGACCCGATCAAGCACTTCCTCGTAACCTCGGGCGTATTGCCGGGCGACCAGGTCGCGATCCGAAGCCAGCCGCATGGCGTACAGCAGGTCCTTCGGGGCGGGCCCCCCGGCGTCAGCCTCCGGCACCTTGCCCAAGCCGCCCGGCCGGGCCAGGCGAATCGCCTCGTACACCAGCCGCGCGTCCTCGGCATCAAGATCGAGCAGGATGCTGCCGATGCCATCGGTGAGTCGTTTGTTGCGCGGCACCCGCGCCAACGGGGCGAGCAGCAGGATGATTCCCAGGTTGGTGTTCGTGCCGACCACGGCCTGCGTGGCCCGCATCGCTTCGAGAACGACCGGGCCGACCCGTGCCCCGGCCGCTGCGGCTTCCATGGCCAGCGAGATCGCCGGGGCGCTGGCCACAAAATCGAAGTAGGTCAGATCGACGAACGAAGCGCCCGGGTGAACGTTGCCCGGCTTGGGGGCCGAGGCCTCCAGCAGGCAGGCCAGCGCCGCGCAGCGGCCCACGGGCAAGGGCTCGGCGCCGGGGCGCGAAGCGGCAAGCGCATCGGGAGCGGTTGAATCCTGCATGACGCGTCCGATTGACGTTCCGTAGGAAGGTGCGAGCGCTGGCCCGCGGCAAGGGGAACGTGCGAATTGTATCGGATGCCCCGAATCAGGGAAGGCGAATGGCCCGCAGCTACTGGTTGATATGAATGACCTTGGCGGGCGGGAACCCGTTGAAGTAGGTCGCCGAGGCATGGCTGTAGGCGCCGATGTTCTCGCTGTAGACCAGATCGTCCAGGTTCAGATCGGGGAGTTCCTCGGCCAATGAGATCGTATCGAGCGCGTCGCAGGTGGGGCCGAAGACCGAGCAGATCTGCGTCGGCCCCTTCTTGAAGGCGTTGATCTTGTACTTGCAGTGGTCGAAGATCACGCCCGAGAACGTGTGATAGACCCCGTCGTCGATGTAGTAGCAGCGCTTGCCGTCGCGGTCGGCCTTGCCGATGACCTTGGCGATGGCCGTGCCGGCGGTAGCGACCATAAAGCGACCCGGCTCGGCCAGGATCTCGATGTTCTTGGGGAACAGCCGGTTGAGTTCGGAGTTGATCTTCTTGGCCATGTTCTTCAGCGGCTCGACATCCTGATCGTAGGGGGCGGGAAAGCCGCCGCCGATGTCGAGCAGCTTCAACTCAAAGCCGCGCTGCTTGGATTCGGCAAAGATGCTGGCCGAGAGATTGATGGCCTGAATGTAGTTCTCGTAGTTCGTCGTCTGACTGCCGACGTGAAAGCTGAGCCCCTCGACGACCAGGCCGGCCTTGTGTGCGGCTTCAATCAGGTCGACCGACTCGCCCGAGTTCGCGCCGAACTTGGAAGACAGTTCGACCATCGCGCCGGTGTTGGGGACCTTGATCCGCAGCGCCAGCCCGGCCTGGGGCGCGTACTTCTTGATCTTGGCGATCTCTTCCAGGTTGTCGTACGTGACCAGCGGCTTGTACGGATTGAGCGCGACCAGGGTCTCGGTGGCCTTGATCGGATTGGCGTAGATGATCTTGTCCCAGATGTAGTCCTGCCGCGCCTTCTCGCTGAGCTTGGCGATGTTCTCGTAGACGGTCTGGAACTCGGGGAACGAGGCGACGTCGAAGCTCGCCCCTTCCTCGTAGAACGTCTTGACGATGGCCGGATCGGGATTGGCCTTCACCGCGTAGTAGGCCTGCACGCGCGGCAGATGCTTCTTGAACTCTTTGTAGTTCTGACGCAGGACCTTGTGGTCGACCACGAACAACGGAGTGCCGTGCTCTTGGGCCAGCTTGCGCAAAGTGGAATGGGCGACCATGCGTGCCTGCTCGGGGTAGGGAGGTTGCGCGGATGCTAAGTGGAACGGGGCGAATCGGCGAACGATCGACTAGCCGCCGTCGGTGATCAGGAAGTTCTTGAACTGCCAGGGATCGCTCAGATCCAGGCTCGGCCGGTTGAAGCCTTCGAAGACATTCTGGTACTTCTTTAGCGGAGTCCAATCCGAAGGGGTCGAGATCACGTTGCCCAGATACGGCTTGGCGATTCCCAGAATGAAGTCGTGGGGCAGATCATCCGGCACGCAGATCCCCTTCTCAGGGTTCTGGATCATCCAGGTCGCAGCGGCCACGACCGAAATGGCCACCTGCATCGTGGTCGCATTCTGATGAGGCACCAGGCGGCGCGACTCTTCGATGCTCAGGTCGCTCCCCATCCACCACGAGTTATAGGCGTGCCCCATCAACAGCGCGCCCAGGATGTCGGCGCCGCCGGTGATCTCGTCGTTCATGATCCGCAGGCTGGGCTGCAGTTCGTAGTCGTAGCCGCGCAGTTCGCTCAGCGAGGCGATGGCGCTGTCGCACGGGCAATAAGCGTAGTGCACCGTGGGGCGATAGACTGCCTTGCCGTTCTCCCAGACCGTCAAACGGTCCGAGATCGTGAAGGCCTCGCCATGGCGAACCACCATGCCGTGGATGCAATAGTCGGGCACCCACGAGGCGACCCAGGTGTTCATGCCCATCCGTGCCAGGCAGATCTGATTCTGCGGGCCATCGGCATGCTGATAGGCGAACTCCGGCAGCTCCTTCTCGTGCGTTCCCCAGCCCATCTCGGCCGTGGTGGTCCCCTCTTCGCGGAAGCCCTCGATGCTCCAGGTGTTCACGAACTCGTCGACCTGCTTGGGCTGATTGGTAATCTGCGTGTCGCGCTCGCTGCAGTGGATCACCTTCACGCCCAGCTTGCGGGCCAACAGGTTGAACGCGCCGCTGGCGATGTGCTGCTTGATCTCGTCGGCGTCCGCACCCGTGGCCTTCTTATCGGCCAGCACCTTCTGACCGATGTCGATCAGCCCCTGCTTGGTGAAGTGCGAGATCAACCCGGGATTGGCCCCGTGCTCCAACACGGCCGTGACGCCAGGGGATTTCCAGCCATCCTTCATGCGGCGGACATTCATGTGCCGCCAGTAAAGCGTCCGCTCGGTCGGGGACTTCGAGGCCGCCCCTTCGTACGGATCCCAGACTTCGACCGAAGTGTTCAGGTACAGCACGCCGTGGTCGTGGCACCATTGCAGGATTTCACAGGCGTCGATGTTCCAGGCCAGATCGATCAGCAGATCGCCGGGGCCCAGGTGCTTGGCCAGCACGGTCCCCAGGTTCTCGCGCCCCACGCGATCGCGCACGAACTTCACCCCTTGGTCGGTCCACGACTTCAGGGCGGCCGCGCGGTCCTCGAAGTCCATGATCGTGACGCTGGACTTTGGCACATTCAGGTGCTTGAAGAGAATCGGCAACGTGCATTGGGCAACCGCCCCGTATCCGACAAACAACACCTTGTTCTTGAAATCGATCATCGCGAACTCATTTCCGGGCAAATCGGCGGCAACACAGGGGGCAGCTAAAGGGACGGTCATCTAAGCGAATCGAGCGGCCCCTGACAAGGGTCCAGTAGGTCGCCAGGCGGCCCACTTTCGCGGGGTTTGACTGGTGATTCGCACGTACAATTCGCGGGAACGAACGAATGTCCTGCGATCCAAGCCCCCTGGTCGACGGCCGGCAGCGTCAGTTTCACGCAATTTTCATACGCGAGCGGGTGCTTGCGAGCCACCAAGACCTTCAGACCGATCCAACCAACCGCAGCACAAACGAAATGGGCAAATGAAAGTGGCGGTCATCCTCAGTCTCCGGCCACTGAAAACCACAGACTTCTTCGTCGTTCAGGCTGCCGTGGCAGGTGCGGATCAAGGCACCGTCCTCCAGCAGTCGGCTGCCGTACTTCGTATCGCCACAGTTCGGGCACACGAAGCAGCCCGCGTGATACGCCTGGTCCGAGACCGTGATGCTGCCGAGTTTCTGCATGGCGTGAATCCCTCTCTCAACCCTGCTACTTCCACATGTTCCGGTCGAGCATGCGGTAGTTGATCGCCTCGCTCACGTGCATCCCCAGCACGCGCTCGTTTCCTTCCAGGTCGGCGATCGTGCGGGCCACGCGCAGGATTTTGTCGTGGGCCCGGGCGGAGAGGCCCATCTCGGCCATGCAGGCTTTCATCAGCCCGTGCCCCTCTTCATCCAGTTGGCAATACTGCCGCACCAGTCGCGAGGTCATCTGGGCGTTGCGCCGCACGGGGCTCTTGGCGAACCGCTTGGTCTGCGCTGCCCGGGCCTTGGCGACTTGCTCGCGCATGGTGGCGCTCGAGGTCCCCGGTGTGCTGTTGGAAAGCTCCTTGAATGCGACGCCCGGCACCTCGATGTGAATATCGATGCGATCCAGCAGCGGCCCACTGATCTTGGCCATATATTTTTCGATCTGCGGCACGTTGCAATGGCAGTTCCGCCGCGGATCGTTGCGGTAGCCGCACGGGCAGGGATTCAGCGCGGCGATCAGCATGAAGTTGGCCGGAAAGGTCGTGCTCGATTGCACGCGGCTGATCGTGACCGAGCCGTCTTCCATCGGCTGCCGCAGCACTTCGAGCGTCCGGCGGTTGAACTCGGGGAGTTCATCGAGGAACAAAACTCCGTTCCAGCTATTTCTCAAGTCGGGAGAGATCAGCGGCTTGTGCCAGAATTCAGCCGAGCAATAGGCCATAACCGGATTCCGTGATCGGCATTTCCCGCCGCCAGGAGTTCAGGAAGCGAAGTGGCAGCCCCTCTCCCCTCTCTAGGCTTGGGAAAGGGGAACAACATGGCTCTAGTTTACAGTTACGTCCGCTTCTCGTCTCGCAAGCAGCTTCAGGGCGACTCCCTCCGGCGTCAGGTCGAACTCGGCGAAGAGTGGATCAAGCGGCACAACCACACCCTCGCCCCGGACACGCTTCACGATCTCGGTGTCTCGGCCTTCCGGGGTAAGAACAAGGACACCGGGGCCTTGAAGACGTTCCTGGACCTGATCGAAGCCGGGAAGGTGAAGCCAGGGTCGATTCTACTCGTGGAAAACCTCGACCGCCTCAGCCGTCAGGGAGTGATGGGGGCTTTCACCCTCTTCACGCAGATCGTCCAAGCGGGAGTCGATATTGTCTGCCTCAAGCCGCACGAGCAAGTTTACACGCAGGCGACGGTCAACTCGGACCTAACGAGTTCGTTGCTGCCGCTCCTCTATTTCCACCTTGCCTACGTCGAGTCGAAGAACAAGTCTCAACGTGTCGGTGATGCCTGGAAGACGAAGAGAGCGGAAGCGCAGAAGAAGAAGAAGCCGTTCAACCGTCGTCGCCCGGCATGGCTCGACTGGAACGAGGACACTGGATTCGTCATCAACGCTGAGGCGAAAGAGGCGATTAAGTTCATTTTCGAGAAGACAGCCGAGGGTTGGGGGCAACGGCTGATCCTGGGAGAGCTTCAGAAGAAGTTCCGCCCTATCGGGCGATCAGGCCGCTGGAACTCGTCGTACATTCAGAAAGTTCTGAACGACCGAGCGGTTCTCGGAGAACTGCAACCTCGCAGGTTCAATGAAGAGGGCAACCGTGTTCCAGAGGGGCCACCCATTCCGGGATACTACCCCAAGGTGATCGAGGAAGAACTTTGGCATCAGGCTCAGGCGGACAAGAAGCAGCGTCGGAAGCTCCGTGGGCGGAACGGGGACTTCGTGCATCTGTTCAAGGGGCTGCTCGTCAACGCACACGATGGCAGCAAGATGCACATGCAGACCACGAGAGCGCCGAGGGACGGAAGTATCTACGTCCAGCGGAGGCTGGTGAGCGAGGCGCACTCGAACAAGTTAGTTGGGGCCGACTCGGTGAGCGTGCCGTACCTCGTCTTTGAGGGAGTGGTACTCAAATACTTGACCGAGATCAGCCTGGAGGACATCGAGCCGGTTGACTCCGGGAGGGCGATCACCGCCAAGCGTCACGAACTCTTGGGTATTGATGCTCGGCTATCCGAGATTCAGGAGTCGCTGTCCGATCCAGCATCGTTTGGCCTGCCGACGCTCCTGAAAGTAGTTCAAGAACTCGAAGCTCGACGCAGTGGGATCGCCGGACAGATCGAAGTTCTGGAGCAGGAGCAGCAGGTTAAACAACCGTTGGACGAAACGCAGTCGATCCTGAATCTCCTGGCTGCTGCCACCGACGAGCGACTACGGACGCTTCGGCTCAGGCTCCGGTCGCAGATCGGGCATCTGCTGGAGTCGATCATGGTGAAGCCGGAGAAGCACTATGGCCGGGTCTACGTCACAGCACAATTGAACTTCAAGAGCGGAATGTGCAAGAAGGTGTCCTTCGGCCCGGACTTCCAGCATGGGCAGAAGCAGCAAGGAAGCTGTGAGTGCCAGATCAACCTGAATGACCGGGAGTCGGTGAAGGCGAGGTCGATTTGGGCGACTTACGCAAAGAACCATGCCCAGCCGCCCGATGGAGCGTTGCCGACAACGATTCCGCCCACCCTGGGGCCTGCCGCAGCCCTATGGCTGGAACACGCCAAGCGAAAGATGGCAAGGCACTCGTTCCGGGTAGTTCCATCGAAGATTCGCCGTTTCGTTGAGTTCATCGGAAAGGAAGTCCCCACGGCGTCTCTCGACCAACGGCTGTGGAGAAAGTGGGCCAAGTTCCTTCGCAAGAAAATGGCTGAGGGCGAACTTGCCAGGGGAACGGCAAGGGTCACTTTCAGCCGGGCTAGAGAATTCGTTCGTTGGCTTCAGGAGAATAACGTCGCACCGGCGATTCCTGAGTTGAAGGCGTCAAGCGCTAAGATTCTCGCTTGATCGGGTGACGCAGACGAGCGGCGGCATGATGGTCGATACGACCACTGCCACCGCTCGCTCATTTCCTCGGAAAGAACTGGAACCCGCCTACCGGATCACCTGCCTACTTACGGGCCGAACTCATCGGCGCAGGTGTACTGGTGAAGAAGGGGTTCATTTCTACTTATCCTCGTCCGACCCACTCTCGGCTTCACGTCGTTCACGGGCCGCCCGCTTCCCCGCCTTGATTCGCTCGCTCTGCGCTTCCACGAATGTCTTGGAAGCGGTGGAGAACAACAGATTGGCGATCCCGACCCCGTTGCCGTTAGCGATCACGATGCGGACCCCCGCCTTCATCAACGCCATCATGATCTCCAGTGTGAACTGCCGGGTGAGCCGGGTGGGGTCGGTGCAGAGCAGCACGTCGAAATCGCCGTTGGCGGCGTCTTCCATCAGCTTCTTGAGGGCCGGACGGTCGCCGACGCCCTGGGTGCTGCTGGCTGTGTCCAGGTAATCGCCGGTGATCTGGTATGTGTCGCCAAACTTGGCGAGAAGTTCTTCACGCTGGCGGGTGAGATTGTCGGGGCTTCCGCCTCGAATGTAGGCGACAGCTTTTCTTAGCTCGGTCATCGTGTCCTCCTTTTTGGTGTTGGTCATCGTCACAGGCGGGAAAATAACGCCCGTTTGATGGTCATGAACTGCGGTTTCACATACGACCGGAACGCCTTCCGCTGGCCTTCCACCGTCCTGCGGTATCCCGATCCTTCGGGGAACAGCTTGGTCATCATCACCTTCACCTTGTCGGGACCGTCCCACTTGAGCCGGTCGTCCTCCTGGCCGTTCCGAATGGCTTCGGCTACCTCGGCGGCAGTCGCCTTCACGGGGTATCGCTCCCGCTGTGGGCGATCTTGCCGCCATCCAATCTTGCCGAGCGTGGCGGTTCCTTTCTCGACATCAACGTGCCAGTGTTGAAGGTCGTCCCTGGTTCCTCCCAGCGCCAGTCCCCCGTCCCGCTGGATGACGAAGCTCAGGACAGGCGGCGTCCATGTAACGTCCTCCAGCGAGCGAAGGAGCTTGTAGGGTTCCATTCCGCCGTCGTCGCCCTGAAAATCGTCCCAAGCGTCGGCAAGTAGCCGACGCAGGGGAAACTCGTTGGCGACCGTGCCGGGCGGCAATGCGGCGCAGTGGCGCTGGAGTTGGTCCAGAGAAGATGTCATGCGGAGTCCTTCAAGTTGGTTGCGTGCCATTCGACCACGGCTTCCTGCACCATCAGGGGGTGCATTCCCGTTTTTCCGACGAATGCCAGCATCACTCTGCTAGCGTGGCTTGGGTTTTGATTTCTGGTTGAAGCCAATGAGCGAGGTTGCCGCTATCGTGTTCCCATCGGGTTTCGTTCC
>Ga0105046_10000207_pt1 | contig 74730 bp, 56 predicted proteins | sample MAT03_FD_78385 | JGI IMG/M metagenome (GOLD analysis project Ga0105046, IMG submission 78385) | Freshwater microbial communities from Lake Fryxell liftoff mats and glacier meltwater in Antarctica - MAT-03 (megahit assembly) | ecosystem: Environmental > Aquatic > Freshwater > Ice > Liftoff...
AGCAGGACAAAAAGTGCTGAGAGCACTCCCATCCACACACGCGGAGAAACGAAAGTAAAATTCGTCTTTTCCATAAGATTACAATTTGTGTAAAGAATTAGGTTAAAAAAAATGATTATGATGCTATCTGAAAAAATAGTTATCCCGCTCACGTTCGATAATAAGCGATGATAACTGTCGAATAGCCAAAAATTCATGTTGTAAGCTCTCTCCTAAAGGTCGTCGTCGTAATATTATTAAGGAGTAGAAACTGAGTGCAGGTCGTCGTCTTGGGCACATCAGCGCTTTCTGCAAGCTTACAAGTTGTGTTGTTGTTGGAAACGAATTTAAGCAGACTTGTCAAAACATACAGACACACCGTCGTGCGACTGCTTGTCATTGTAGAAATGACAATCACTCTTCAAAGCAAAACATGCTTTGAAGGAAGCGGCGAAATCAGTACTTTTTTAGTGCTTTGGAAAATAGAACGTGATATGTTGGAAAACTCAACCGAGGTAATGAGTTATAACAATAGAGGACAACTTGTTGAAGTGTACTTTTTAATGTCATGGGACTGCGATTTGCTTTTTCAACGGGACAAATGTAATATCTTTCCATCGAAAACCAACAGATACGGTAAAGTTTTTTTTAAATGCGTTCCCGAGGAGGAGCGGTAGGATAAATCGGTCGTCTACTGTCGTCAATTCTCAATCCTTTCTGGTACGGTGTTGTCAATGTCCTGTTTACAAGATCGCACAAATATAAAGCTTAATCATGTGTTCAAAGATACCCTAAATATGGTATTTTTAAGATTCTATTAAGATTTTGCCTTCCTGGTTAAACGATGCTGTTGTCATATGCAATTTTTATGAGCCCGGCCGTATTGGTCGCCCCCAATTTACGCATGATGTTTTTGCGGTGAACGCTTACAGTTTGATCGCTGATGTACAGTTCTTTAGCAATTTTTTTATTACTAAAAGCCTGTGCAATCAATCTTAGAATTTCCAATTCCCGCTTCGTCAGGTTGTGTCTTTTTAACAACCGCCCTTCAGGCAAAAAACTTATGGATGAACCGGCCGGTTTATTGTATTTATTGGAATCAGCAGGCAGAGAAAGCCCTTCTCCCATATATCTTTCACCAGTCAGTACTTCTTCTATGGCATGATAAAGCTCGGTAATGCCTCCATTTTTGAGGATGTATCCATTGGCTCCAAATCGGAAGGCAGATTTGATAATATCCGGTTCACCATGAGAGGTAAGCGCCAGTATTTTGATCGAAGTCTTGCCTTCTTTTAACATCCTCATGACTTCCAATCCATTCGTTTCAGGAAGATTCAAGTCCAATATAATAAGGTCTGCTTCGGCGATCTTTTTCAAGATGCGAATGAGCTCCATCCCGCTCCCGGCTTCACCAACGATGTCAAAATGGAGGGTAGGGTGCCTGTTTAAGACTGCTTTCAACCCTTCAATGAATATCCGGTGATCGTCCGCCAAAATAGTTTTGATCGTGCGCATTATCAATTAAATGTTGTCTGTGTAGCCCGCCGTCGCTATGTTCAACAGGGTTGGGCATGCCGAAGGTGTAGCTACACACCATAGGGATTACGAAAAAAAACGATCACTTGGCGTATTGGGGGTGGAGGGATCTATGCCGGAAAATTACAGATTATCCCTGCAAAAATAGAAAGATAAGCTATATCACGCAATATCCGCTGCTTGAAGCGAAAGCAAGATCAAAAATTATTCGATTACAAACGAATACAAACGACATTAGATGCTTATTAAACGGCTATTACTTGAAGCTCCCCACATCTTTGCCTCGTCAACAAATTTCATTCACTACAAATGATGTCGTTATGAACAATCTTAGGAATCATGTGCAACTGATCGGCTGCTTAGGCAAGGAAGTAGAGTACAAACAATTAGAGAGCGGAAATGCAATTGCAAGGGTATCTCTTTCCACAAAAGAAGTTTATCAAAACGGAAAAGGGGAACGGGTGATAGACGTGCAGTGGCATCAATTAGTGGGCTGGGGGAAAATTGCAGAGATCATGCAAGTCCTGCTGGCAAAAGGGAAAGAGGTTGCGGTACAGGGAAAGCTAACTCACCGAACGTTCGAGGACAAGGAGGGGAATACGCGGTATACGACAGAAGTCGTGGTGAACGAGTTTATGCTACTGAATTAGTGGCTGTCTTTAGAGTCCGATGGCTGCGTTATGCTCGAACTTCTAAAGCTCAGACATGGAAAGCATGTCTGGTCTTACATCAACTTTTATTGTTAACTTTTTAAATATAAAAATCATGAATAACATCAAAAACACGATCATGCTAATTGGCCATCTTGGCAAAGATGCAGAAATGAAGCAATTGGAAGGTGGCAAAAGCCTGGCCCGGGTTACCTTGGCAACCAATGATACGTACAAAAAAGAAAACGGAGAAAAAGTAACGGATACGCAGTGGCACACTTGTGTAGGCTGGGGAAAAACGGCTGAATTAATGGGCAATTTGATGAAGAAAGGGAAAGAAGTTGCGGTTCAGGGAAAACTGACTTACAACAACTATGAAGACGCTAATGGCGTCAAGAAGTCTGTCCCCGAAATTGTGGTGAGTGATTTTATGCTGTTGGGCCCACCGGAGCGGACGTAAGGTTTTGCTTCGACTTCGCTCAACTACCGCCCGAGCGTGACCGACAAGCGAGCTATGAATTGTTACACTGAGGTGCTTCTGCGAGACTCATTTACTCTGTGGGGCGTTGTGTGCGCAACTAAACGCCAGCGTCCCGCGGAGTAAACACGAGTTCAACAGAGGGGGGGTTACACTGTTCGCGGCAGCTCCGGCTCCGTTCGTCCTATTTTCCAAGCGCTACGGCGATCTCGCGAACGACCAGACTGCGTACTACTTCTTTTCCAGCGGCATAATCCAGGAAGCCGCCTGAAAATGCTGCCATTTCATACTCCCCAGATCAATGGCGGGGTCAATAAAGGTTTGGTAGGGCCGGTCATTCAGTTTGGTCTGGATATTCGCGTAGACAGCCACATTTTTTCCGGTTGCCTGGCCAGATGCTTTGAGGTAACGGGCGAACTGCCAGATCATATCTGGATGGGCGTAAAGTTTTCGGTTTTGCCGATTACTGAGGTGTTTTGAAGGGCGGACGATTTCTGAATCGCCCGTATCTAAGTCTTTAACTACAAAATGGCCATGGCCCTGCTTGGATCGCAACATCATTCTCCAGGCGTAGCGGTGGCCTTCTTCAGTCCAAGCTGCCGGGCCTTTAAAAAGGTAGTGTCTCAAGGGGATCAGCAGGTGCGCACACACGACAAGCATCAGCGCTGCCAAAATCCATTTGCGCCGTCGCAGACCAAATTGCCAATAATCTGCTCCTGTGTCACTGGCTTCCGGAGCGATATCGGGAAATTTGAACAGCTTCATGCGGGCAGGCAGCTTACGCGACCACACAACCGGGAAATCCGGAGGAAAAAACAAGGCCGTCAGGCAAATAGACAAAGCCGGAAAAATGCCGATTTGAAAAATAAGGGTATTCACTAAATGGAATCCAATGCCAAGCACAAAAACAAACACCCGGGTTCGTCGGAATAAAAGTCCAAATGGCGCCGTCAGGTCAAAAAGCAGGCCACCATAAGCCATAATGAAGGCCGTGCCGGGCCAGTCCAGCGCAGCGCCAACCACCGGCATTCCAGCTTTTTGCTGTAACCAGGTGGTCAGAGGCACCCCTCGCAGCCAATCCGGGTTGAGCTTGGCAATACCGCCGTAGCAATAAACAACCGCCATCAAAAAGGGTAAAATCCAAACACACCAGGCAGGTGCCACATCGGAATGCAAAACAGGATTGCGGCGTGCATCAAACGAACAGCACCGGTGGGCCGGCAAAATGATCATCAGGAAACTGATCCAACAAAACAAATACCCATGATTCAGGTAGTGCGCTTTTTCCAGCAAAAAAAGCCAGGTGAATCCCAAGGCAAAAATGATGGCATTTGCGCGATAACGCCAGCCAACGATGATCCCGAGGGCGCTTAAAAGTAGCAGGATAAAACAAGCCGACATCCAAGGTTCGGGGAGGGGTTGAACCCACTCAAAACCAAGGTATGCAAACCGGAATTTTCCGGGTTGAAAAGCCCCTTCATGAAGGTGGTAATACAGCCACGTACCCAGGACATCTGCAAATCCGAGCAGGCCAAATGCGACGCGAAAAAAGACCAGCGACGCAATGTTCAGGGGCTGAAACAGTCGGCTCATCTATTGGGTCTTCATTCCGATCAATCCAGAATTGAACCAGTTTTTCAGGAGGTTGCGTTGATAGTCCGTCAGCTTTGCCGTACCATGTATCCAGGTATAAGAAGGCAGGGGCATTTGTCCTTCCTCCACCTTTTCTGCGCATTCGTGCAGGAACGCTAACTGGTCGCCACTTTCATAGGCACCCCATATTGAAAAATTCAGGCGTTCCCTGCCTTCTTCAATATGGTATCCGATCCACCAGGACACCGGAGCGATATTGGTATACCAGGGGTGTTCGGTTTGGTGAGAATGACAATCATAACAAGCTACTTTTAAAAGGGACGCCGCTTCGCCGGGAGGGCTTGCCACCCGGAGCAGGTCTTGCGAAGGATCGCTTGTCGGCACTGTTTTATCAATCCGGAAAAACTGCATGGCGGCCAGCACGCTTAAAAGAACCAGCGCAATTTTTTTCAGCGTTTTCTTCATGTTTTTGATTTCAAATATACTACCCAATTACTCCCAGGTAAAAATTTTCACTTCCACCCTTCTGTTCTTCGACTTCTCTTCGGTATTCTGAACCTCTCCCTTTCCTTCCATATATATTCTGTCTACAATGAAGCCATTGGAAGTGAGGAGTAAGGCAATATTTTTCGCCCGTTCTTCTGAAAGGCGAAGGTTATACACATCTGCGCCAATGTCGTCGGCGAAACCAACGATTTCTGCTTTTTGGATGGTTTTGTCGCGCAGGGGAGACAAGAACTTATCTATTTTCAGTATTTCATCGGCTTCGATGGCCGATTTATCAAAATCAAAATAAACGATATGGTGGTATTCCCTGAGTGTCTTGCCTTTGGACGTCAGTTCGGGTTCTTCATTGGCCGCAACCGGAGCAGCCTGCGGTGGCGCAGAAGTTGGCTGGAGCAGCACTTCGATGGTGTAAAAATTCCGGTTGTCCCATTCCGGGATCAGAAACTGGTTTTGATAGGGTTTGTAGTACTTTTTCCCAACGCGGATGTCTACGGTTTCCTGAGCGCCAATGCACAGAAAAAAACGGCCATCTTTTTCGGTCGTAATCGGCGCTCTGCCGGCAATTTCCACTGTGGCCTGCATGGTCACGTCCAAAACAGAGTCCTTGACAAAGCCTTCAACAAACGTGATCGGGTCGCTGTAGAGTTGTTCGGATAGTTTAAAGGCATAAATGTCCATCCCACCTTTTGCACCCGGACGGTTGGATGCAAATAAGCCGTTTACACCATCCGCGGACAGGAAAAAACCAAGTTCCCGGAAAGGGGAATTGACTGGCGGGCCGATATTGATTGGCGGGCTCCAGTTCCCGGAGCGTTCGTCTATCCAGCTCATAAAAATGTCCTGTTCGCCCAAGCCGAGGTGGCCGGTCGAAGAAAAATAGAGCGTTTTCCCGTCGTTGGTAATAAATGGTGCCTCTTCATCGAGTTCTGTATTAATCTGAGACCCCAGGTTGGTCGCTTCTCCCCACGTGCCATCAGCCTGTTTCAGGCAATACCAAAGGTCGGTGCCGCCAATGCCGCCCGGGCGGTTGCTGGCAAAGAACAGTTTTGTGCCATCGCAACTGATGGCCGCCTGTGACTCCCAGCGTTCCAAATTGGCTTTGCCTTGCAACGGTTGCAGGTTCGTCATTTCCACACCATCCACCGCTGCCTCCCAAATATCGCAGGGACCAAGGCCGCCTTCCCGGTTGCAGGCCGTGAAATACATCCGCCGCCCGTCCCGAACAAAAGTACACATGCCTTCATTCCGGGGCGTGTTGAAGCCGCCAACCTGCTTGCCGGTGGCCCATTGGTTGTTTTCCAACCGACTGAAAAACAGGTTTTCGTCGCTGCGTTCATTTTTTCTGCGGTTGAAATAAATCAGCGCCTGATCGTTGGTCAGGAACGGGAAATATTCATCCGCCGCAGTGTTGATGGCAGAACCCAAGGCATTAACATCGGTCAGGTTGACGAATTTGAGCGAGTCTAATGACACTTCGCATGCGCGGATATTGGACATCAGTTTTTTATCTAATTCGGGCTCCAGTTTTACTTCCTGTTCTCCATTCAAGCCAAATACTTCAAAGGCATCGGAGCGCAGGCGTTCATATTCCCGAAAATAGCCGAGCGCTTTGCGATAATCACCCGTTTTGTAGTGCAATTCGGCAGTCTGATAGTAAAGCACCCGCGAAAAAGTGGGATTCACGCGCAAAATGCCTTCGTAATACCGGAGCGCTTTGTCGTATTCGTTCAACTGCTCGCAACAAAGACCGGCTGCCCGGCGGGCTATCGCAAATTCAGGTTGTAAAACGATCGCCTCTTCAAAAAACTGGAGTGCACGTTTGTATTTTTTTTCCAGCAAAGCCAATTCTCCGTCGCGGTAGGCTTTGGCGGCAGCGTCGTTTGATTGCTGCGCCTGTACACCATTCGGCACCCAAAAGAACAGGGAATTTAACAAAAGCAGGAAAATCCTGATGAGGGATGAAGTTGAAAATCGGTTCATGGTATTTTGTTGTAGATCGTAGTACTTGCAAGGCAAGATATAAAACTATCCGTTATAGATCATACATGTTTGCGTCAAAAATGAGGATCATTTCGGGAAAGGGGGGTTTGAGAGGGGGAGAGGGGGAGAGGGGGAGAGGGTGACGGTAGGGCGCGCCCCTTGCGGTCGCCCTTGCATGAAGTTAGGAAGATTGCATTTGAAATCCGTATCTTCGAATCTCATTGATCTTAAAAGCCATGTTTGATATCCAACAAATTCAGATAGAAATGGTGGGTGAAATTCTCGAAAAAGTCACTACGCGTTCCTGAAACAAGCTGAAGATGAAAAAATTGTATTGGCATGACACACTTAACCTGCTGCGCAAGCTTCGGTTCCGCCGTGTTTGGAATATGGCATTGGTTTGGAGTTCGTACCAAATTACCCGCTTAGCCAAACGGCCTGTTCAATGGGGATTGCCTTTTACTTTATCCATAGAACCTACCACTGCCTGCAACCTCCGCTGCCCGGAATGCCCGAGCGGCTTGCGCAATTTTACGCGCCCAACCGGTAACCTGAAAACTGATTTTTTCAAAAAAGTGATGGACGAGGCCCACCGCGATTTGATGTTCCTGATTTTTTATTTCCAGGGCGAACCCTATATCAACCCCGATTTTTTAGAAATGGCTGCTTATGCTTCACGCAAAGGCATTTATACAATTACCTCCACGAACGGGCATTTTCTTAATGATGCCAATGCGCGGCGCACGGTGGAGTCCGGCCTCAACCGGCTCATCATTTCCGTAGACGGCACGACGCAGGAAGTATACGAAAACTACCGGATCGGCGGCAACCTGGAAGCGGTGCTACAGGGTGCGCGCAATATGGTGAAATGGAAAAAAACCTTAAAATCTTCGACCCCACACCTGATTTTCCAATTTTTGGTCGTCCGCCCAAACGAACACCAAATCGCTGAAGTGTACCGGCTCGCCGCCGAAATCGGCATAGACGAAGTGAAACTCAAAACCGCGCAGGTATACGATTACGAAAACGGCAACGACCTCATTCCAACCATTGGTCGCTACGCCCGTTACCGCCAAAACGAAGACGGCACCTATTCCGTAAAAAATAAATTGCTCAACCACTGCTGGAAACTCTGGCATTCCTGCGTCATTACCTGGGACGGCACCATTGTTCCGTGCTGTTTCGACAAGGACGCCAATCATCCGATGGGATCGCTGCGCGAGGCGTCCCTACACGACATCTGGCACAATACCGCTTACGCCCAATTCCGGAGGCAACTCCTGAAAGGTCGCAACCAAATTGACATTTGTACCAATTGCACGGAAGGTTGCAAAGTGTGGATTTGACACAAAGCCAAACGAATAAAAAGCAGGAAATTGCCGGATCTTCAAAATCTTTAGTGTCAAACATCGTTTTTACTCCCCCGTACAACAATAAATTGCCCCGGCCTAACAACAATCCTTCGCTTGTGGCAAAAGTCTTGCCAAATTCGTTTTTCCGAATATTTTAGGGATTTTTGCAAAAAAATTCCGGAGGTAGTTGCTTACTACAAAAAGAATGCGCATCTTTGTTACCCGGTCGCTAACCGAAACGATACCAATAGATTATTTGATTCTCTGAATCACTCCTTTTAGGGAGTCTGCAAGTGTGCGGCAATAGAAAGCATGAGGAAGGAAACGGCTTTTATCTGCCTTATCCGCCGCACTAATGAGCAATAATGCATCTGCGACCTCTATTTTGCCTCAATTCTTCTGAAAACCGCGAAATATTGTCATTTGGTTCACTACCATTAAAGACAATCGGCGGCTTTCAGGCAGCAACAAAAGACGAGCCTGCTTAGGCGCTTACCTTGCGTACGTGCTTTCGTAGAAACAAATATTGTTTACTCCATAATCCTTACACCGCTACCGGATTTTCCGGAAGCAGCTTAGCGCGCGTTGAATTCCGTTGAAATTATTTTCCGGAATCACGATGGCTTTAGTTGCTGGCAACAACCGAATGAAAACCCAGGCAGCGAGCAATCAGGCTATATACATTTCAAATCAGGCGGGATATGATACACAAGACCATTATTTCGGGTTGTCTGGAGTTTGGCAATGCCAGAAACTTCGACTATGTGACCAAAACTTACACACAACGCGCGGAAACCCACTATCGGATGGACGTGCTGTTCAAGTGTGAAGACATCTTCGTTGAGGAAACGGCTACCCTCAATATCCCGCGCTATATCGGGCAGGCAACGTATAAAAGTTGGGACAATACCATCAAGTTGCTGGAATACATTGCCCAGTTTGCTGTTGCAGGCGACCTCTCGGCCTGGATGACGGAAGGTGGTCAGGTGATCAAGCAGGCAATGATCGAGCCGAAAAGCGAAAAGGTTGCGGTGCAGTCTTACCTCGCTGGAAGAGAGCTTGTGAAAGAAGAAGGTCGTGAAAATGAAGCCATTGCTGCATTGAGCACCGCCATCGAAAAATACGAACGCCACGCATTGGCCTACGAACGCCGCGGCTACCTCAACTACAAGCTCAAAAATTACCCGGAAGCGCTGGAAGACTACACCAAGTGCATTGCCATCAACGCTTCCCGCCCGGAGCCTTTTGTTGGCCGCGCTGCGATCCGCATCATGCAAAACAAAGATGGAGATGCCATTGCTGAACTGGAAAAAGCCATCAAGCAGTCCATTCCATTGCAGCCCATCCATTGGAACGCGCGCCGTCTGAAAGCGGAATGCCACCTGCGCCGCGAAGAATACAAAGAAGCGGCTACCGAACTAAAGTTTTTCACCCAGCGGGCTTTTTCGACAGATAATCCGAACCACCTGAAATTGCGCAAAGCCTGGTTCAACTACGGCAAAGCACTCATGGCGCTGAACGAGTTTGCAGAAGCGCAAAAAGCGTTCAACAGCGCGCTGGAAACGGCTCGTTTTGAGGGCGATGTAGCCGATGCAGAACTGTTGCTCCACCGCGGTATGGCTCTGCGTCAGGGCGGCCAAAGCGGCTACCTGCGCGACTGGAAAGCCGCTGCTGATCAGGGGTTGGCCAGGGCTGCGGAGTTGCTGGAGGAAGTGAAGTAAAACGATATTTTTGAAAAATAAGGAAGCCGCCTGTTTCTCTTTGTGAGGGACAGGCGGTTTTTTTTGTTGGCCTCCTTTTCAAATCTTTCCCCTACTCTGGCGTTTAGTTCTTGTTTGCAAATGATAACTCAAAATTTTGCTAAGGCTTGGGGGTTTAGCAAAGCCAAAGTTCCAAAATTCTACTGCATGAGGTTGTGTCAAATTCTTGTTTGTTTTCTGTTTTCTCTGTCGGCAACGGTGACGTTTTCTCAAACCTATACCACCGAAGAAACGACTTCCCGTAAGGCTCAAAAGCACTACAAAGAAGCCCGGGCGCTGAACATCGCAGTCCAATATCCTAAAGCGCTGGAGGTCGTGGAAAAGAGCATCGCTGCCGACCCGGTATTCATAGACGCCGCACTGTTAAAGGCCGCTATTTACTACAACCTGGATCGCTACGCCGATGCCGTACGTGCTTACGAACAAGCGCTGGCAATGGCGCCTCCTGAATACGGACCCGGCGCCTGGTACCAACTGGCCCTGAGCGCCTGGAAACTGGAAGATTTTGAGGCTGCCGCCAAACACTTTGAACGCTACCTGAAATTAGAGACCAAATCCTCCCCTACCCTTACCCGCGCAAAACAATACCTGAAGAATGCACGATTTGCCGCAAAGGCAATCAAAAACCCGGTACCCTACGAGCCGAAGCCGTTGCCCGGGGCAGTGAATACGATCAACAACGAATCACTGCCAGTTTTTACAGCCGACGGCAGCTTGCTCGTCTATACGTTCATGAGCGGCGGGCGCGAAGACCTTTACGCAAGTCGTTGGGTGGACAGCGTCTGGCAGGCAGGCGAACCGATTGAGGCCGTCAATACGCCTCAGAACGAAGGCGCGCAAGCCCTTTCTGCCGATGGAAAACTGCTCGTGTTTACGGCCTGCAATCGCATGGGCGCGATGGGGAGTTGCGACCTCTACTTTTCGGAGTGGCGCAACGGCGTGTGGACAGAACCAAAAAACATGGGCGCGCCCCTGAACACCGGCGCCTGGGAATCCCAACCTTCGTTTTCCGCAGATGGCAGAACGCTGTATTTCGCCAGCGAACGCGCAGGCGGGAAAGGAGGCCGCGACCTCTGGATCAGTTCCCGTCAAAAAAATGGCCAGTGGGGCGACCCCGTCAATCTGGGCGATTCCATTAATACGCCTTCCAACGAAGCTTCCCCTTTTATCCACCCCGACGGACAAACGCTGTATTTTATGTCGGAGGGACATCCTGGCATGGGAGGATACGACCTGTTTTTTTCCAGGAAAGCCGCCGCAGGCACATGGTCAACCCCGAAAAACTTGGGTTATCCGATCAACACGATGGCCAATGAAGGCGCTCTCGTGGTGAGCTTAGACGGGCAAACTGCTTATTTTTCCGGCGACAAAACGGACGGCGCCGGCGGCGTTGACTTGTACAGTTTCCCGCTTTATGCTGCCGCGCAGCCCTTAGCCGTGACTTACGCGAAAGCGAATGTTTTTGATGAGCAAACGAAAAAGCCGCTGCCCGGTGCCTCGGTGGTCGTGACGGATTTGCAAACCGGGCAACCCTACACCGCCGCCAGTACCGATGAAAAAGGGGAGTTTTTGGTGTGCCTGCCCAGCGGAAAAACTTACGCAATGAATGTGTCTTTGCCGGATTACCTTTTTTATTCGGAGCACTTTGAACTGACCGGGCTGACCCATGCCGATAAGCCTTTTTTGCTAAACATCGCTTTGTCCGCAATTCCGGCAGGCACGGCTGTCCCCTCAGCGAACAAGCCGGTGACCTTGCGCAATGTGTTTTTTGAAAGCGGTTCTGCACAATTAAAACCGGAGTCTAAAACGGAACTGGAGCGGTTGAAGCAACTGCTGAACGACCATAAAACCCTGAACATCCAGATCAACGGCCATACCGACAACGTTGGCCCGGATGCTGAAAACCTGCGCCTATCAGAGCAGCGCGCCAAAGCGGTGTACGAATACCTGGTTCAAAACGGCATTGCAACGGCTCGACTGCGTTTTAAAGGGTTTGGCGAAACGCAGCCTGTTGCATCAAACGATACGCCAGAAGGCCGGCAGCAAAATCGTAGAACGGAGTTTGAGGTGGTTGGGAAATAAGATGCAAAGGGCAAAGGGCAAAAATTGCGTTGCACGGGACAAGTTGTGGTAAAAAAATTCACCTTACAACTATCTTTGCTTTTGCAGGTTTAAGGTTTGTGTGACCTGCTTAGGAACGTGTCGTAAATAGCTTCCCTGTTTGGGCGGTCTCTTTTTTCACCATGCTGCGTTGCATCGAAGGTTACTTAGCTTAGGCTAAGCTCCCTTCTTGCGCCTTGCCTGATAAAAAAATATGACATGCTGAGCCTGTCGAAGCACCTAACCGAATTCAGGTAACTTATTTACGCCACGTTCCTTAAAATCTTGTGTCTAAAATGTTCAACACAAAAGCGATATGAAAAAAATCATTGTTCTGTCTCTCACCCTGATGCTGGCTGGCGCAGGAAGCCAGATTTTTGCGCAAGAAAATCTGTGGAAAACGCTCTCCAAGCTCACCTACAAAAAGCAGTACGACGAAATGTTGGGCTTTAAGGTGGATGTGCCGGTTTTCAGTGAAGAAATCAAAGCATTGGAAGGCAAAGTCGTCACCGTCAAGGGTTATATCATCCCGGTGGAAGGCTATAAAGGGCACAAGGAGTTCATCTTTTCGGCATTCCCGTACAGCATGTGTTTCTTTTGCGGCGGCGCAGGCCCGGAAACGGTGATGGAAGTCTTTGCAAAAGAACCCGTCAAATACACGGCAGAAGCGGTGACGCTGAAAGGCAAGCTGGAACTGAACGGCACTGATATTAACCGGCTGATTTATGGGTTGCGCGACGTAGAGCTTGTAAAAGCCACTAATTAGTGTCTGACTTTATAGTCCGATAGCTGCGTTGTGCTCGACCGCTAAAGAGCAGACACCAGATAAAAAAGACAGTCCGCTAAGTGTATATGAAAAAGCAATTGATCCTTCTCGCTATGCTCGCCATTGCGGCCTGCAGCACTTACCGGGGCTTACCAACGCCGGTGGGCAACACGTCCTGGCGTACAAAAACGGTGCCCGCTACGCCCCAGCGCGGTGAAGGCGATGCGGAAGCGGGCTTAGCGTATCTGATTTACGGCGATTACATTGGTTCGGGGATCCCGTACGAAGTCATGAAAAAGCGCCTGCTGAAGAAACCCGATGTCATCCTGAAGCGGGAAGGGCTTAACGCCAATGCGCAGTACATGCTCAACGTTTTTGATGCTCCGAACGGCACTAAAGTCGTCAACGGCAACTGCTTTACCTGCCATGCAGGCCAGTTTGAAGGCAAAATGGTCATCGGCATGGGCAACAGCTTTTCCGATTATCGCAAAAGCCTGTTGACGGCAGCGCGGGTCATGCACGCCGGCATGAACATCAAGTATTCCAAGCAGTCCAAAGAATGGGAAGCTTACGAGGATTTCGGGCATTTCTTTCGGAAAATGGCGCCGCATATCGTCACCAATCAACCGGGCGGAAATCCTGCCTTTCGTTTGGCGGAAGCCTGCATGAACCACCGGAATCCTTCAGATCTGACTTACCAGGAAAAGCCCAATTACGAGATCCCGGACTACCCCATTGCCACCGATGTGCCCCCGCTTTGGCACGTGAAGAAAAAAAATGCCCTGTACTACACCGGCATTGGGCGCGGCGATTTTTCCAAATTGCTATTCCAGGCTTCCGTGTTGGGCATCCCCGACAGTACGGCTGCCCGCAAAGCCGTCAACAACTTCAACGACGTGGTGGCCTGGCTACAAACGCTGGAACCACCCCGCTATTCAAAAGCCATTGACGCCCCGTTGGCGGCAACAGGCGAAGCTTTGTTCACCGAACATTGCAGCAAGTGCCACGGCACGTATGGCGCCGAAGAGACCTATCCCAATAAGTTGGTTTCTTTGGATTTGGTAAAAACCGACCCGCTTTACGCCACTTATGGCATGCAGTCGGGCATCGTGGCATGGTACAACAGCAGTTGGTTTGCGCAATCGGAACCGCGCTCGTGGTTTGTGCCCGACACCGGGTATGTAGCGCCGCCGCTCGATGGCATCTGGATGACCGCCCCCTACTTGCACAACGGCGCCGTGCCCACGCTCGAAGACTTGCTCAACAGTCCGCAGCGACCGGTTTACTGGAGCCGCACTGGTGAAAGCGCTGATTATGATTATGAAAAGGTGGGTTGGCGCTATGAACGTCCGGAAAAGCCCAAAGGCAAATGGACGTTTGACACCACCCTGCCCGGTTACAGCAACCAGGGGCATTATTTCGGCGACAAGCTCAGTGCGGGGGAACGAAAGGCGGTGATTGAATATTTGAAGACGTTGTGAAGTAGTGTCTGTCTTTATAGTCCGATAGCTGCGTTATGCGAAGGCTCAAAATTGGTCATTTACGCGAGTAAACTTCTACTTTTGAGCCTTCACATGGTTTGCTCTCGAACGCTAAAGGCCAGGCACGCGACTAAATGGATGGGCACCAAGTAAATAATTTCGTTTGGTATTGTACCCCAACAAATACTCCCTTTTGTTTGCATCACTTAAAAACGAACGGCTTACCAAAGTTTCCATAAATGGTTGCTTTTCTAAAAATGGGCTCAGCAGTTTTTCAATCCTGGTTTCGGTGACGCCTATTCTTTTGCCAAATTCAGTAAAATCATTTTGGGAAGGATGTCCGTTCTTTTTGAATTGCACACTTTTAAAGTCATCCGAAAATAACCCTTTATCTAATGCAAAATCTGTATCGTCCACATGCAGTTTTGTATTGAGCAAATCATAAGCAGGGCTCAATAAATAATCCCCTTTGGAGGATTCCAATAGTGAAAAATTTTTCAAGTGTGCGTCGCCATTTGAATATAAAAAGTTAAAAACCACCAATGAAAAATACTTCTCAATTTCTACTCTCCAGGCCGGAACATATTGCTGTATCAGCATTCCAGCTTCTTCATAGCTGTATTCATATTTAAAATTGGCGGTTGCATTGTCTTTTGTTTTTCCGGCCAGGGTTGCAAAATCCTCTTCGCCCCATTTTCCGCCTTCTTTTTTTACATCAAACCGTTTGGTGAGGTATGCAGGTGCGCCATTCTTAAAAAATATCAAGGCATTTTCAGCAGTGTTTATTTTGTATACCTGTTTTGCGATTTGCATGGTCAGGTGTTCGTTTGCCGGAACCTGGTCAACTTTTTTCAAATCTCTTGGTATAGGTTTCAGGATGTAAGTTCCCTGTTCTCCTTCGTTTGTCAGGCGCAATTGGTTTTTTTCAAGGAGAAAGCTCAATTTTTCCTGCACGCCCGATATAGATATGCGTTTGCGGTTTTCCATAAATTGCTCCGCAACTTCTTCGCTTTGATGTGGTTGCTCGTATGGCAAAACATGATTTACCTTTTTGCCATTAAACATATTCCGCAAACAGCTTTGGCTGTATGTATTAAAACCCTCAGCTAAAGTTCCGGGACAATATTTCAATTCATCCAGGTTCATTTCGCTCCTATGGGTTTTACGGTTACTGCCCCTATGGTGTCGTATTGTGCTGTTGCCATGAGTAATCCAAAATTATCTTCTTCATCAATCCGCAATTGTTTGCTTTGCAGTTTTCGGTTTACCCCTTCGCTTAACATGTTAAAGAAGAATGGAAACAAGCATTCGCTGGCGTATTCCTTTTGGGATTTGGGAAGTGTTAAACTGATGGCCGGTTTACGCACATCATTAAAATAGTTGTCCTCATACCTGAACACATAATGCTGACGGTTTTCTTCTGTCAGCATTCCGGCTAAAATCCCGTTGCGGTATATTTCCATTGCTCTCATTTATTCAATATTGCTTTTTTACTTCCAGTGTTAATTCCATGCCCAACACTTCAGCCAATTTATTCAGCACCTCGAATGACGGATTGCCTTGTCCCCGTTCCAGCTTATACAACGTATTGGTACTCACTTTTGCCAGTTCGGCTAAGTGTGGTTGGGTTATGCTCAACTCTTTTCTTCTATTTTTTATGGTTTCTCCAAGTTGCTTAACTGACATTACAGTGTGATTTTCGAGATAAAAGTAATTACTTTCTCTTGATTAAGCAAGTAAAATCACAATAAAATGTGATTTTGATACAGCAAGGCACAAAGAATAGCTTACCTCCGCCAGGAAAGCTTCCAACCCAATGCAACCAGCGCCAATCCTGTCACCACAATATTGAATATCCAGACGCCGGTAGTGTCGGTATTAATCGAAGGAACAAGGCTTTTCAATGCGCTCCATATCTGGTTCATCCCCAAACAAAAAACGATGCCGGTAATCCCCAACAGCGCTGCATTGTACCAGGGCCCATTGCGGTAAGCCGTGGGCAACAAAACGTGGTCGTTCACCGCAAGCAGCAAAAAAGCGGCAACCACGGGCAACAACAACCCATTGATGACCTGTGCGGCAATGATGATGGGAATGGGCCGCACTTCCAGCATCCCGAACAGCAACCCCGTAGCCAGCACGATGCTCCAGGTGGCGCGAAACCATCGGCCATTGCCCTGCCAGCCGGGGTTGCCTTCGCCCAGCAGGCTTTGTCCGGCAAGCGCTGCGGCCAAAGGTGCCGTTATGGCTGAACTTGCGCCCGCTGCAAACAGACCAAACGCAAACAAAGCCGAAGCCCAATTGCCCAATTGCGCTCCCAGGGTCGCCGACAGCGATGGGAACGTAAAGTCAGCGGTTGAAAAAGTGCCTGCCACCAAGATTGCCATTGAAATCACGCCACCGACCATTACCGCAATGGCAATGCCCCAGCGCATTTCTCCTAATTGTTGACCGCGACCAATACCGGATGCTAAAAAGAGGTTGTAAGGGACAATCGTGGTGCCAATTAACCCGATCACCAGCAACAACGAACCTTTGGGTAGGGTTGGCAGCATCGCTTTTGCATAATCGCCTACCGTAAAATCCGTCTGCACTGCTACGGCAATGAAGGCAATGCCCATTAGCAAAACCACTAGGCTCAGCAAGCGCGCGATGACCCGGAATTTTCCGCTCCAAAGCAAAGCCACACAAGCGGCGCCCACAATTAGGGTCAACCACTGGCGCGGTATGCTGCTCAAGACCTCCAGCCCGGAAACCGCTCCAAGGATGTTGCCGGCCTGATAAGCTGCGCAACCCGTGGCCACTGCGACAAACAGGATGACGCAGATCCGGCGCCCGGGGCCGCTGCTGTACTTTTCTGCAAGGATTTGCCCCAGGCTTTTGCCCGAACCAATGGCGATGCGCGCAGCTGCTTCCTGAAGGAGAATGGTGGCGACCATAGAAAACGCCAGTGCCCAAAGCAGTTGCAATTGGTAGCCTGCCCCAGCTTTTGACGCGGTAGTCACGGTGCCCGGGCCGATAAATGCTGCTGTAATAACCGACCAAAGCAGGGCGCCGGACAAGCCTTTCGAAAAGGTGATGCGTTTTGACATAGGTGGTAGAAGGCGTTTAGTAGAAGGTAGAAAGTAGAGGGTACACGGATTGGGCGGTTCACGTGTCGGACACCTTTGGAGGTGTCCGACACGTGAACCGCCCAATCCTATCCTTCCGTCACTTTCCGAACCTTATACGGTCGTTTCTGCTGCGATTCAAAGTAGGTGCGCATTTGAATTTCGATCACGATGCCGACGGTGACCAACTGAATGCCCGCGAGGATCAGCATCAGTCCCAGAATCATGAGGGGTTTGCCCCAAATGTCGTGCCCCAGTATTTTCAAAATGATGAGGTACAAATTGATCAGCGCGCCAATGCCGAACAGCAGCATGCCCACATTCCCGAACAAGTGCATGGGTTTTTGCATGTAGCGCTTTAAAAACAGCATCAGCAGCAGGTCGCTCATGACCTTGAAGGTGCGCCCGAGGCCATACTTGGAGGTTCCAAACTGCCGGGCGTGGTGCTTCACGGGCACCTGGGTAATGCGGGCGCCTTCGAGGTGTGCCAGCACGGGAATGAAGCGGTGCAATTCGCCGTAAAGGCCCATTTCTTTGGCCAGGTCGCCGCGAAAAACGCGCAGCGCGCAGCCGTAGTCGCGCAGGTTCACGCCGGCGGCGTTCCGGATGATGAAATTGGCAATGCGGCTGGGAATTTTGCGCAGCACAAACCCATCCTGGCGGTTGACGCGCTCCCCGGCAACCAGATCCCATCCGCCGCTTTCCGCTAAGGCCATCATGGCTGGAATATCGGAAGGGTCGTTTTGAAGGTCGCCGTCGAGGGTGGCGATGTATTCCCCCCGGGCATAGTCAATTCCGGCCATCAGGGCTAAGCTCTGTCCGTAATTTTTGCGAAATTCTACCACGCGGAGCCGGGGATGTGTGATGCTGTACAACTCCTTGAGTGTGTCGTCGGTAGAGCCGTCGTCTACGTACAGGATTTCATAGTCTATTCCTTCCAGCGCCTGGGTGATGCGTTCTATCAGCGGCTGGATATTAGGTGCTTCGTTATAAACCGTGACAACGACGGAAAGCTTTGGCGGCATGAGCAGAAAATTTATTTGAGGCCAAGATAGGGTTTTGCCGCAATCAAGTCTAAGAAGTCAAGCGTCCTCTTTTTCACCGATTCTTTCAACAACTTCAGTTCGGCAATTCATTTAATCTTTGTTGAATGGAAAATATCACACTGAAAATGGAACAAAAACGCTCTCGTGCGGCGGCAAGTTACGATATTTGATGCTGCCGGGAACGGAACTGGATACCCATGTTTATGGAATTAAAATTGAGTAATATGAGACTGCGTTTAGTTGCTTTTCTAATCTTAGCCATGCTGAGCACTTCCCTGCTCGACCAAAACAAACAACCCCTGCGCATTGGCGTAGCCGGCCTCACTCACACCCACGTTCACTGGATTTTTAGCAGTGTCAAAAACGGGGACATTGAAATCGCAGGCATTGCAGAACCCAATCGGGAACTGGCCTTTTTCCAAAAAAGACCTCGAAATCTACTGCCGCAGCGGCCTCATCACTGCCAAAGACCGGAACAACCTAAGCTACCGATTTCAGGAGAAAAACAAAGAAACAGCCATCAACCTTCCTGAGCGCCCCGCGCCGTTTCAGGATCCGTTTTCATTTTTCAAAGCGGTGGTTCGGAAAGAGATCTTGCTTGACGACAATGATCTGTCGGCGCATGACGATCATGGAGATTTTGGATGCGGCGAAGCGAAGTGCAAGGAGTGGGAAACGGATTAAGCTGTAATGCCGGTCTCTCACACCCAAAAACCCCAAAACCCCATCATGCTTTCAAGGCAATCTTGCCATCATCCTATATCCTCATTCACTATGAAAAAGCTCCTCCGGTTTTTGGCCATCCTCTCTTTGGCGATGGCGTTTGCGTGCAGCGCAAAACAAGACAATGCAAGCTTTACAACCGACATGTCAGCAGAAATGGATCAGGCAGGCGCTGAAAGGGAATCACAGGATCTACCACCGCAGCCCCCAGAAGCAGAACCACAAAATTCACCGCAGCCGATCGAGCGCAAAATCATCAAAGAAGGATCCATCACCTTTGAAACCGAAGACCTCCAGGCGACCCGACAGCTCATCACCACCGCAGTGGCCGAAAGCGGCGGGTACCTGGCGCAGGACAACGCCTACAACGAATACGACCGAATCCAGCACCAACTCATCCTCCGCATTCCGGCTGGTCAATTCGATACGCTCCTCAACAAAATTTCTGCCAGCGCTAAAAAGCTCGACAGCAAAAACATCAGCGCTCAGGATGTGACCGAGGAGTTCATTGACGTTCAAGCGCGCCTGAAAACCAAAAAAGAACTCGAAACCCGGTACCTGGAATTGCTAAAACAGGCAAAAAAAGTGGACGAAATCCTGAACATCGAACGGGAAATCGGAACGCTGCGGAGCGACATTGAATCCATCGAAGGGCGGCTGAAATATTTGACAGACAAGGTTTCCTTCAGCACCCTGACGGTGACGTACTATCAAAAAACGACGGCTTCTTTCGGCTTCGGTTCAAAATTCGGCCAAGCCCTCCAAAACGGCTGGACCAATCTGGGCTGGGTGGCCATCGGCCTCACCAGCTTATGGCCTTTTTTCGTGCTGGGGTTGGGCTTGTTTTTTGTGATCAGAGGGATTCGGCGCCGTAAAAAGTCCTGAAAGGAAGCCAGGCCTACCACTGTAGTCAGTGGGAACCTTCTCTTCTTACTGAGCCTTTAATGCCTGCCGAAGTACATAAACCATAAAATCTATCGGTATGAAATTAGAACACCGCAGCCAAAAAGTCGTGCCATTGTCCCATTTTTTCATGCGGCTTGGTCGCTATGGATTATTTGCCGTATTGCTGATTGCTATTTCCCTGGGAATCGGAGTATTGGGGTATCATTTTATCGGGCGAATTAGTTGGCTTGACAGTTTCCATATGTCGTCCATGATTCTAACCGGGATGGGGCCGGTTGCAGAGATGACCACGACCGGAGCAAAGCTCTTTTCGTCCTTTTACGCCTTGTACAGCGGCGTTGCGTTTTTAAGCATTACCGCCGTATTTTTTGCACCGATCATTCACCGGCTGTTGCACATTTTGCAGGTTGAAAAGGACGGGGAGGAAAAATAACACCGCTGGCGCGGGGCTTCGGCCTCGTGCCTACTATTCAACGGGCCCTGCCCGGTTCAAAACTTTTCAACAATACCGAAACCAGTTCCATGATTTTAAACATCACAACAACCCGGCAACCAGCCACCGATCTGGGCTATTTGCTGCACAAGCACCCCGACAAATTCCAGTCGGTGGAATTATCCGTAGGGAAAGCCCATGTCTTTTATCCTGAAAACAGTATAGAAAAAACAACGGTCAGCCTGCTGCTCGACATTGACCCGATTGCGCTGGGGCGGGGCGCGCGAAACTTGGGCAACGAAAATTTTTCACTGGGTCACTACGTGAACGACCGGCCTTATGTGGCTTCTTCTTTCCTGAGCGTGGCTTTGGCGAAAGCCTTTTCTTCTGCCCTGAACGGCAAATGCAAAGACAAGCCGGAATTGGTGGAGGTTCCTTTCCCTTTTGAAGTCAGCATCCCCGTCCTGCCGGCTCCACAAGGCGGAGAAATCATCATCCGAAAGTTTTTTGAACCCCTCGGGTACGACGTTGAATTAACAAGACACGAACTTGACCCCCTGTTTCCGGAATGGGGTCCCAGCAAATACTACGCGCTGAAACTCCGCCATACCATCCCCACCAAAGCGCTGTTGTCGCATTTGTATGTGCTGATCCCTGCGCTCGATAACGACAAGCACTATTTTGTCAGCCGATCCGAAATAGACAAGCTCTTGGAAAAAGGCGAAGGCTGGTTAAAAGACCATCCGGAGCGGGAACAAATCATCCGGAGGTACCTCATCAACCTGCATTCGCTTTCGCGGCAGGCTCTTGAAACCATCAGCGAAGGAGAACCCGTGGAAGACCCTGTAGCGGATGTTGCAGAAGGCTCGGAAACAAATGTCAAAAAGGAAACCCTCCACAACAAAAGGATAAAATTAGCTGCTGAAAAATTAGCGGAATCCGGCGCAGCGCGGGTGTTGGACTTGGGCTGCGGCGAAGGCAAATTGATCCGGCAGTTGCTCAAAAACAAGCAGTTCACCGAAATTGCAGGCATGGACGTTGCTTACAGCGAATTGATCAAAGCCAAAGAACGCCTGCACTTTGATGAAATGGCGCCCAAACAAAAGGAAAGGATCAAATTGTTCCAAGGGTCGCTCACCTACCGCGATCAACGGCTGGAAGGCTACGACGCTGCCGCCGTTGTTGAAGTGATTGAGCATCTGGATCTGAACCGGCTGAAAGCGTTCGAGCGGGTGCTTTTTGAGTTTGCAAAACCCAAAACCATCGTGCTGACGACCCCGAACAAAGCATACAATGTCGTGTGGGAAAAATTGGACGCCGAAGCCATGCGGCACGACGACCACCGCTTTGAATGGACGCGTCCGGAGTTTGCAAGCTGGGCCGAAAGCATTGGAAAAAAATACAATTACACCTTGGAGTTGCTGCCCATTGGAGACGAAGTTGAAAACATAGGCGCCCCTTCACAAATGGCAATTTTTACTTATGGAACTTAAAATCCCCGAATTTTCCCTCGTTGTTTTGATTGGTGCTTCGGGCTCGGGCAAGAGCAGTTTCGCCAAAAAACATTTCAAAAAAACGGAGATCCTTTCTTCCGACGAATGCAGGGCATTGGTTTCGGACGACGAGAACAATCAGTTGGCTACCGACGACGCCTTCGGGGTGCTGTTTTACATTGCCGGTAAACGGCTGAAAAATGGGTTATTGACCGTCATTGACGCAATCAACACCCAGAAACCATCGCGCAACGCGCTGATTCAATTGGCCAAAACCTACCATTGTTTGCCTGTTGCGATTGTGCTGGATTTACCCGAAGAAATTTGTAAAGCTCGAAACGAGTTGAGACCCGACCGGAAGTTCAAAGGCCACGTGATCCGGCTGCAACAGCAACAGTTGAGAAAGGCTTTGCGCGGATTAAAAAAAGAAGGCTTCAGAAGCGTTGCGGTACTCAACACCCCTGAGGAAGTAGACGCCGTGACCGCTATTGCGCGTGAAAAGCTGTACAACGACAAAAAGAACGAATCGGGGCCGTTCGACATTATTGGCGATGTACACGGATGTTTTGAAGAACTGTGCGAACTGCTTACTGCGCTGGGTTACGGGATCAACAAGGCAGAAGCGGATGACCGCAATTTCGGTTTCAACGTGACCCCTCCGCAGGGCAGAAAAGCTGTTTTTGTGGGGGATTTGATAGACCGGGGTCCTGACTCCCCCGGCGTCTTGCGCTTAGTGATGAGTATGGTGCATTCCGGCGCGGCCTATTGCGTTCCCGGTAACCACGATTTGAAATTAGAAAAATACCTCAGCGGAAAAGAAGTCCAGCTAAAGCACGGGCTGGAGGTAACCGTACAGCAGTTGGAAAACGAATCCGCTGAATTCAAAGGTTTGGTCAAAACCTTCCTCTACGGCCTGATCAGCCACTACGTTTTTGACAGAGGCCGCTTAGTTGTTGCGCACGCCGGGATCAAAGAAGACATGCAGGGAAGGGGATCCGCAGCCGTTAGAAACTTCTGTTTGTACGGCGAAACCTCCGGAGAAATTGACGAATTCGGCCTGCCTGTGCGGTACAATTGGGCCAAAGACTACCGCGGAAAAGCGAAGGTCGTTTATGGCCATACGCCGATTCCGGAACCGGAGTGGCTGAATCGCACCATAGACATTGACACGGGCTGCGTATTTGGTGGGAAATTGACGGCCCTGCGCTACCCGGAAGAGGAATTGGTGGCGGTGAAAGCGAAGCAGGTGTACTGCGAACCGGCAAGACCCATCGGATACCGGGGTGGTACAACGCCATTGAGTTCGCAGCAGGAATACGACGATTTACTAAACATCGAAGACGTCATCGGCAAACGAATCGTTCAGACCCGGCTGCGCAACAACATCACCATCCAGGAAGAAAATTCGATTGCTGCACTGGAGGTCATGAGCCGCTTCGCCATCAACCCCAAGTGGCTGATTTATTTGCCGCCCACGATGTCGCCTTGCGCTACGAGCGAGCTGCCGGAATATTTGGAACACCCTTTTCAAGCGCTGAATTATTATAAAAAACGGGGCGTTGAAAAAGTCATTTGCGAAGAAAAGCACATGGGCTCGCGGGCCATTTTGGTCTTGTGCAGGGATGAAGCGACCGCCGTCAACCGCTTTGGCGTTGCCAATGAGGGAGCGGGCGTTTGCTACACCCGTACCGGCAGAAATTTTTTCAATGACGCCGCGCTTGAGCAGCAATTCCTTGCCCGGGTGACCAGCGCCCTGACAGCAAGTGATTTTTGGGATACCTTCCAAACCGATTGGGTATGTCTGGATGCAGAACTGATGCCGTGGTCGGCTAAGGCCCAGGCATTGTTAAAAGACCAGTACGCAGCCGTTGGCGCTGCGGCGCGGGCGGCTCTTCCTGAAGTTGAAAAAGCCCTGAAACAAGCCCTGGAACGGGGCATTGAAGACGCGATGCCTGCACTTCAGCATTTCCACCGAAAAAATGAATCCATTTCAAAATACATTAACGCCTACCAGCATTACTGTTGGCCGGTGAACAGCGTTGACGACTATAAGCTCGCGCCTTTCCACATTTTGGCGACCGAGGGACAGGTTCACACCGACAAACACCACGAATGGCACATGGAAAACATCGCAGCTATCTGCAACTTCGACCCAAAACTCCTCCTGCCGACGCCCTATAAAATTGTGGATTTTCAGGACGAAGCAAGTTATGCAGACGCCGTAAGCTGGTGGGAACAACGCACTGCAACCGGCGGGGAAGGCATGGTGGTGAAACCGTATGATTTTATTGCCTACGGAAAGGAAGGCCTGCTGCAACCCGCCGTAAAATGCAGGGGCAGCGAATACCTGAGGATTATTTACGGCCCCGAATACGACCTGCCCGGAAACCTTGAACGCCTGAAAAATAGAAACCTTTCGCGTAAGCAATCTTTGGCCTTGAGGGAATTCGCGCTGGGCGTGGAAGGGCTGGAACGGTTTGTGAGGAAAGAGCCGCTGAGGCGCATTCACGAAAGCGTTTTTGGCGTGCTGGCGCTGGAAAGCGAGGACGTGGATCCGCGATTATAAGCGTGTGCTGGCGAGAGACTCCGGCCTCGTGTCTACTATTCAACGGGCTCTGCCCGTTACCAAAACAAATGCTTCTTCTTTTTGCCGTGCTGGCGCGAGGCTCCGGCCTCGTGTCTACTATTCAACGGGCTCTGCCCGTTACCAAAACAAATGCTTCTTCTTTTTGCGCTGCTCCGAAATCGAGTCCCGTGCTGCTTTCAAACTTTTTCGGATGCTTAGGCTGTCGGCTTGGCGGTAGAGTGAGTCCAATGGCAACATCGTCGGTAATAAACGCTGATTTTGATATGCATTTACAGGCTTTTCACTACATCTGCTGCCCGAAAGTCAATAAATTATTATCCGGATCAAGCAAAGAAAATTCCTTTTGTTGCCAGGGTTTGAGTTGCAAATGCCCGGCTTGAGGGATGCTTAACTTTTTGTCAACAGCCAACTGATACCATGTTTCTATATCATCCGTCCGGATGTAGACCTGCCCGTAATTTTCTTTTGGGTCAAGTTCTTTAAACTCAAAAAAGTGAATTTGAATCTGGTCTTTTTGTACCATCAGGTAACCCTCGTAGTCGGCGCTGCCAAATTCCTGAAATCCCAATTTATTTAGATAAAAATCCCTCGTAATGGCTTTATCGCGCATGGGGAGCTTGGGATGGATGGCGGTGAGCATCGTTGTTTTGTTTTAGGTGATTTATGACTCGCCGGCGCGTGGCTCCAGCCTCGTGTCCACTATTTGCCGGGCTTTGCTCGGCGCCAGTTATCGCGAAACTTCAGACGCTTGCTCCTCATCCACCAGATCCTCCCTGGAATCAGCAAGCCCCGCTTCACTCACCATTACGCCGCTATTAATGCACATCCCCTCTAACTGAACCAGATCCCCTTTGAAGACATTGAAATCTACGTCCCCCTGCACGCCGCGGAGTTGGCCGGCGCTGCCGTATTGCCAGAACGACCAGTCGCGCCCGCAGGCTAAGGTAGGTTGGCGGCGGCCATAGCGCGCAATCCAGAGCGGATAGTCCTTGAAATGGCCGGCTAAATATTTGTTGTAGAAAACAAGGTTGGTATAAATGATGGGTTTGATGTTGTATTTAATCTCAACCAAATAGAGCCAGTGCCGCATGGAAGATAAAAGCTCTACTTTAGAAACGCCTGCTTCCAACACCTCAACATCGAGCACGGGCGGCAGATCGCCGAGTCCCATTTCCACAGCTTGCATAAAATTGCGCGCCTGCAATTCAGCAGGCACAGAAGGCCGAAAAAAGTGATAAGCCCCACGTTTGATGCCCACGCGTTGCATTTCTGACCAGTTCAGGCAAAACATGGAATCGCGGTAGGAAAAGCCTTCGGTTGCTTTCACAAAAGCAAAAGTGATGTCTTGTGCCGCAACGGTATCCCAATTGACAATAGACTGATAGTGAGAAATGTCTATGCCCTGCACCTCGTATCCACTCATACGAACAGTCTCCCGTTCGCACGAACAGAGGCACAAAACAATTACCCCGAAGCATAGAAAGCGTTCCATAGTTATCAGTCAACGAAACAAATCTAAAAAAGATACTTGAATTGTGTTAAAAAATGCGGGGCATAATAGAAAGTAAGCAAATTAGGTCGGTTGTCAGACATCTTCGCTGGCGAGTTGCTCCGCCTCGTGTCTCCTATTTGTCGGGCTTTGCCCGGCTGGCTAAACCATCCTCAATTTCGCCCCCGCCGCTTCCAGCGTTTCCTCCTTCTTCGCAAAACAAAGCCGGATCACCCGGTCATCCCTTTTGCTGCTGTAAAAAACCGACACCGGAATGGCAGCTACCCCGTGTTCAATGGTCAGGCGGCGGGCAAACGCCTCATCCGGTTCATCGCTGATGGCGCTGTAATCAAACACCTGGAAATAAGAACCGCAGCAAAGCAGCGGAAGCAGGCGGCTGCCGGCAGTGACTTCCAGAAAAAAGTCGCGCTTTTGCTGATAAAAGGCAGACAGGCCAAGGTATTCCGAAGGATCGGCAAGGAAGTCGGCTAATGCATACTGGATCGGGGTATTGACCGAAAAAACATTGAACTGATGTACTTTCCTGAACTCGGCGGTCAAAGCGGGTGGCGCCACACAATATCCAATTTTCCAGCCGGTATTGTGGAAGGTTTTGCCAAAAGAATAGACCGCCAGACTCCGCTCCCGCAGCTCCGGGTAGCGCAGGACGCTTTCGTGCTGCAAACCATCGAAAACCAAGTGTTCGTATACTTCATCGCTCAGCACCAGAATGTCTGTACCGGCGGTAAGTTGCGCCAATGTCTGCATGTCGGTGTCCCTGAACAGCGACCCGACGGGATTGTGCGGCGTATTGATGATGATCATCCGGGTTTTGGGGCTGATCCGTTGTTCCAAAGCAGCCCAATCTACCCGGTAATCCGGAAACGACAATTCGCATACAACCGCTTTACCGCCGCATACTTCCACCGAAGGCCGGTAGGAATCGTAGGCCGGTTCCAGCAGGATGACCTCGTCGCCCGGACTGATAAAAGCAGCGATGGCGGTGAAAAGCGCTTGGGTAGCGCCGGCAGTGATGGTGATTTCCGACCCTGGGTCAACCTGAATGCCATAGAGCAGGGCGATTTTTTCCGCAATACGCGTGCGCAGGGCAGGCAACCCCGGCATAGGCGCGTACTGGTTGTGGCCACTGCGCATGTATTGGTAAACTAAATCAGTCAGTCTGGAAGACGCTTCGAAATCAGGAAAACCCTGAGCCAGGTTGATTGCTTTGTGTTCTTGCGCCAACGCCGACATCACCGTGAAAATGGTCGTGCCGACATTGGGGAGTTTGGACGTAAGCTGCATAGAATAGATAGGTGTAGTTGATCAGTTGACGGTGAGCCGCTACAAAAAAAGGTCGCAGCCCACTGGTAAAAATAATGCTTCTCCAGGGACTGCGACTAATTTTGCAGTAATTATGAAAAAAACTTATACACTTGAGATTCAAGCCGAAATCTTCTCAGCTCCTGGCTGCAATACCTTCTGGTTGAGAACCATTTCTTCATCTTCCTCTGTATGCGCACAGGAGGTGCTGTGACAAACCTGGCATTCCACCACCAAGCGCCAGTTGACAATATGCCCAGTGGCAATAATGATACCGCCGATCATCGTCAGCCAGTGCTCCCAGTCGCCTTCCACAAAACGGCTGGCAATGATGACCGAAAAACCCGCAGCAGCAATGAAAATTGCACGCAAAGAGTGGTGGCGCTGGAAATAACTGCGCACCAAAGACCACGAAGCAATGATGATGCTCAGCGTGATGAAGATGACTTCAAACAACCCGTGTTCGAGCCAGGCTAAGTTGCTCAATGCGCCAATGGTCAACACAAAGGGCAGCGCAGCGCAGTGAACTGCACAAATCATGGAAGCCATGAACCCTGCAAAATCGGCATTAAGACTAACAAATCTTGATTTCATAAATGCAACATTGTTGCAAATGTAGAGATTTATTTTGGTTTCTCAAACACCTGCGAAAAAAATGATGAATTATTTTTGAAGGAGCCCGGTTATCCGCTGTTGAATGGAGAAGATGCTGTCGCGAAATTCTTTTTGTATGGCCAGCATTTGCTCGGGTGTTACGTCCAAAGTCGGGCCGTGGTGGTGGTGGTGATCATGACCGGAATGGTCGTGTTCGAGGCCCGGCGGTTCCGGCAAATTGTCACGCCAATAGGTGATGCTGGCTTCTATACCGGTAACTTGGTTGTTGAAGGCAATTTCTTCCGGCGTCAAAGCCCTGCCCTGAATGGCCAGCTGGTTTCTGAGCTGGATCAGGGAATCCACTTTCCCGGCCAATGCTGCTTCGATCGCAATGATTTCGAGGTGGATTTTTTCCGCGTCGTCATCGTTGCCCGCAGGCTGTGGCGACTGGCAGGAACAAAGCAAAGCGGCAACAAAAACTACAATTTGGTATTTCATAACAAACGCTGGGTGTAGATTTAGTAATGATTTGTCGGATTCTAAAGCTCAGCCCCTATACACAGGTTGCGCAAGTGCCCTTCAACACCAGATAGGCTTCTGAAAGCAAATAGCCGGAGGGGGCCTGGACAACGGGCGTATGCATATTTTCGATGCAAAAGGTTTTTCCGCACTGGTCACAGTGGAAATGAGCATGATGATCATCGTGTGCGTGCTCCGAACAGTGTCCTAAACAAAGGGCGTATTTCAGTTTTTCGCCGCCGTCAATCGCTTTGTGGATGACGCCTTTTTCTTCAAAAGTCTTCAGCGTTCGGTACAAAGTGATCCGGTCAACCTGATTGAAATGTGCTTCGATGTCGTTCTGGGACAAGGCTTCCCGCGAATCGAGGAAGATGTCGAGTACCTGCGCTCTCACCGCAGTTTTTCGAAGTTTGTGCTGTGCCAAAATGTCCAAAGCAGAAGCTGTCATAGAAATATTTGGTTTGATCTTGCAAAAGTAATTACTTTTACCAAATGAAACAATGTTGCATAAAACAAAGTTTATAGTACAGTAGAAGTGTTTATGACAAAAAATCCTGCATATCCTCCTTGGAAAAGCAGCCTGTTTCTACTGGCTGTGTTTCTTTTGCCCTTGCTGGCAAAGGATGTGCATTACCTTTTTGCCCACAGGCACCACGATCACCACATCCACCACTGCGATGCTACGGGCGTCCATATACACGACCCCGAGCATTATACGCCTGAAAATTGTTCCTTTTGCGGGGTGGTCTACGCCCAGTTTTTCAACGATGCCGTTTCGCCTGCGCTACCCATAGCGGATTTGTTCGCAGCAGGCGCTGAAGCGGGTTACCCCCAAACGCATTCGCCCACGGCCATCCATACCACGCGCCCGCGCGGCCCGCCTGCTGTTTCTTCCTTCTAATCCAATTATTTCTGGTCGTATTTTATTTTATTATTGAGTTTGCTCATCGTTTTCTGTATTGCAGAACACACCGGCAATCCAGCTCAACGCTTTATTAATTAGCGCGTTATGCAATTTCGGCAAATTATTTCCACGATGGTAATCCTGTCGCAGGGCTTAGCCGGCATCTGGGCATATGCCCAACCCTGTACCTTGCAACTAAGCGGGCGGATTCTGGATGCCCAAACCCGTGAACCCCTTCCTTTTGCCACGATTTCCATCACAGAAATCAACAAAGGCACAGTGGCCGACGAAAGCGGGCGGTTTTCCATCCGGGGCCTGTGCCCGGGGGATTACACCGTCGTTTGTTCCATGGTTGGCTGCGACCCTGCCGAACACCAGGTTCACATCGAACAAAATATCAGCCGGGATTTTTTCCTGATAGAAATTGCGATCGAACTCGGTCACATCGAAGTCACCGGAAAAGCCATAGCCCCTGCCAGTACCCAACCACGCCAGGAATTACAGGGCGCATCGCTCGAAGCGGGCAAAGCGCTGGGACTCGGAGAAGCGCTCAAACGCCTGCCCGGAGTTACGACGCTGAACACCGGACATTCCATTTCCAAGCCGGTCATTCAGGGCCTTAACGGCAATCGCATTGTCATCCTCAACAACGGCGTGCGCTTAGAAGCACAGCAATGGGGAGACGAGCACGCGCCGGAGATAGACCCTTTTGTTGCCGGCAAGGTTTCGGTGATCAAGGGCGCGGCCGGGGTCCGGTATGGCGCTGATGCTATTGGCGGCGTGGTGCTGGTAGAGCCGGAACCCTTACGGGAAAAACCGGGCATTGGCGGGCAGTTGGCAATGGGCGCATTCAGCAATGGCCGTACCGGGGTGGTTTCGGCTTCCGTAGAAGGTGCCCTGGGGGGCAAAATACCGTTGTCGGGGCGCTTGCAGGGGACTTTCAAACGAGGCGGCAATGTTCAAACGCCAGATTATTTCCAACGAAACACGGGGTTGGAAGAACTAAATTACTCTTGGGCGCTGGGGCTGAAAAAGGAAAAATTCAATACCGGGCTTTATTTTTCGGTTTTTTCTACCCAACTCGGCATCTTGCGCGACGCACACATCGGCAACCTCACCGACCTGGCCTTGGCCATCGAACGGGGACGACCGCTCAGCGGCGGGGCTTTTTCTTACGAAATAGGCCGCCCGAAGCAGCAGGTGCTGCACGAACTGTTCAAGTGGCAGTTTTCAGTGGAAACCGGCGAAACAAGCAAGCTCCAGATCGAAGCTGCGCGCCAGTTCAACCGCCGTCAGGAATTCGACGCCCACCGGCCTTTCGGCAACCTGCCGGATGAATTGATGCGCCCGCAGTTTGAATTCGAAATTACGACCTATACGCTTGACCTGAACTGGGAACACCGCTGGCTGCCGAATACCAAAGGCAGCATCGGCGCGCAGGGCCTGCACCAGCGCAATACGACCGATTTTGGTGCCCTCATTCCCAACTACACCACGCAAAGCGTTGGGATTTACTGGTTAGAACGCTGGCGGAAATACCCCTCGCCGTGGGAAGTGGAAGCAGGCATCCGGTACGACGCTAAGTTATTGTCTATTGGAACGCAGGGAACAGACACCATAGGACAAGACCTTCAGTTCAGCAATGTTTCAGGAACGGCAGGTGTCATTTACCACTTAGCCGAAGTGGAATTGCGCTTTAATGCGGGGACAGCCTGGCGCGCGCCGCATCCGAACGAATTGTACAGCGATGGAGTACACCACGGCGCAGCGGCCTACGAATTGGGCGATCCAAACCTTCAGGCAGAACGTGCGCTCAATTTTTCGCTTAGCGCGAATTGGACCAAGCCAAAGCAATTTGACGCCACATTTTCCTTCTACCACAACCGGATTTCGGATTTCATTTACCTCGAACCGCAGTCTGTGCCCAAGCTGACCATCCGCGGCGCTTTTCCGGCTTTCCTCTACCGCCAGGCCGATGCCACACTGACCGGGTTCGACTGGACTGCCGCAGTGTTTTTACTGCCGCAACTGGCCTTCGAATCACAAGGTGCCATCTTACGCGCCCGGAACCTCGACGCCGGGGGTTACCTTATTTTTATGCCCGCCGACCGCCTTACGCATGGGTTCAAATACACTTTTGGTCAAGCTGTAGATGAAGCCAAAGAACGACCTTTTGCCAGGTTTGGCATGACGAACGTGCTGCGCCAGACCCGCGTGCCGCAAGGCGATTTAGCGCCCCCGCCCCCCGGCTACACCCGTTTCGACGCCGAAGCCGGTATGACGCTGCACTGGGGCAAAACCCCGATAGAAATCGGACTTTCCGTTTTTAACCTTTTTAATGCACGCTTCCGCGATTACCAGAACCGCTTCCGGTATTTCACCGACGAGGTGGGGCGGAATATTCTGCTGCGCGCAAAAATCATTTTCTAAATCAATTAAAAAACAATTTTATCATGATTCAGTATAAGCTTTTTTCGCTCCCGATGATGTTGGTGTTGTCTTTGTTCACAACGACAATTTTGCTTTCCAGCGCCTGCAACCGCGACGACGACGATAACAATCCAAACGAAGAGGAACTGATTACCTCCGTAATCCTCACGTTTACGACGCCCGGCGGAACCAGCACGGCCTTTTCTTTTAAAGACACCGACGGCGACGGCGGCGCCAATCCGGTAGTCCAGAACATCACGCTGGCTGCTGCGACGAATTACAGTTTAACCGTCCAATTCTTGGATGAATCCAACCCGGCGAATGTGGAAGACATTACGGTTGAAGTAGCGGAGGAGTCGAACGAGCACCTTGTTTGCTTCGGTGTAGAGGGCGGCGTACCACAACCTACGATAGATGATACCGACGGCAACGGCAAACCACTCGGCCTGTCGAGCAAAGTCGTCACGACAACTGCGGGCGCGGGCAAAATCACCGTGAGTTTGAAGCACCAGCCGGATAAAAATGCTGCTACGCCTTGCAGTACGGGGGATACCGATGTTGAGGCGACGTTTAATGTGGCGGTAAATTAGTGCCTACCGACATTTGGTTCCTACAGGACGGACCGACCTGATGAAAATTTGGGATGTCTTATGTTCGCATAACGCAGCCATTCACACCTGTGTCTGTTCTTTAGAGTTCGAGAACAAGGCGTGTTTCGCCCCAAAAACGGGAGTCCCACCGGGCGGGATGACCGATTTTGGGGCGAAACACAACGCAGTTATCGGACTATAAAGACAGACACGAATTAGCGGCGTACAGAAACTGAATCTGTGGAAGCATTGTACCCCGCAAAAATGCCATGGCCATTTTCGATGTTGTTGTAGACGATCACCGGTTCGGTGAACGCGCCGCCGGAGTTGCTCTGCTGCTGATTCAGGGTTTGGTGGAATTTGTAGTATTCTTCTGAAACGGTGCGCAACTCGGCGTAGACCTTACCAATAAGTTGGGATTCCGGGTCGATCTGAACCGCCACCGGAATAACGATGCGGTTGGATTGAAAAGCTTTGTCTTCAAATAAAATGCCGCCTTTAAAATAAGCCAGCACAAAATTATTGTTGATGGAATTGCTGAAAACAACGGCCTGAATAGTAGAGTCAATCAAGGTAGTATCGCCTTCAACCAGTTGAAAAGCAAGAAATTGCTGATAGAGGTTGAGGTGGTAATAGTTCACTTCTTCCGGGAAATCTGCAAAGCTTAATTCCGCATTATAATCATAACGCAAATCGCCGTTTTCGGTCAGCCCCACCATAATATCTGAGAGATTGAAAGAGAGAATTTCGGTCGCTTTCGGTATGCTACTCTGCGCCATGACGGTTTCGAACCCGGGGGCTTCCACCCGGATGGTATAAATGACGTCCTGCTTCGGTTTCAATTCACGGGTAATGTAATGAGGCGTGCGGATCCCCCCTCCTCTCGGCACCAGTTCGAGGGTTTCGATGAAGGCATCGCCCTGATAAATGTCCACCTTCGCGTTGGCGATGTACTCTTCCGGAGACTGGTCGAGTGCGGAACGACTTTTGGAAACCTGCACGATAAAAAACGCGTCTCCCGTAAAATTACAAACCACCACCAGCCGTGGATCGGGGATGTCAAACGGCAACTCAACCGGACGTTCGCAAGTTGCGGCCACCAATGCGCAATAACAAAAAATCGCGAAGAGTAGATTTCGTAGCATCGGGTTAAAATTTGATCGAATAGTTAACCGAGGGCAAAATCGGAATCAGCCACACCTGTACAAACTCCTTCACCGGACGAAGATCGTTGTTTTCATTGATGTATTTGGTTCTGAGGTTGTAATAAAGCGGATTTCTCCGATCATATACATTGTAGACACCTACATTGGCGATATGTTCAAGCTTACCCGTGCGATAATAAAAATTCACCCCGACATCTAAGCGGTGGTAATAGGGCATGCGGTATTGGTTTTTAGAACCGTAGTCGAGCACTTCTACTGGCGGCGGCGGAATCACACCCGGGATTTCAATCCGGTATTGCAACAATGGCAAACTGAAGGCGAAACCAGAACTGAATACCCAATTGGCCGACAATTCGCACCAGGATTTGAGCCGGTGGGTCAACGCAATTTTAAGGTCGTGCCGCCGGTCAAATTTGAATGGGTAGGTGCGCCCGAGGTTGACTTTTTCAAACTGCCGGTCTGTCCAGGACAAGCTGTAAGCGATCCAGCCTTTGGTTTTGCCGTGCCGCCAGTTGAGTAACGTTTCCAAACCATAAGACTGTCCTTCCCCGACGGTCACATTGCGCTCCCAATCGTTCAGGAATAAAGCGCCTTCGGAAAAACTGAGCAGGTTTTCCATTTTTTTATAGTAGCCTTCCACGCTCAGGCTGAGATTGCCGGTTGGCACGTAATCGAAACCCAATTCCGTTTGCCAAGCGCTTTGGGGTTTCACGCGGGCAGTGGCTGGTGCCCAGAGGTCGGTAGGCAAACCGATGTCTGAGTTGGAAAGCAGGTGCAAATATTGTTTAGAAAAGCTAAAAGACGATTTGAAATTCACGGTAGGCAATGCTTGCCAATAGGCCGATAGGCGGGGTTCTGCCGAATGGTAATTGCGGCTCCGCACACTAAATCCGGTGAAGCGGAGTCCGGCGTTCAGCATAAAACGGTCGCTGATGTTGTACTCGTCTTCCACATAAAAAGCGTATTCGATGGCGTCAATCGGGGCGTTACCGGTTGTTTCGGAATCATCCGGAATCCCGGTTGATGAATCGTTGTAAAACAAAATGCCGGGGCGAAACTGATGCTGCGTAATCCCCATGCCGAAGCGGAAATAATGCCGGGTAGAGGGGATCAGGTCGAAGTCAATTTTAGCGCCGAAGTCTTCAATGCCGGAGCGATACCTTCCAAAATCGAAAGAGCGGAACAGGGTTTGATTGTTGGCAGCAATGCGGAGCGAGTCAGAAGTCGAATAATTTACGCCAACGCTCAGGTTGCTGTACGTAAGGGTCGTATTGGCGAAAAGCCGGCTGCTGAAAACGTGGTTCCAGCGCAAGGCTGCGACTTTGTTTCCCCAGTCCAATCCTTCGGAATACGACTGATCAAACAGGTAATCCACCGCTTCGCCGCCTTGTGAAAGCAGCGTCAGACGGTCGGAGCGCCGCCCGAAGTTGTCGTATTCGTCGCTGCCCTGATAATAGCTCAGATAAACGCGGTCTGCATCTGATAATGTAAAATTCAGCTTGGCATTCAGGTCATAAAAATTGTATCCATTGGAGCCTTGTTCGCGGCGCGCGCGCTTTTGCTGTTCGGTAATGGGTCTTATGTACCAATCTAAAAAAGACCAGCGCCCGGAGATGAAAAACGAACTTTTGTCTTTCTGGATCGGCCCTTCAAGGGAGAGCCGGCCACTCAGCGCGCCTAATTCGGCGCTACCGGCGAATTGTTTCCTGTTGCCCTCCTTGGTGCGCACATCCAAAACAGAAGACAACATGCCACCGTATCGCGCGGGGAAACCGCCTTTCACAAAACGGGCGCTGCGCACGGCGTTGGTGTTGAAGATGGAAAACACGCCTGCCGCGTGCGAGATATTGTAGACCGGAACCCCGTCAATCAGGACGAGGTTTTGACCGGGATTACCGCCGCGCACATGAATGCCGCCGACGCCGTCCGTCCCGGTTTGCACGCCGGGCAGCAGGTGGGTGGTGCGGATCAGGTCCGATTCGCCGCCCAGGGCTGGCAGGGTTTGCACCTCGGCAATGCTCAGGATTTCGTCACTCCACGCCAGGCGCCGAGCCTTTTCGGAGGAATCGTTGGCGACAACCACCACTTCGGGCAGGGCAACCAAGCCTCTCAGTGCAATATTGACCTGCTGATCCGATTGCAAGGCAATGCGCTGTGCCTGCGATTCGTAGCCGGTGTAGGAAAACAGGATTTCCGTTTCGCCGACGGGCAGGGTCAGGCTATAAAAGCCATATTCGTTGGTGGTGGCACCGCGGTTACTCCCCACCACATAGACGTTGCCGCCAATGAGCGGTTCGCCGCTTTCGGCATCTTCCAAAAAACCGCTTAGCGTAAACCGAATATTGACGGGCGTTTTGGGTGGATCCACTTTGTATAAAGCGACGATGCTGGAGTTGATGACCCGGTAGCGCAAAGGCGTTTCGCGCAGTAAAATATTCAGCGCCTCGCTGAGCCGGTAGCGGCGCAGGCGCAGGGTAATGTTCTTTTTGGGAAGGATATCGTTGCTAAAGGACAGGTTAACGCCGGGCTGGCCGGAGAGCTGATACAACGCCTCTTCCAGTGTCGCATTTTTGAGCACGAGGTTGACCTTTTGCTCCAGCGGATTTTGAGCCAGTGCCGGAGCAATCCAGTAACATACGCAGGTGATGGAGAAGAGTAATTTTTTCATCCCGGTCAAAACAGCCAAATGTGGTATTCAAAGGTAAGGGATTTCAACAGGATTGCAACGTAAAAAAATGGGGATACGCCGACAATTGCATTAAAAATATTTTCAACTTTGAACGTTGCAGTGCATTCTTGTAGGTTTCAGGGATACGTACAACTTTTATTCCCACTCTTTTAGTTTTTTTATGCAGGCTTCCTTTGGGAGCCAGGGGTTGAATTGCATTTGTTCTGTGAGTAAGTTTCTCGCAGCAAGTCTGTCAAAAAATCCAGCTTCAAGAAAACGATCAAACAGCCAAAGGATGCCGTGTACTTCCAGTTTTTGATGTTCACATGCTTTGCGGAGTAGTTTGTCGTTGGTTAAAACCATCGCTGGTAATTTTTCCATCCAATATAAGACCGTTTGATCGGCAAATGACAAACGCCTGCTGGTTTGAAGCAGCGATATTTTCGTAAAATTAGGCGCATTCAGGTGCTTGATGGTCAACCGTTCTGTCGAAACATAAGGCAATAATGCCGCCTGCTGTTCAGGGATAAGTTCATCGAAGACTTCCTGTGTGGTAATGATGTCAAATTCAAGGGCAAATAACAAAGAGACCAGTTCAAAAGCGGTTTGGAGCACCGCAACAATTCGCAATGCTTTCTTGTCTTCAAGCAGACACTATCCCCGGCAGGCATCTAACGCAAAATTCCATTAACTTTGCAACTTGAGAAAAAACGCAACCACCCTATGAAAATGAGATACTTATACACAGCTCTGCTCTTAGCCCTGTCTTGGTTTGCCGCTAAGGCGCAAATGTGGAACGGCACAGACACGCTCTATGGCAACGAATGGATCCGCTACGACCGGCCTTATTTCAAAATTGCCGCAGCCGAAGACGGTCTGCTGCGCATTCCTTATGAAACGCTGACTACACAGGGCATTCCAGCGGATGCGACCTTCCGCTTGTATGCCTTGGGCCGCGAAGTGCCGCTGTACCTCAGCAACCCTTCCGGCACGCTTGCTGCCGGCGATTACCTGGAATTTTTTGGTAAAAAAAACCGCGCCGAACTCGATCGGCACCTCTATAAAAATCCGGACACCGAGTTGTTCAACCCTGAATTCAGCCTCATTACCGACACGGCTTTCTATTTCCTAACCTGGGATATTGCTGCCCCACAAACGCCCCTGCGCTACCAGAATGCCCCCAACGACCTGAACAACCTGCCCGTCAAAGAGGCCTGGTTTTGGCACGAAGAAAAGTTGGTGGGTGCGGCAGCTCTCCAGAAACAAACCTTTTCACAGGGGTTGGCTGAGTCGGCTTTCCTTGCCGGGGAAGGCTTCGGTTCGGCTTCCGCCAATACGCATACCGTTTCCATCCAACCTAAATATTTTGTCCCTAACGCCGGAGTGGACGCCCGCTATGATTTGCGACTTTTTGCTGGCAACAATACCCACAACCTCAAAATCACCATCAACGGCACCGAGGTTTATACCAATGCTTTCAACGGCTTCCGGTTAGTCGCCCCGGTTATCGCCAAACCTGCCGCCAATTTGGCTGCAACGGAACAAATTGTCATCAACGGCGCGGCTTCTACCGACGACCGGTATTCCTATTCCGTCGTGAGCCTGCGCTACCCCCGTGCGTTCAACTTCGACAACAAAACCGCTTTTGTTTTTGAAATTCAAGGCAACGGCGCTGAGCAATATTTAGAAATTGAGAACTTCAATGCGGGTACATCAGATCCAGTGCTTTACGATATGAGCAACCGCCTGCGCCTTGTCGGCAATGCAGAAAACGGCATCATGAAATTCAAACTGCCAGCTGCTTCCGGCACCCGTAACTTAGTGTTGATCAACGCTGTTTCCGGATACCGTACCATAACGACCCTGCGCCCGGTGACGTTCACAAATTATTCCGCTGCCGACGCGCAGTTCATCATCATCTCCAACGCCCGCTTGTTCAACGACGGCCAGGGCGGCGACTTGGTGGCCGAATACGCCGAATACCGCAGTTCCTCAGTTGGTGGCGACTACCGCACGGTGGTGGCAGACATTGCGCAGCTCTACGACCAGTTTGCTTATGGCGTTCCCCGCCACCCGTTGTCCATCCGCAATTTTGTCCATTTTGCTAAAAAAACATGGAGCGATCCGCGCTACGTATTGCTGATCGGCAAAGGCCGGGAATACGCTGCCGTGCGCAGTGCAGGCGCTTTGGCATCGGCAGGAAACAGCAGTTTTTTAATCCCTACATTTGGTGTCCCCGGCTCGGACAACCTCCTTGTAGCCAGCAATTACAGCATGGTTCCGGCGCTCCCGGTCGGGCGCATTCCTGTAGAAACGCCTGCGGAAATACGCCTTTACTTAGACAAAGTGCGCGCCCACGAAGCACCGTTGGGCCAAACGCCTGCGGAAGACCGCCTGTGGCGCAAGCAGGTCATCCACCTTGGCGGCGGGGGCAGCGTGGCAGAACAAACCGACATTCGCAACAAATTGAACAACTTGAAGACTGCCTTGGAAAACAGCGATTATGGCGCGAGCGTCTCTTCATTTTTCAAAACCAGTCCTGACCCCATCCAGTATTCGCAGTCGGAGGCCATCTCCAACCGCATCAATGCAGGCGCTTCCATCGTCACCTTTTTCGGGCATTCCAGTTCTGGTGGCTTTGATTTCAGCATTGATAACCCGGCTGTTTACCAAAACCAGAACCGCTATCCCCTGATCATCTCGCTCGGGTGTTTGTCGGGTGCCATTCACCTGCCTGGCAAAAGCGTGGGCGAAAGTTTTATATTTCAGGAAAATAAAGGCGCGTTGGCTTTCATTGCCTCGGTGGGTTTGGGGGCGGTCTCTTCCCTGTATGCTGTGACGAATCAATTTTACGCCGAAATTGGCCACGAAACTTACGGAAAAGGCATCGGCGACGCCCTCCAACGCACCCTTCAGTCTTTTGACAATACCGGCGGTATTTTTACCCGCGCCCTCGTGCAGCAATACACCCTGAACGGCGACCCCGCACTGGTGTTGTCGCCATCAGAAAAACCCGATTTTTTTGTCAACAGCGACAGCCCGAAATTCGAGCCGGAAGCCATCAACGCACAAATGGACAGCTTCGATTTTCACTTCAACCTGCTCAACGCGGGCAGGGCTTCTGTGGATAGTGTGCAGGTGCTGCTCCGGCGCACCCTGCCCGGGAATATTGAATTTGATGTGGCCAAAATAAAAGTGCCCGCACCGAAATACGAAAACAGCGTTGTGCTCCGGATGCCGGTTCTGGGCAAATTGGCCATCGGCGAAAACCGCTTCCGCATCACCGTGGATCCCGACAATGCCATTGCCGAGACGCCCGCTCCGGAAGCCGAACAGAACAACGAATTGCGGAACAATTTTGGAGAAACAGGCATTGCCAAATACATTTTCGACAACGGCGTCAGCATCGCCTGGCCGCCAGATTTTGCGATCGTCGGGCAGACCCCCGTGCAGTTGTACGCCTCCACCGCTGATGTTTTTGCCTCCGAACGCAATTATTTGATGGAAATAGACACCACGGAATTTTTCAACAGCCCCCAGGTGCGCCGCACCACCATCCGCCAAAAAGGCGGCCTGCTGCAATGGACGCCTGGCGTGAACTGGCAGGACAGCACCGTCTATTACTGGCGCGTCAGCCCAGATACCTCCGGTGTGCCGGGCTATATCTGGAGTACGGCTTCGTTTATCTACCTTAATGGCAGCCCGGAAGGCTGGAACCAGTCGCACTTCTTCCAGTTCAACGACAATGCCTTTGAAAATATGGAATTGCCGGAAACTACCCGGGCGTTTAAGTTCTTAGACGATGTAAAAACCATCCGGGTGATCAACGGCGTTTATCCCGGCGTTTGGCCAACCATCAACATCAACAACGATCCATACATCTATTTGCCCTGGGACAACTACATTAGCGGAGGGTTGAGCATTACCGTACTTGATTCTCTGAGTGCTGACCATTGGCGCAATAATCCGCCGGGGGAATACGGGAGCAGCATATCACCCTGGGCCAACAACTGGGCTTCTTACCCTTTTTCTACCCGAACTCAGGCAGGGCGGGAGCTGGTGCTGAATTTCCTGAACAATGTGGTGCCAAGCGGCAATTACGTGCTGATTTATTCCATCCAGAACGGTGCCAACAGCAGTTACAAGCCAGAAGATTGGGCCGCCGATTCCCTAACGCTGGGCACCAATCTTTTCCAGCTATTAGAACAACAGGGTGCCACGCAAATCAGGACAACTGCAACCCCCGGCGTGGGCGCGAGGCCGTATGTGTTTTTCTATAAAAAAGACGACCCCGACTTCGCCCCTTTTGAAAAAATGGTGTCCAATGGCGAAACGATTGAGGAAGTATTACCGATTGAAGGAATCTGGAACAACGGCGGGGTTCGCTCCCGCCAGATAGGCCCTGCACGCCAGTGGAATGACCTGCACTGGGCACTTGACAAAGTTGAACCCGAAGACGAATATTCACTTGGCCTCTACGGCATTCGGACAGATACCACGCAGCAATTGCTTGCGGAAGGGCTTAGGGTTCGGGATACCAGCCTTGCCTGGATTAATGCAGCCGAGTATCCCTACCTGCGCCTTGAATTTAAGGCTGCGGATACCTTATCGCGCTCCTCCCCGCAGCTCCTCCGCTGGCGCACCACCTACGAAGGTCTGCCCGAAGCGGCCCTCGACCCAACGGCTTATTTCCGATTTCAGCGTGACACCGTGCAGCAAGGCGAACCCATCACCCTGCAAATTGCTGCGCGCAACCTCAGCGATTACAATATGGACAGCCTGTTGGTGCGCTACGTACTCACCGACGATGCCAACAACCTGCTCTCCCGCAGCATTCGGGTGAGACCCTTGCCGGGGAAAGATACGCTGGTGATCAGCCTGCATATTGACAGCCGGAATTTGCGTGGCCGCCAAAAACTCAGCATCGAAATCAATCCGGACAACGACCAGCCAGAATTATCCCACCATAATAATATTGGATTTTACGAATTTTTTGTGGAACGCGACAAACGCAACCCGCTGGTGGAAGTCACCTTCGACGGCACGCCGATCATGGATGGCGACCTCGTTTCTGCCAAACCCTTTATCGCTATTTCGCTGCGCGATGAAAACCCGTTCTTGGCCTTAGCCGATACTTCGGTGCTGAAGCTGCTGCTGCGCTACCCCGACGCGACCGACGTGACGGAAATCCCGTTCAGCGATCCCCGGGTACGCTTTATCCCCGCAGACGCTTCGGATCTGACGCGCCAAAACCGCGCTTCAGTAGAATTTATGCCGCATTTCCTGCAATCCGGCACGTACGAACTCACCGTGCAGGGCCGCGACGCCACCGGAAATGCCAGCGGGAATTTGGATTACCGCGTTGCTTTTGAAGTGGAAACGGCGGCGAAAATCTCCAATGTATTCAACTATCCGAACCCGTTTTCCACGTCCACGCAATTCGTCTACACCCTTACCGGGGAAGAGCCGCCCGCGCAGTTCAGCATCCGCATCATGACGGTATCGGGCCGGGTGGTGCGCGAAATCAGCCAGACCGAATTAGGGCCGATGAAAATCGGCACCCACCGCACCGACTTCGTTTGGGACGGCACCGACGCTTTCGGCGACCGCCTCGCCAATGGCGTTTACCTCTACCAGGTTTTCGCACGGGATGCACAGGGCAAAGATTATGAAAAGTATGACAATGGAACGGATGGGTATTTTAGGAATGGGGTGGGGAAGTTGGTGATTTTGAGGTAGGGGGGATTTTTACCAAGGCTCCATACTGCCGCGAGGCTCCGGCTCCGGCCTCCTATTAAACGGGCTTTGCCCGTTCCCTCCTGTTCGTTAACAAGCTTGTCTAAGGGTCGCTGAATTAATAAGTGTCGCTTTCTCCGGGCAAGGCATTTTGATTCTAATCAAGGCGGGGGTTTCCCGACCTTAGCCATAGCTAAGGGAGGTGGTTCCCCAGGGCAGAGTAGGAGCAAAAGACCTCCTGGAAAAGTGGACAGTTATTATTTCAGCGACCCTAAACACTAATTTATTCTACCTATTTGCCACATAGACACATGGAAACTGTCATATAACTGCATGATTTTCGCTATTTAAGAAATACCGCCACGCAGGCATTACCTGTACCGTCTTACCCTCCACTCGTATTTCCTCTGATTTGTCCCAGGTCAAAATTTGTCCTTCCGGCAAATCAAGGAATTGCAGGGCGGCTGCCAATCCTTTTATCTCCCGCGTCCGGGTAGCAGGCTCGTGGAAATCAAGACAAACGTTGGTTGGTTGCCCATTTTCCCAGTAAAAATCCACCTCCTGTTTTTCAAAAAAATAATGGGGGCTTAGGCCTTGCCGACGCAGGTGCAGGAAAGCAGCGTTTTCAAGTACCCGGCCTTTGTCTTCGCTGATGCTCATGGCATATTTGAATGCTGGATCAATCGTGTAAAATTTACTCGGATTGACTGCCTGAACTCTTGCCGAACGGTTCCAGATGTTCGCCCTGAATAGCACAAAGGCTTCCTCTAAATGCGATACGTAATCGAAAACCGTATTTTTTCCAATAGCATACCCCTGCGATTTGAGGTCATTAAACACCTTATTGATGCTGATGGGGTTTGCCAGATTTTGCAGAAAAAACTTCAGCAGGTATTTCAACAAAGCGGGCTGTTTCACGGCAAACCGTTCCGTCAAATCCCGGTAAAGCATCAGATCAAGGTATTCATTGATCGTCTGACGATGGAGGTTTTCAGGCAGAAATATTAGTTCTGGGAATCCCCCCTGATTCAACCAGCGGTCGAACCAATGCAAAATCATAGCCTGCCCCTTCGATGTTTCTGTGTTGACGGCAATGTTGCTGAATTGCAGGAACTCGCCGAAGTTTAAAGGAAATACTTCAAAAGGCAGGGTGCGTCCGCGCAATGCCGTTGCTAATTCCCGGCTCAAAAGTTTTGACGATGACCCGGTTAGGTAAATCCGGCAGTTTTCGTTATCAAATAAGCGTCGGACGAATTTTTCCCAATTGGGCACTTCCTGGATTTCATCAAAAAAAAACCAGATTTGTTTATCCCGATTTTCCGGATACAGTTCGAAGTAAGCCTGAACCAGCCCATCCAGCTCCTCTAATCGTAGCGGGAAAAGACGATCATCCTCAAAATTCAGATAGACCAGCCTGTTTGCAGCTACTTGTTTGCGCAACGCACGGATGATACCGAACAAAATATGCGTTTTCCCGGTACGGCGAGCGCCCAGCAGCGATACAATCTTAGGCACATCAATCGGTATCTTCAATGCGCGGGGCTTCACATCCATCAGAGGCTTTTCGATGAAATCGGCTATAATTCTTTTAAAAACGATTTTTTTATCCATGTTTTGCCTTTAGTATAAAGACAAAAATAGTAAATTTTGTCTTTATACGGGAGACAAGATTGATAAAATTCATCTATTTACCACCCGGTTCACTGCCTCACCGGCGAAGAGCCGCCTGCGCAATTCAGCATCCGCATCATGACGGTATCGGGGCGCGTGGTGTGCGAAATCTCGCAAGCCGAATTAGGGCCGATGAAAATCGGCACCCACCGCACCGACTTCGTTTGGGACGGCACGGATGCTTTCGGCGACCGCCTCGCCAATGGCGTTTACCTCTACCAGGTTTTCGCACGGAATGCACAGGGCAAAGATTATGAAAAGTATGACAATGGAACGGATGGGTATTTTAAGGAAAGGGGTGGGGAAGTTGGTGATTTTGAGGTAGGGGGTGTTCACTTCTCCTCAAACAACGCATTCATCCCCAAAGATTGGTGCACCAGCGATTGCGCGTACGCATTTGGGGTGATCCCGAAAGTGGAGATGAAGGTAAGCCAGGTTGCTTTTTTCGTTTTTGTGACTTCTCTAAACAGGCCGATTTTTCGTTGCAGGTTTTCCGCATATTCCTTATCAATGGTAAAGGACTTGATGGAAAATTTCATCTCGCAGAGGTTCACAACCTGATCTCTTCGGTCAATAACGAGGTCAATCTGCGCTTTTTCGTCGCCATTGCTGCCCGACCATGCGGACGACTGCGTTTGTACACTGCTGATGCCCAGGGCATGTTTAATTTGCCGGAGATGGCACAGGCAAACCTGTTCAAAAGCATAGCCACTCCAGGCGCGTATTTCCGGCGTGTCTGAGCCTTTAAGCCAAAAATTTTCATCGCGGCTATTTTCTTGAATGAATTTCAAATAAAACAAGGAGTAAAAGTCGGAGAGCTGGTACAGGGCGTTGTTTTTTAGCTTGCCAAAACTATTATACCGCCTGATGAAATTGCTTTCTTCCAATTCCTTCAAAACCAGGCTTGTATTGCCGCCATCGGGTAATTTTGCTGCTTTGAGTAAGGCTTTCCGATCGAGTCCCTGAGCTTTTTTAGCAAGGGCTTCAATAACAGCAATATGGCGATCTGCTTTATTAAACAAAGAATTGTAAAGCTTTTCAAACTCCGAGCGCAGGCTGCCCCGTTGTGTAAAACAAAGGTCATTAATGTTTTGGGTAGCACTTTTACGCGGATCAATGGCCTCCAGATAGAAAGGAATGCCCCCGAATACCATATACAATTGAAGCAATTGGTAGCGGTCAAACCCCGGTAATTTTGCCTGAAAAAAAGCTTCGCACTCGGCCAGCGTGAAAGGTTCAAGCGCGATGCGGTGTGTGACGCGGTTGTACAACCCGCCGGTGTTGTTGATGAGTTGATTGATCATCCAGGAAGCCGCAGACCCGCAGACAACCAAAATAATATCTGTTCGGGCACTCGCCCAACTGTTCCAAAAATGTTCTAATGCTGAAATGAACAGGGAATTTGGGGTGTCTAACCAGGGCAATTCATCCAAAAACAGGATTTTTTTACCCGACGCCGGTAAGGTTTCGAGGGCGGTGGTCAACTGCTGAAGTGCATAAAACCAGTCTTTTGCTACTGACTTGTCTTCAAACTGGGGAAAATGCCGAACCAATGCCGCATGGAAATTGACCAATTGATGAGCGGTTTCCAAGTTGGCTATACCGGTTAGTTGGAACGCGAACCGGCCTTCGAAGACAGAACGGATCAGGAAGGTTTTGCCTACCCTGCGCCTGCCATAAACCGCCACAAAGACGGACCGATCGAATGATTCCATTGACTTCAGCAAGGCGGTTTCTTCCTTTCTTCCAGTGATTTTCGCCATGATTCGTGCTTTAATCTGGCGTAAATGTACAAAAAAAATGCGTTTCCGCCAAAAAATAGCTTATTTTTTGGCGAGAATTCGTGGGTTTTAATTTGGGTAATCCGGGGGGCTTGCCTTCGTATAGGACGGGACGGATGCTTTTGGCGACCGCTTGGCCAACGGCGTTTTCCTTGCATTTGTTCAGGCAATGTCTTGTTAATAGGTAACATTTATCATTATTTTCGGTGTCCCGATAGTTATGAAGCGCAAAAAATGGCTCTGTGCATATTTCGGGCGGTCTGCCCGCCCCGAACAAACGCTAAGATTTGACCAATCTTAAAGATTTGTCAAATCTACCTTCCTTCTTCACAACAATCCCTTTCTCTCCTTGTTAAAAAGGCCGAAATCACGCTGCATGGAAAAATTTACCGGACAAGGCGCGGGGGAATTATCGGCCATTGACACGGACCGCATCATCGAAATGGCGTGGGAAGATCGGACGCCTTTTGACGCCATTGAAGCCCAGTTCGGGTTGAAGGAATCCGCCGTGAAAGCGCTGATGAAGCAGACTTTGAAGCCCGCCAGTTATGTCCGGTGGCGAAAGCGCGTAGAGCACTGCAAAACCAAACACACCGCCACGCGGAACGACCACATCAGCCGCTTTAAAAGCAAGGCTCAGCGAGCCATCTCGCAGAACAAAATATCCAAAAGATAATGAGTAAAACGTATCTGTTTGCCGGCGCGTCCAGTGCCATCGCCGTTGAAACCGCAAAGTTGCTGCAAGCGGAAGGGCACACCGTCATTGGCGTGAGTACCAAACCCGATCATTCAATTTACGACGATTGGCACCAAATCGAGGCTTATGATTTTGGGAACTTCCCGGCGGTTGTGCCCGCCATTGACGGGTTGGTCTATTTCCCCGGAACCATTAATTTGAAACCGTTTGCGCGCCTCACGGCTGCTGATTTTAATCGGGATTTATCCATCAACACTTTGGGCGCTGTGGCTTTTGCACAGGCTTATTTGGGCAACCTGAAGCAATCCGTTAATGCTTCTATCGTTTTCATCAGCACCGTTGCCGTGCAGGTAGGCTTGCCCTTCCACGCTTCCGTTTCCATGGCAAAAGGGGCACTCGAAGGCCTGACCAAAGCCTTGGCAGCGGAACTGGCACCAACCATCCGGGTCAATTGTATCGCGCCATCTTTAGTCAATACGCCGCTGGGGGAAAAATTCATCAATACGCCGGAAAAAATCGAGCAAATGCAGAAAAGAAACCCGATGCGCAAAGTAGGCGAACCTGCGGATGTAGCGCAGGCGGTTGCTTTTTTATTGTCTGAAAAATCGGCGTGGATCAGCGGGCAGATTATGGCAGTGGATGGCGGAATGGGGACGATCAAAAATTGAGGGGTATGCCCAAAACACCGGCCATAAAAAAGCAAAACTTGCCGCAGAAAATTTGCCCGGCCTGCCAACGCCCTTTTTCCTGGCGGAAGAAATGGGAAAAGAACTGGGAGCAGGTGAAGTATTGTAGTGAACGGTGCAGGGGGAATCGCAAAACAGCGTAAATCCGTTTCTATGTATGAACAAAAGGCCTACAACTGAAAAATTACTAGTAACTTCGCAGCCATACTACTGGACATTTTTTTCAACATGACGTTTACTAAACTTTAAAAGTTTAGTAAACGTTGCTCCGTTTCCTTCTGATTCTTAAAAATGTCCAGTAGTATGCTTCGCAGCACTCAGTAATTATCAGCAACATGATAAAATCCGTAATACTCAAAAATTTCATGAGCTATAGCGAATTCAGAAGTGGTGAATTTGCAGCAGTAAATGTTATTATTGGCAAAAATGATACTGGAAAAACGGGCTTGCTTAAACTGCTTTATGCATCTGCAAAAACTATTGATGTTTATAGCAAGCGAAAACAAAATGAGGATGTAAACTTAAAAAAGCTGATTGCCGAAAAACTTTCAGATACTTATCAACCTGGCAAAAAAGGGTTGGGGGAATTAGTTAGCAAAATCACCAAAGAGAAGCTTTCTGTTGATATTGAGTTCAAACATGTAAGATTGAATTATGAAGACAGACTACATTTTTCTTTTGGTGAATCCACTACGAACACAATTGTGGATTGCCAAGAAAACATAAATACCATTTCAGAAAATTTTCGCTGCCTTTTTATTCCTGCTAAGGAAGTCCTTACTTCCTTAAAAGCAATCCGAGCCACAAGAGACAATTTGCATATGCCTGGCTTTGATGATACCTATATTGATTTAATAAGGGCATTGGTAATTCCTACTCAAAAGGGGAATATCACAGAAGAACTGAAAGATGTCAACAGAAGATTAGAGACACTTTTTGAAGGACAAATAGAACAACAAACAGACGATGATTTTCTTTTCAAAAAAGGAAATACTGAATTCCCAATGCAACTGACAGCTGAAGGGGTAAAAAAAATAGGCATACTTACCACATTAATTCGGAACCGCCAGTTAAACGCAAATTCTGTTTTGTTTTTAAATGAACCAGAAACAACGCTTCATCCAGAGGCAACAAGAGAGTTGGTTGAAATGCTAATGCTAATGGCAAAAGCAGGCATACAGATTTTTGTAGCTACACATAATTACTTTGTTCTTAAACAAATGCACCTGTCAGCCAGACGAGATGACGTTGCTACCAACTGCTACTCACTAACCCGAGAAAAAGGCAGGTCTGTTGAATTCACCGTCCATGATTTGAAAGAAGAGTTTCCTGAAAATCCAATTTCTGATGAAGCAATAGAAATGTCCGATGAAGAAGTAAAATTAGATTTAGGAATTTAATCTTATGGTTATGCCGGGATTCACTGAAAGTAGTATTACCCTTAATTTTCCTGATACAAATTTTTTCCACTTCTCAGATTGTGGCGGATATACTGTCCTATCAGGAAATCATTTTAAAGAAATGGATGCTTGTTGGTTTGATGCAAGCGCTAATTTATATTGGCTGATTGAGTTAAAAGATTTTTCACTGGCAACTTTAACTACACCTGAAAACATTGAAAATAAATCATGGGATATGGTCAAAAAAGCAGTGGATAGTTTATGTATGTTTCTTTCAAGTAAACATGCCTATCTGTATGCAGCAAATCTAAATCCTTGCTTTAATGCTCCTCCTCCCAACAACACAACGCAATTCAAATTTATTATAATTGTTCATTGTGACGTATCACAAAAAGCTGACGTTCAACTAATCAATGAAAAGTTTAAAAGCAAATTTAAATCTTATGCTAAACTTTTTGGAATCACGCACTATACAGTTGTTGAACATTCCAGCGCGGTAAAAATCATTCCAAATAATATGGTTCAATAATTCAAATCACTCTCGAAATCATACCAGTAAACACAAAAGGCAATTTGACCCATTTGAATCTATTTTGCTGCTTCCATCACCCGCCTCATTCCTTTCAGCAACCCATCTCCCCCCACCCCTTCCAACAACAGCAGCGCAAAATTATCCGCCAAAATCTCATCCGGATGGATAATGTAATTGGTATTGTCGCCAATTTGCGCATAAAATCCTTTTTTCTCCCCTTCCAGCAACGTGCTGCTGCCATCCGAACGACTGAGCACCACAAAAGTCCCGTCCGACTTTTGGCGGATGGCGTATAAATCGAATTGCAGGTAAGGAAAAAACGCGCGGATGCCAGGGTTGAACGCCGGATAGCGCGACCGGATCAGGGGGATGGCCTGCACGTCGCTTCGAGTGGGGTGTGGCAGGCGGATGGCGTACGCCACGTTGATGCCGTCGGGATTGGTGAGCAGCAATGCTTCTAATTTAGGTGGGAACCGCAAGGCTGCACGTCCGCCTGGCAAGGGTCGAAAACCAATGAGCGCATACAAATCCCGTCGTTGTTTGGGATGGTAGCGCGAATAGATGTGGAACAATTCGTGCAGCATGACGCGCAGGAGTTCCGCGCGGTTCGGTTCCAGTAAATCGCTTTGGGGGATAATGATGTTGCGTTCCCGCGTATAAAAAACGGAAGGCCCGTAGTGTTTTCCAGGCGTCTTGATCAAGCCCAGCGTATCCGGAATCAAGTCCGGTGATAATTGGCTGCAAAGCCGGAACGCTTCGGCCAACACGTCTTTTAGCAGCGCTTTTTCGGTTTCAGTGAACGCCCGCACGTCGTCCTGCAAATAAAATCGGTATTCCTGCAGAAAGGTCTCCCGGGTGCGCTGATGCGCTGAAATGAACTTCAACTGGATCGCAATATCCAACATGCTGATCGCCTCAAAAAAATGCTCTGTATCGTCTTTGACAATGGCTTTGGCCGCCTGCAGGCTGTCCATGAACAGGAGTTCGCAGTCGGAGTGCGTTTCTTCGACTACGGGCGACTGGCAAGACATGCCCAAAAAGGTCAGGATAAACAAAAATCCGAACAGGCGCATGAAGATAGCGTTGGTGGTTTTAGTGGTTTTAGTTTACCGCATAAGCGGATGACACGGAGTTTCACAGAGTATGAGGGAGTCTCACGGAGGGGGCTTAACTCCGTGAGACTCCCTTTACTCCGCGAGACTCCGCGCGATATTGGAGTCCACGGAGAATACCCCAATGGACTCTCGCGTGCCTTGCTCCCGAATGCCAAATACAGACACTAAATAACATGAGCCATCTCCAAAAATCAGAGATGGCTCATGCATTCAGATCGCAAACCGCGTCCTTATTTTTTCACCAGATCGTACGTAAACCGCAGCATTTCCATGATGGGATTGCCGGTTTCCGGTTCGTTGTTCTGGAGCAAAATGTCAATGTCAATCGTTTCGTTTACCTCTTTTTCCGTGCTGTCGAATACGATTTTGATGGATCCTTTTAGACCGGGTTTAACCGGTTTGGTCGAGTAATCCACTGTTGTGCATTCGCAGGCCGTTACGGTTTCGATCACCAGATCCACGGTACCCCGGTTGACGAATTCGTAAGTATGATACCGCTTTTCGCCTTTTTTTACTTTGCCAAAATCCACATAGCGCTTGGTGAACTGCATCACCGGAACGCCTTTAATGCTTTTGTTTTTGCGGCGCGCCAGCGAAGACCAATCCGAAATTTTGACGGTATCCGCAGCCACCGGGGCTACGGTGATGGCCGGCGCTTTCACCAGCGCATTTTTACCTTTCGGCTGTTGCTTCACCTCGGGTTGCTTGCGCAGGCGGGTGCTCTTGATCGTAATGCTGGTTGGGCCGGCAGTGATCTTGAACTCCGTGCGGCGGTTGATGGCGTGTGCAGCTTCTTTCTGCTCGTCGTTGGTCAACTTGTTGATGTATTCTTCGGTCAGCACATCCCCAGCTTTAAGGTATGGAAACTGCGCCGCAAATTTGGCAGTTACGGTTTTGGGCACGGTTTCGCCGTAGCCTTTCGCTTCGATGCGGTCGCGGGCAACGCCATTGCGCACCAACCAGCGGCGGGCAGATTCTGCACGGCGTTGGGAAAGATCCACGTTGTAGGTATCAAGCCCCCGATTGTCCGTATGCGAACCCAGTTCAATTTTCATGTCCGGGTACTGCGTCATCAGCTCCTGAACGACCGTGAGATCGCTTTCCGCTTCTTTTTTGATCACGTCTTTATCGTAATCGTAAAGGATGTTCTCCAACAAAATCGGGGTTTCGTTGGTGATGGTATCGTATTCCGGCGGCACCGGTTTTGCTTTCAGGAAGAAGCGGTGTTCGAAGGTTTTGGAATCTTTCAGTCCCGCTGTATTGATCCGGGTAGAATCCGGGTAGTAGCCTTCTTTGCTGGCAACAATCATGTAGGGTTTGTCCAAGCCCAGACCGAAATCGAGGCGGTTGCCTTTTTCTCCTGCGGTTTTAGACTCGGTCGTGCCGCGCATTTCATTGGTCATTTCCACCAACTGCACGGTAGCGCCGGTGAGCGCTTTTTTGCCTTCGTCAAAAATCCCTACCACCAGATCTGCGTACAACCGAGCGATATTGAAGCTATAGATGTCGTCGCAGCAGGTTTTGCCATGAATGGAACGACTGCCCCCCGGACGGTTAGACGTCAGAAATCCGGTATAACCTTCCTGGTCAATGTAAAAATCGAAGTCGTCCACACTGGTGTTGTAGGGCTTGCCCATGTTTTTAGGCTCGCTCCAGGTGGAGCCGTCCCAAACGCTGAAAAACACATCAAGCCCGCCGATGCCCGGGTGGCCGGTTGAGCTGAAATACAGCGTACCGTCTAAGTAATGCGGTGTAATTTCATCGCCAACGGTGTTAACTTTTGGTCCCAGGTTCACCGGATCCGCGTAAACGCCGCCGCCCTTGTGGGTTGCATAGTAGAGATCGTAGCCGCCCTGTCCGCCTTCCATATTGGAAACAAAAAACAGGACTTCTTTACCAAACAACTCGCCAACAGCCGGGTCTTTGGAAATAAAAGAAGCGCCGTTGACCCCCTGCACTTCATTGGGTGCGGCCCAGTTGCCGTCGCCGCCTTCGCTCATGAAGATAGTGCCGCCCGTAATTTCAGTGCCCGTCAATATGGCGCGCGTGAAATACATGCGTTTGCCGTCTGGCGCGAAGCTGATGTTCACGTTATGGAAACCGGGACGGTTGATTTTTACATCCAGAGCCGTTGGTTTGGCCCAGCCTTCTTTTTCCTTTCCGGCTTTGTAAATTTTTGCCTGGTGGGTATCCTTATTCTCATCATCAATTTCGATGGCTTCTTTGGTTTCCTCAAAAGCCGAAAGATAAAGGGTATTGCCATCAGGAAAAAGTGCCGGACTGTATTCTGAAAAGCCGGTATTGATGTTTTTGCCCAGACTTTCCACTTTCACGCCTTTGGCATTTTCGGGCATTATCGCAGCCATTTCACAGCCTGCGATTTCGTTGTTGGCCAATTCTTTCAGCTTCTCGTCGGTGGTGGAAGCGATGAACGTTTTAAACTCTGCGATGGCGAGGTCGTATTTGCCGTTCATTTTGAGCATGCGGCCATATTCGAAGCGCTTCGCACCAAATTCATTTTTTTTATCGCGCTGAAACAGGCGGCTGTACCAGCGTTCTGCCTTTTCGTAATCGCGCAACAGGTAGTGAATCTCGGCGATGATGGGCGTCAATGTCTTGTCCTGGCTTTCTTCGTAAGCCAGTTCGTACTGATCCAGCGCATTGTAATAATCTTTCTCAGCTAATTTTTCAGCGCCAGCCTGGAGCTTCATCTCATAAGAGGACTTTCCGATTGGCTGCGCCGTTGCGGCAAAAAAACTCAAAACGCCGGTGAAGGCAGCGAGTATCCGAATGCTTCTCATAGAGGTTCGCTTGTTTATTTGTATGGATACTTTATTGAACGAAATCATTGAAAAATGTTGCTTAACAGATTGTTAAAGATTGAGCATCAGAATCGTGGACACAGTAACCTTTCCTTGATGACCGGTTTCCTGTAAATCTTGATGATGTACCAGGCTGCCAGCTCGAACCCACCCTGATAATTGCTCGCGGCACTCAGTGAAGATACGTTTACATCGTAGCTCAGAGCCACACGAAGGTCTTTGTAATCGCCGCCAAACAGCACCTGCGCGGCGTCTCCGAAGCGATAACCCAATCCCATGTTGAGCCTGAAATCCTTGTTGATCTGGTTGCTCGCCCAGCCCTGGAGCGCAAATTCATTGGCGCTTGCCGTGGTTTGGTACAGGAATGTTGGAGAAACGCTCCACTTTTCGTTGATTTCCCGGTCGTAGCGGCCATGTGCGGTGATGCGTGCCGGGCGTTTGCCGGCATCCTCGTCTCCAGCCATCGCTGCGCCCAACGTGTAATCAGGTTCGGTCAGGTGGCCGTAAGAAACGCCGAGTTCCATTGCAGAGATGTCGTCTAATTTAGCGCGCAGCATCAAACCGGCGGTAAAGTCTAAGTAACTGGCGCTGCCTTCAGCTTTGTCCATACTGCCGTTGACGCCAAGACCGCCGCCACCGACACTGGTTTCAAACTCGTCTTCAAAAACGAAATCGGTTACGCCTTTGGCGCGGCGCTGCACACTTCCACCCTGCAACCCAAGCGTCAGAATACTGGTGCCTTTTTTGTTCAAAGCCAGGTGATAGGAAGCAGACAGCAGGCTGGCGGCTGTTTGTAAGCTCAGGCTGCCCGCCTTGTCGGTGAACATGGTAAAACCAACGCCTACCCAGTCTTTTTTTCCGAAGCCCCGGAAAATCGGTGCATCAATGTAAAAAGACGGCGTGACGAATTGTTTGCCGCTGATCACGCTGGCCCATTGGTCGCGATAGATCCCACCGATGCGCGCTGTGCCTGAAAAGGCGCCTGTAAGTGCAGGGTTGAGCGTTAGCGGCGACATGTTGTAAAGTGAGTAATGAATGTCTTGTGCCGATAGTGTTCCCGTAGCATTTACGATGACAATGAGAAGTAAAAGTCTAAACAGCTTCATATCGTGTTTTTTACTGTTTGAGGTTGAAAAGCAAGTTTCATAGTACCGGCCTTGCCTAATTTAGACACAGACGGGTTGCATGAAGGCGAAAGATAGGCTTTTTTGCAAAATTTCATCTCCCCCTTCCAAAAATTAAGACTTCTGCCCGACATTTGGTTCGTGGTTTGCCAATGGTTATAAGGATGAATAAGGTTAAAGGCTAAAGGTTACCGAGCTGTTTCAGCATCCTCAAATCTTCAAATCTTCACCCCTCACCTCCGCTTCATCACTGCCCGCCGGGATGTGCTCAGCGAACTCTCGTTGTGCACGCGGTTCAGCGCCGACACGGCATACGTATAGCTTTTGCCCGGCTCTACTGCCGTATCTATGTATTGAAAACGTTTTCCTTTTTTGTGCATGGGGGTCAGGGTCAAAATATTGCGTGGATCGTTGTAATCTATGCTGCGTCCGCTGCCTTCTACCCGGTAAATGGCGTAATAGGCCGGGGGGCTGATTTTATCCGCCTTTGAAGGTTTCCAGCGCAGGCGGATGTCTTCTTGGCGGATTCTGGGGCGCAAAAAATTCGGCGCCTGGGGCTTGCGCAGTTGCAAATACTCCATCACCGGCGGGAGGGCAGGCGCGGCATAATAGTATTGTTGCAAAGAATCGCGCAGTCGCAAAGGGTTCGCCAACAAAGATTTGGAACTAAAGAAAGCGCTCCCCTGAATAATCGGATTGCGGCGGTTCATTTCGATCTGGCGAGGAATTTCGCCCGACTGCTGCCAGGCCAATTCTTTATTTTCTCCTACTTTATAGGCTGCATGGCCGATGTACAGGTGTTGATCCCGCACATGGGTACTCCACCAGCCCAATAATTCTGCATAATCTGCGGGAGCAAAGCCGATATTCCAGTAGATCTGCGGCAAAACGTAGTCGAGCCAGCCGTTGCGCACCCATTTCAGGACGTCGGCGTAGAGGTCGTCATAGCAGGCGATGCTTGCGCGGGTATTTGACCCCATGCGGTCTTTATCGCGGTTGCGCCAAACACCAAACGGGCTGATTCCGAATTTGACATGCGGTTTCAACTCCTTGATTTTCAAATAAACACTTTCCACCAATGCGTCGTTGTTGCTGCGGCGCCAGTCTGCGATGCTGTCAAAGCGCGCACCATAAAGGATGAATTCGGTCGTATCCGGGAATTCGACGCCTCTTTCTTTATAAGGATAGAAATAATCGTCGAAATGAATGCCGTCCACATCGTATTTTTCTACGATTTCGGCCACTACATCCACCACGTGTTGCCGCACTTCGGGCAAGCCGGGGTTGAAATATAGGCGGCGTCCGTACTGCACCAACCAATTGCGGTGGCGGTAAAACTGGTGTTTGGAAGTCGAAAGTGCAGCGGTGTCCAAATCCATCGTGGCGCGGTAAGGATTCACCCAGGCGTGGAATTCCATGCTGCGGTTGTGGGTCTCCTCGATCAGAAATTCCAGCGGGTCGTATTCTGGCTGCGGCGCCAAGCCCTGTTGGCCGGTGAGGTATTTCGACCAGGGTGCCAGGTCGGTCGGGTAAAAGGCATCGCCGGCGGGTCGCACCTGAAAAATGACGGCGTTGATGCCCATTTTTTTGTACTCATCCAGCAGGGTCTTCCACTGCTCTTTGTGGGCAACGCGGTCGGGCGTCGCCCGTTTCGGATAGTCAATATTCGCCACCGTTGCCACCCACACGGCGCGGAATTCGCGCTTCGGCGGCGGTTCCACATCCGTTCGACCCGACGCAATCATCGTTTCCTGCGACCACAGGGTTGCATGGATGAAAATGCTGCTTGCCGCAAAGAGCAATTTTAGGTGTTGTCGCATATTGATCGGTTTTACGGAAGGAATGGGATTTTGTTACCTGCTTTAATCTTTAACCTTGTTTTGCCTTTTGCTTTTTGGTCTTTCCAAAGCGGTATGCTCAGGATATGCAACCCTTAATGTACGCGCTGCCAGTTTTTTTGTCCAGTGCTCATCGGTTTGTACCTGATTTTGTCTGACGTATTCCAAGACGTTATTTGCAAAATCGTCCACGTGGAAGCTTCGGGCGTTCCGCACCACAAAACCCTCGCATTCGCCACCCAGCCAGCTGCCTGTTTTTAGTTGGGCGACCGCGAGGGTCGCCCCTACGCCGGGTTGGGCGACCGCGAGGGTCGCCCCCTACGCCAATTCAACCAACAACTGCCCTTTTTCCACGGGGGCACCTTTCTCCACGCATATATTTTTAATCACCCCGTCGCTCGGCGATTTCAGCACGTTTTCCATTTTCATGGCCTCCAGAATGAGCAACGGATCGCCTTTTTGGACTTCGTCGCCAGGTTGCACCACGATTTCAAACACCAGCCCCGGCATCGGCGCATGGATGGCGTTGATTTTGTGCTGAACGACCGTCGAAAGCCCCATGTCTTTCACGAGGCGGTCGTAGGCGTCGGCGATGGTTACTTCATGGGTTTTGCCGTTCACCTTCACCACACAGCGTTTTGCAGCGAGATCCAACTCCACAATTTCGGCGTGGTAGGAACGGTGGTCTTTCAGAATATGGAATTGCCCTTTTTCACCGATGGCAAGAATATCCATCTGCTCGGAGGGCAATTCCTGAAACTCGAAGCGTTCATCCACGCTGAGGGTATAACCTGATTCGTTTGTCATGCTTATTTGTTGTTTTATCCGGTGGCAATGTCGTCGGTCATGGCGTAGAGTTCGATGGGTGGACAGGTGCAGATCAGGTTGCGATCGCCTTGCGCGCTGTTGATGCGACCCACAGATGCCCAAAACTTATGGCCGCGACGCAGGTAAGGCAGCGGGTAGGCTGCTTTTTCGCGCGAGTACGGCATCGTCCAGTCATTGGCGCTCACCAATTCCACCGGGTGCGGTGCATTCACCAATACATTCGAGTCGGCAGGGTATTCGCCGCGTGCTATTTCGTCTATTTCCTTGCGGATTTGCAGCAACGCATCGCAAAAGCGGTCCAATTCATCCTTGCTTTCGCTTTCCGTCGGTTCGATCATGATGGTGCCGGCAACGGGGAAAGACAACGTCGGGGCGTGGAAACCATAGTCCATGAGGCGCTTGGCCACATCTTCCGCGCTGGCTAAAGATTTGAACGGATTCAGGTCAATGATCAGTTCGTGCGCCGAGCGGCCGAGGTCGCCCACGTACAGCACCTGAAAAGCCGTTTCTAAGCGCGCTTTGATGTAGTTGGCACTCAGGATGGCATATTTTGTCGCATCCGTAACGCCTGCGCTACCCAACATTTTGATGTAAGCATAAGAAATGAGCAGGATGCTGGCCGATCCCCAGGGTGCCGCAGAAACAGCGCCGGAAGCTTGTTCACCGCCGGTTTTCACTAATGGGTGACCCGGCAGGAACGGTTTCAGGCTTTCGTTGACGCAGATAGGCCCCATGCCCGGGCCGCCGCCGCCGTGCGGGATGGCGAAAGTTTTGTGCAAATTCAGGTGGCAGACGTCCGCGCCGATGATGCCCGGACTGGTCAGGCCCACCTGGGCGTTCATATTGGCGCCGTCCATATACACCTTGCCGCCGTATTGATGAATGATGTCGCAGATTTCCCGGATTTTTACCTCAAAAACGCCGTGCGTGGAAGGGTAAGTCACCATCAGTGCAGCGAGGCGATCGCGGTATTGTTCGGCTTTCGCCTGAAGGTCGGCCAGGTCAATATTGCCGTGGTCGTCGCATTGTACCACCACCACGTCAAAACCGGCCATGACGGCGCTTGCGGGGTTGGTGCCGTGCGCGGAAGAGGGAATGAGCGCTACGTTGCGGTGCGTTTCGCCCCTCGATTCGTGATAAGCGCGAATCACGAGCAACCCGCTGTATTCGCCCTGTGCGCCAGAATTGGGTTGCAGCGAACAGGCGGCAAATCCGGTAATTTCAGAAAGCCAGGCTTCCAGTTCGCGGAAAACCTGCTGATAGCCTTCGGTCTGGTTCAGCGGCGCAAAGGGGTGGATGTCAGCAAATTCCGGCCAGCTCACGGGTAGGAGTTCGGTTGCTGCATTCAGTTTCATCGTGCAGGAGCCGAGCGGGATCATCGAGTGCGTCAGCGAAAGGTCGCGTTGTTCCAAGCGCTTGATGTAGCGCATCATTTTGGTTTCGGTGTGGTTTTCGTTGAACACTGGGTGGGTCAGGTAAGGGCTTTGCCGGATCAGGGTATCTGGGAGTTGAAGTGCGCCCGGTTCTTTGCTGTTGAAGGGCAGCGCGCCGCCTTTTGCTTCCGCAAAAACAGCAACAAGCTGTTCCACGTCGGCCAGCGTCGTCGCCTCGTGCAAACTGATCTGCACACCTTCGGCACCGTAGTAAAAGTTGATTTCAGCCGCTTCCGCCAATTGGTGCAATTTGCTACGCAGGTCTGCATCGGCTTCCACGGAAAGCGTATCGAAAAAGTAGGAGTTGCGTTGCGTATAGCCCAATTTTTTCAGGTTGGCGTCGAGTATCTGCGCCAGCGTATGCACCCGGGTCGCAATGGCGCGGATGCCTTTCGGGCCGTGCCAGGCGGCATACATGCCTGCCATGATGGACAACAGGGCCTGGGCCGTACAAATATTGGAGGTCGCTTTTTCGCGGCGGATATGTTGTTCGCGGGTTTGCAGGGCCATACGGAGAGCCGGTTTGCCATGAACATCCACCGACACGCCGATGATGCGCCCGGGAATCTGGCGTTTGAAATCGTCTTTTGTTGCAAAATAGGCAGCATGCGGCCCGCCATAGCCCATCGGAACGCCAAAGCGCTGCGTATTGCCCACCACGGCGTCGGCACCCCATTCGCCCGGAGGCGTCAACAGGGCCAAACCGAGCAGATCGGCAGCCACCGTGACGTAAATTTCCTGCGCCGCCGCTTTTTCGGCCAACGCACGGTAGTCTTCCACAGCGCCTTCCCGGTCGGGGTATTGCAGCAGGATACCGAAAGTTTTATCGGTAAACTCGAACGCGCGCCAGTCGCCAACCACAACTTTGATGGCTAATGGTTCGGCGCGGGTTTGCAGGATTTCTATGGTTTGCGGCAGCGTTTTGTCGGATACCAAAAACTCATTGGCGGCATCGCCTTTGGCTTTTTTGTTTTTTAGCGCGTAGAACATGTGCATCGCTTCGGCGGCGGCGGTGCCTTCGTCGAGCAGTGAGGCGTTGGCGATGGGCAGCCCCGTAAGGTCGCTGACCATGGTCTGGAAATTGAGCAGCGCTTCCAGACGACCCTGGGCGATTTCAGCCTGGTAAGGGGTATATTGGGTATACCAGCCCGGATTCTGGAAGATATTGCGCAGGATGACCGACGGCGTAATCGTACCGTGGTAACCCATGCCGATATAAGATTTGAAGACGCGGTTTTTAGCAGCCGTTTGTTTCAGTTCCTGGAGGTATTGAAATTCCGAAACGGCTTCCGGGATGTTCAGCGCTCCTTGCAGCCGGATGGCATCCGGCACGGTTTCGTAAATCAATTGGTCGAGAGACGACACGCCAATGAGCGCCAGCATCTCCTGAAGTTCTTCCGACCCGATGCCGATGTGCCGGCTTGAAAACCGGTCGTAAAAAGCTGTCTTATCCATGTTGTGAACCCTGATCTTTGGTTAGGAAAATCTGTTGGCAAAAGTAAGAAACCGTTTTAATACCCATCTGAGAAAATGATCTTGCTGTGGAAACTTGTTTTGATAAAAAAAGTTCGATCAATAATGGATTAGGTTTGTTCTGCTGAAGACAACCAATCCGGCTGATTGATCGAAGTAAGCCATGATTCTTGAAAGTTCACGCTCGATATAAGCCAATAATTCAGCATTGCCAATGTTGCCGAATTTAAGAAGCAGAACTTAAGGCGGAGCCCCTTTGGTGAGAAAGTGATCGAGAAAGTCACTGTCTTTGGTAATGATGATGCGGGCTTCCTGCAATGCGATTTGGACAATATACTGATCGTTAAAAAGGTGTCCGTCAGGAGAAAATGACGTATGAATGGCATCATATCCCTTGCCTGAAAGAAAGCGGGCTAAGCGGGGCGGCAACTGGGTATCTACAATGAATTTAAGCATGCTTTCAAGCGGCGGCTACTTCCGTAATATCTTTGGTATTGGCGATTTGGGCGGCATACCATAGACATGCATAAATATCTTCCACCTCTAAAAACGGGTAATCTTCCAGAATTTCTTCCTGGGACATGCCTCCTGCCAATAATTCCAGCAATTGGGCAACGGTGAACCGCATGTTGCGGATCGTAGGTTTGCCTTTGCAGACTTCCGGATTGAGCGTAATCCTGGTCAAAAGCGGATTTTGCATAGAAATTTAAGTTTTCACAAAGATAGTTGATTGGGCGCTGCTTTGCAAATGAAGCCCTTTTGGCAAGGATTTTTTCATTTTCCAATTTCTTTTCCAAAGTTTTTGAGATATTGCGCCACAAAAAAACTTTTCAGAACCAAACTTGCAAGCCTCTATGAAGAAGATCGGTATCCTATTCGGACAAGAACGCAGTTTTCCGAAAGCCTTTGTGGATCGGGTAAACGCGATGAAAGTGAGCGGGGTGATCGCAGAACCCGTAAGCATCAACATGGTTGCCCAGGGCGTGGCAACCGACTATGCAGTGATCATTGACCGCATCTCGCAGGACGTGCCGTTCTACCGCGCTTTCCTAAAAAATGCTGCGCTGACCGGAACAGCGGTGATCAACAACCCGTTCTGGTGGAGCGCTGATGAAAAGTTTTTCAACAACTGCCTGGCCTTGCAGGTCGGTGTGCCGGTGCCCAATACGGTGCTGCTCCCTTCGCGGGATCATCCGACCGACACGAGCGCAGAGTCGTTTTCCAACCTCTCTTTTCCGCTCGACTGGAAAGCCATTTTCGATTACATCGGTTTCCCGGCCTACATGAAACCACACTCCGGCGGGGGCTGGAAAAGCGTTTACAAACTGAACAATGCCGACGAGCTGTTCGACAAATTTGCCGAAACAGAGCAGTTGGTGATGATGTTGCAGGAAGAAATCAAGTTTGATGCCTATTTCCGGTGCTATTCGATTGGCCGGAAATACATCCGCATCATGCACTACGAGCCGCGCAACCCACACCACCTGCGCTATGCAGCAAACTTCGACGTGCCGGCTTCCCTCATCAAAACGATGGAGGATTACGTGCTGCGCCTGAACAACGCGCTGGGTTATGATTTCAATACCGTTGAATTTGCGATCCGCGACGGCATTCCCTACGCCATTGATTTTTGCAACCCCGCGCCCGACGCCGATGTGAATTCGGTGGGGCAGGAGAATTTCGACTGGGTGGTGGAACACGCTGCCAAATACGCCATCGAGCGCGCACTGGAGCAAGTTCCGGGTGGAAACAATTTAACCTGGGGTACGTACATTCAGCAGTCGGCTCAGGGGAATGCAGTCACGACACCGGAAAAAAAAGCAGTAGCTAAAAAAGCTGCGGCTCCGAAAGCGGAAGCCAAAGCTGCAAGTCCGAAAACCGCTGCGGCAAAGAAAACGAAATAATCGGGCGCCCTTTCGGCTTTCATTTTCAGAATCAGGGTGTTACAAAACTGTACTTTTGAGTCTAAAGCACAAGTAAGCATATATGGAAAGGCGCCCCGACCTAAACTTCGGGGCACTTTTTCGTGTTGAACACACACTATATCCACGAATATAAACGAACACACACACGATGGAAACGGCACGATTAGCCATTCTCGATATGTACGAAGGTCTCCCCAATCAGGGAATGCGATGTATCAAGGAGATTCTCAGCCAGTTTGGCGACGTAGTAGAATGGGAAGTATTTGACGTAAGAAGTTTGGCGGAAGTACCCGATCTGAGTTTCGACATTTACATATCCACAGGCGGCCCGGGCAATCCAACCGATGGCGACGGCGTCTGGGATGTAAAATATTATAAATGGTTGGATGCCGTCTGGCAATGGAACCAGAATCCGGAAAATTCGCGCAAGCACGTTTTCCTGATTTGTCACTCCTTTCAGATGGCATGCCTGCATTTTGGTCTGGCATCAATAAGCCGCCGCAAATCGGTATCTTTTGGTACGTTTATCTGTCACATCACAGAAGAAGGACACGACGAACCGCTGTTTGACGGGTTAGAAAATCCGTTTTATGTGGCGGACTTCCGGGATTTCCAGGTAACGCAGCCGGATGAGGCTCGGTTTGAAGACATGGGCGCAAAAATTATAGCGTTGGAAAAACAGCGTCCGCACATTGCGTTGGAACGCGCACTGATGGCGGTTCGCTTTTCAGAAGAAATTTTCGGGGTGCAATTTCACCCGGAAGCCGATTCGGAAGGCATGCTGAAACATTTTCTCGATCCGGAACGCTCCCGCAAAATCACCCTGGAACACAGCGAAGAAAAGTACCTTGAAATGATTGAGCATTTAAAAGATCCCGGAAAAATCGGTCTGACCCACGACATCATCCTGCCGCTGTTTTTGCGCCGGGCGTTGGGTGCATTATCGGGAAAGTTGACAGCCAGCAGTGCGCAGTTGGCAGGAGTTTACGGATATTAAGGCGTTGGTTACAAAATAATCTTAGCGTTGACATTCAGCAGTAGGCAAGAGTTTACGGGGATCAAGATGTTGATGAATAAACGATTGATTTTTTGCGCTAACAGCACACAAATTGACTGACAACGGAATTTCATCAGAAGTACGCCCAAACCTACCAACTGAAAAAGATTGCCAACTTTATAGACTAAAACCTACATTAGCATGATCGCCAGGTATCGCCAAGCCTACAACGAGCAATTCCGTATCGAGCGCTACGAAGACATGCTGGATCACATTACCGAAACTTACGGTCACCGCCCGAATTTCCGGGTAGCGGAAACGCCGGTTTTTGTGCCCCATGCGCTGAAAGAAAAACTCATCACAGCATCGGAGGATATCCTAAAAACCCTGATGCGGCCTGATTTTAAAACCTTGTCGGAAAGCGCCATTCCGCCGCACCTGCACGTGCCCAACGAAACGCCCCACACCACTTTTATTCAGTTAGACTTTGGAATTTGCCAGGATGAAAACGGGGATTATTTTCCGCAATTGGTGGAGTTGCAAGGCTTTCCGTCGCTGTATTTTTGGCAGGATACCGTCGCGAGGGCCTACCGGGAATTTTTCAATATCCCGGACCATTTTACGCACCTTTTTGACGGCATGACCTCTGAGGATTACATCGCCCAGCTTCGCAAAATCATGTTTGGCGACAGTCGCCCAGAAAACGTGGTGCTGTTGGAAGTAGATCCGCCCAATCAGAATACAGCCATTGATTTTTACATCTCGCGCCGCGATATTGGCCTGGAGTTTGTCTGCATCAGCGATGTCATCAAAGAAGGCAAAGACCTTTATTATGTAAAAGACGGGCGAAAAATCGGCATTGAACGCATCTACAACCGCGTCATTTTTGACGAGTTGCACAAGCGCAACGACCTGCCAAGAGGTTTTGAGATTACAGACGAAATCAACGCACACTGGGTGGGTCACCCCAATTGGTTTTTCCGCATCAGCAAACATACTTTGCCGCTGTTGGACAGCCCTTATGTACCGAAATCCTATTTCCTAAGCGACTTAGACGCCGCGCCTGACGATTTGGATCGCTACGTGCTCAAGCCCCTGTTTTCGTTCTCCGGCCAGGGGGTTATCATCAACCCGACTAAGTCCGATTTTGATTCGGTGGAAGACCGTTCAAACTATATCCTTCAACGCAAAATGGAATACGCGCCGGTGATCCCGACGCCCAATGTGCCCGCCAAGTGCGAAATGCGCATGATGTTTCTGTGGGAAGACGGTGCCGCCCGGCCACAATTGGTGAACAACCTGATTCGGCTCAGCAAAGGCGAAATGGTCGGCGTGCGTTACAACAAGGATAAGGATTGGGTCGGCGGCAGCGTCGGCTTTTTTGAAGATTAGATCAAATTATCAAATCAACAAACCTAATATGAGCAAAAACATCGCACTCGTGTTGCTGGTTCTCGGAATCGGCGTTGGCATTTATGCATTTGCCAACAGCAAAGAAGACAAAGCCGAAATCGAAATTGGCAGCTTCAAGTTATCGGCTGAAGACAAAGGCGCCTCGCAGGAAACCACCATTTTGTACGTGCTTGCAGGCGTTTGCGTGCTGGTTGGCGGGGCCTTGCTGGTACGCAAGTAGCTTGTGGTCGCCAGCTTGAGCTGACAGACCTTCAAGAATACAATCGGTCAGTTACAGAAACCGCTGAACGCCGTTCGGTTGTGTCTGTCTGCTTATTACGTCGCCGAATCGGAGTTCGGCGGTACAGCGCTACCGCACCACACTCACCTTCCCGCTCCCGCCCGGCTGCCCTTCCAAAAACACCCGGTAAAAATACATCCCCGGCGGCAGTTGCGACACCGCTATTTCATACTGCGCTACGCCAGCCGACAAAAACTGCCGCAGCGCCAGCCGCCCGTCGGCGTGGAACAACTGCCACTCACCGGCGGCAGGGGCTGTTAGCCTGATGGTGAACTGCCCGGAAGCGGGGTTGGGGAAGACTTTTATAGCAGGTTCCGGCGCGGGTAGTGGTTCTTCAGTGCTCACAATAGGCGAGCAGGGCGGAGCAGGCGTTTCGCCGGGGATGAGGGGGCCGAGGCGGTAGTTGGGGAAATTGGGCATGGATAGTTGATGTGGGTACGGTAACGGAACTCCATGCTGTTCAAGATTACATGATAGACCTGGTTCGTCGGGATTATGGATGACATGCAGGAAGAATGAACCATTCTGACTATTTATATAGATTTTACAATCTGGCGCCAATTGTTGCGTATAAAAAGTTGTAGGAAATGGAGCTTGGAAATTGTCATATATAGCGACTGTATCTTTTGTGACTATGATCTCTTGTGCCCAAAGGTCGTATTGATAGACAAATAAGGTTGATGACACGTATAAAAAACGTGAATTAGGAGAAATCGCAACCCCTCCTGAAACCCAGGGATCTCCAATAGGAATATGCCTAAAGTTGCTTAACAGACCATTGGCGCGATCAAAATCAAATAAAAACACCCCATCTGTAGCACTATATCTGGCGTATTTTGAACCATCAGGAGAAAATACAGCCTGACCTCCTCTTGACCCGTTATAGCTGGATGGTGATCCGATGCTTTGAGTAAAATAAGGGTCAAGCCCATTGGAATCAAGTAAAAAAGTATAGTACAAATTATTTTGATCCCCTCCTGTAAGAATCCACCAATCCTTTCCATTCGCGTGTTTAACGGCAGTGAGCTGGCTATAAGTAATGGCAGTTTCAACTAAGGGTTGATTTTTTTGAATTACCTTGCCCATGCCATTGTTTAATGAAATATCAACCATTGAATACAATAGAGCATCTGTAATTATCTCTGAACTTGTAGTTATTATGTGTTTATGGAATACATAGTATAAATCAGGATTGCCAGGTTTAGGCAATATTAAACAGCCCTGTGTGCCTGCTATATAACCATTATCACAATAAGTTTCATGTATTTGCCCCGGATTAATTCCTTCACCATTTTCCATGATTTCATGATTTGAATTAGCTATTGAACAGGCATTGGTATAAAATTTCAGGTGCCCTGTACTATCAGAAACAATTGCATTTGATACAAAAAGAGGTATTCCAATATTTATGTATTCAAAGCCAAAAGGCTGCTGTTTAAAATCTCCGATTGATCCTTCAATACCCGGCAAGGAGCTTGTGTAATTGTATCCAAATAACCATACGTAATCATGGTTTTGAGAGGCTATGGGAAAATAAAGCATGGTAATAATCAAGGTATATAATAATTTCATTTTTCAGAAAATTAAAATGCAGAGATGCTTTTGCTTTAAAAGCATCTCTGCAAATCGTGAAAGGGAAACTACTTTTTAATTACGACTGTACGTGTGCCTATAGACACCCCGTCCACAAAAAGAGTAATCCATATAATTCCTGAAGGAATATCGCTGGTGTTCAAGACAAATTCTTCACTACCTGTCGAAAGTGAACGCTGAATTTCTAGTCCCAATAGATCATGGACGGTAGTAAGACACTGAGCTTCTTCATTTATGCCAACAGGGCGTAGAATGATAAAATTGCTTGCCGGGTTTGGGTAAAGCTCGAAAGCAGGTGATGAGTTTACAGAAGGGACAGGAGCAGCAAATGATTGTTGCCCACTGCAAAGTGTCACATCATTGTATGTAGCCAGCGGGTCTACCAACGCATACAACGATCTGGCATGGTAAACGCCGTCACCTCCTTCAAATGGGCATTGATGAGCGATGCTCCAGAGTGTGTTCTTCTGTGTAGTGGTAAAAGTATCTTCTTCAATGGAAGTGATCAACAGATCATGGTAGCCTTTTTCATTGAGTTCGTAACCTACAGTAGCAGTTACCGAGTTGTTTACAGTTTTGGCGGAGGCGATGTTGCCAAGAAGTTCCCCGTACAAATCAGCAAATAAACTATCCGCCATTCCTATTGTTTCGGCAAGGTCAGCTAAAATATCTGTCCGATCAGCGAACAATGAGCTGATACTGGAAACGCTGGTATCAGTAACTAAGGCTTCGCTGTTTTGGAGTAGATCATTTAAGTAATTCTCTATGTCGGCAGCGTAATCTTCCAAAACAACCAAGTCGGCGCCCGGTAAGGTTAGTGCCTCTTTGATACTCTGCCCGGCTTCGTGAAGTTGTTCAATGCTGGTATTGGCGGCGTTCGTGTAAAAGCTATTTACCTGAGCATAATTTTGCAGAGGGATATTGTTTTCTGCAATGCGGCTGTAGAGGTGGCGGAGACCCGTCCAGGTCAGTTCGGTGGCAAATTGTGGGGAAGAGAAACTGCCCCGGGCAAATTTTTCTTCTAACCCTTCTATGCCATCTTTGATGTTGACGGGTGGTGAAGCGGTAGCACAGGCATTGGAAGTAGCGCATTTGAATATATTTTCATCTTCTACCTCTTCCGGCACAAACCATTGTCCAAGTGCACTCCATGAGGGTAAATATGAGTAAGCTTGGCCTGATGAAGCGGCTGGATCAACAATAAATTGGGATAATAAAACACTTGCTTCTGTTGTCCCCAAATGCTTCGCCCCCACTTCCTCAAAACGCCCAAACCACCGATTTCCCCGATGGCTTTGCGGGCCAACATGCCCGTTCATTTCTAGCTGCAGCCCACCGCCTGCCCGGTGAATTCATTGCCGCGCACGACGCTTTGGTCGCCCATGCCGTCGAAGCTCAGGCCGGTTTTGGTGTCGTTCAGGTGGTTGCAGGAAAAAATTGTGCTGAAAGCGCCTTTGGCGGTAATTCCTTTGGAGTTCAAAACCGTGCCGCCCATGCCGAAAACCTTGTTGCAGCGCACTAAGCCATCGGCCAGACCTTCGATCTGAATGGCGGTTTGTTTGTCATCAAGCTCCATATTGATGGTGTTTTTGTAAAACTCGAGGTAACGTCCGGAAAAGCTCAGGATGCCCGCCCGGCCTTTGTAGAGGTTGATGGTGTTGTTGGCGATGTGGTTGGCTGCGTGGTTAAATAAAGCGATCGGGTTTTCAGTGACAAGCATGCCGGGAGAACCGCCCGTATCATCATTAATATTCAATTCGTTATTAATACCGCTGCACAGATTCCTGAACCGGTTTCTTTCCGCCCCCTCGCTTTCATTGCCTACCACAAGTCCTCGCTTTGAAAATAATCCTCCATTGCTTCCAGGTTAATCGTAAACAACCGGTAATTAGAACTATCTGTCTGGAGTTGCTGATCCAGCGTTGCTTGTACGCTTTGATTAGGAATAGGAACGATGGTTCCCTGAAACGTCGGCGGTGCCTGTGGCTGGCTAAAGCCCTTGACGGGCATCAATAGGAGTAACAAAAGGATAACAAGATGTTCCTCCCCCCCGTTTTTTATTCAAACAAGCAAACAAAGTTTGGACTTTTGACAAGTAAGCACTTTTCATTGTGGTGTGGTTTTGGATAAGAAAAATAAAATACCGACTTGAAGACAATCCTTTTTCTAAGCCATACAAAACCATTTTTCCGCAAATGTCAGGTTTGATACAAATGCCCCCCCTCCTGGCAAGAGTCAATCCGTTAAGCCGTCACCTCCGGTGTTTTCCGGAACACAAAATAGGCCCCGATCAACAGAAACGGAATGCTCAGCAATTGTCCGGTACTCAAGGTGTTTCCAAAAGCGCTTTCAAACCCGCCCTGGCTTTCCTTCAGGTATTCCCAGATAAATCGGAATCCCCAGATCAGCAACAAAAACAAGCCAAAGACGAAGCCCGGTTTGTCTTTTTTGCCCGTGTTCCAATACACATAGTAAAGAATGAAAAAGGAGACTAAGTAAGAAAGCGATTCATACAACTGCACCGGGTGGCGCGGCAAGGCAGCGGGGTCGCTGCGTACGAAGATGAAGGCCCAGGATACATCGGTAGCTTTTCCATAAATTTCAGAATTCATCAGGTTGCCCAAGCGGATGAAGCAACCGGCTAATGCAGTGGGGACTACTACTTTATCGAGAATCCAGAGGATGGATTTTTTCGATACCCGCACCGAAAACAGCCACAACATCAGGATGATGCCGATGGCGCCGCCGTGGCTGGCTAAACCGCCTTCCCACACCTTCAGAATTTTAAGAGGATCCTGAGAATAGTATTCCCAATCGTAAAAAAAGACATGGCCAAGGCGCGCGCCAACCACCGCGCCAATAACGATGTAGATGAAAGCCTTATCCAACCAGGCTTCCGGGGCGCCTTCCGCAAGCATCATGCGCCGCACGATGAACAAGCCAGCAAGGAAACCCGCTGCGAAAAGCAGTCCGTACCAACGCAGAGAAAAAGAACCGATTTCAAGGATTTCCGGCGAAACATTCCAGGTGATGTGCAGCAGCATTTGGCAGTGTTGATTTGATACGGATGCAAATTTATCATTTCAGGGCTTGCAGAACCTTTTTTATCGCTCAGAGATTTTAGATAAAAGCGATTTACACAAAACCAAGCCTGGCTCACAGATCGTTAGTATCAGATTTTTAGCTACCAGGGCTTTCGCCGGCGCGGCAGGTCTTTACCCGCATGGGGGCGTTCCCGCCAGCAGTTACAGGGCAATCCATTTGCGGCAAGCAATCCACTGAACGCCTGATGATAACAATTCTTCATACGTAAAAAAAAGCGGTTTACTTCCCCTCAAATTGCAGAAAAAATAAGCTTAAAAATTTAGTAAGACAGATAATTTCCCTATCTTTACGCCGCAGTCAGGATCATACGATGGTTCCCTTCCAATCGAATATCCTCCATTAGTTCTTCTACCCCACTTAAAAAATGGAGGTCTTGCTGTGATTTGTATGTATTTCCTTGTTGTTTAAGAGTAACTAAAGCAGTTATCTACGGTTCACCTATATCTGCGCTTGTGATATTTCTATCGCCGGAGGCTGGCAATAGCAACACTCACTGCTCAGGCGTTGATGCGGGTTTTGTAGGTTGACTCAATCAATATTGATAAACTGGGCTGTTACTATTAACGGATTGACAGTCCTAATTTCCTAATTCCGATTCCACGAACGTTAATAAAAAGGCAATGAACAAAACTACTACACGCTGCACACTTTTCTTGTGTTTAACGCTAGGACTTTTCCAGCATTCCTATGCACAAATGCTCTGGCCAGGCGACGTAAATAACAATGGCATAGTCAACGGTGTAGACGTCCTCTTTTGGGGTGCTGCTTACAACAACGGCGGTGCTCCCCGCCCAAATGCGACCACTAATTGGCAAGCACAGCCGGTAACGGACATGTGGCTCAATTATTTTCCCGGCAATGTCAACTTTGCTTTTGCAGACGGAGACGGCAACGGCGCTGTCGGAATGGCCGACCTGAATGCCGCCATCGGAGCCAATTATGCCCAAACCCACGGATTTGTCACTCCGGATGGCTACAACAACGGGCAAACGGGCCTGAATGCCCCGTTGCTGTTGGAAAGCCCGATGTCTTCTGCTACACCGGGAATGCGTGTAGACTTCAAAATCAACCTCGGCAGCGGGGTACTACCCGCCAACCTTTTTCACGGCATCTCTTTTACAATGCGCTTCAATGAGGAGTTCGTGAAAGCCAACGGCGTAGTTTTCCAGCCGGCTCAGGATGCCTGGTATGATCCTGACGGGGCCAATTCTACTTACTTCTTCAAGGTGAACGACAACACCGGTCTTGCCGAGGTGACGATTACGCGTCTGAACCAAACCAATGTCAATGGATATGGCAACCTTGGCATCATCTCGCTGATCATAGAGGATAATTTACCGGCCAATATGCTACCCGGTATTTTAAAACTGCAGGTGGAAAACGTCAAGATGATTGACGCAAATATGAATTCCTATCCTATAGCGCGCACCGAATTTAGCGTTGAGATTGTGCAAGGGTTGACCGCCAACTCCTGCCCCAACATCATCAGCCCCGTTTGCGGCTCGAATGGGGTGACTTATATTAACATTTGTTATGCACAAGCAGCAGGAATAACCGATTACACGGAAGGGGTTTGTTTTGGATCCTGCATCAACCCGGCGCAAATGAATCCCAACGCCAATTGCAACTTTATCTTCCAGCCGGTATGCGGCTGTAACGGAATCACCTATCCGAACGAGTGCGTAGCAAGCGCAGAAGGGGTCACTTCCTATACGCAGGGCCCCTGTAACCCAAATTATACCTGCTATGACCCGATTTACGTCGTAACGAGCTCCGGAACGACAGAAAACCCTGCCACCGGGGTCATCAGCCTGAACTGCCCCGGCACCTACCAGCCGGTTTGCGGTTGCAACGGAATTACGTACCAAAACGCCTGTGTAGCAGAAGCTTCGGGAATTACCTTTTATACGGCAGGATCGTGCAATACGCTTTGCGTGAATCCTCAAAACATGAACCCCAACGCGGTCTGCCCGACGATTTATGAACCGGTATGCGGCTGCAACGGGGTCACTTACAGCAACTCCTGCGTTGCTGCTGCGGCCGGTGTGATGTCTTTCACGCCTGGCGTTTGCGGAAGCAGTTCGCCCTGGTGCGCTGAGGCTGTGGCGATCCAGTGCGGAGATTATTTCCCCTATGAAACTACGGTGGGCGCGGGCAACCAAATCTCAGCTTACCCGGGATGTTCGGGCGGCAGCTACTCGGGGAATGACCGGGTTTACGTGCTGAACAAAACCACTGCGGGCGACCTTCAAATCGGGATAGAAATCTTAACGAATAACCTGGATCTGGATCTCTTCCTGCTCAGCGGCAGTTGTAGTCAGTTTACTTGTCTCCGATCCAGTACCACCAACAATACCCAAACCAATAACGAAGGCATCATCTTCGAAGATGCGCCCATTGGTATTTACTATCTCGTTGTGGATGCGAAGTCGGCTGCCGCAATGGGGGCTTACCGCTTAGAGGTAAGCTGCGGCTACCTGTATTGCGGCGACGCAATTCCGTTGGTTTGCGGCCAGCCTTACAACGGAAACAACATCTATGGCGACGACAATGTGTCGCTTTATGGCTGTGGCAACGTGCTGAATGTGGAAAATAACGGCCCCGAAATGGTGCATTATTTTTCCGTAACCCAAGCCGGCCAGGTGACGATCAACCTGAGTGGTTTGACGAACAACCTGGAGCTGTTCCTGCTCAGTTCCTGCGACCGCGGCAACTGTCTCAATTACAGCCAGAATGCGGGGAATGCCAGTGAAAGCATCACGGCATTCCTGCAACCCGGTCAGTATTATGTAGTCGTTGACGGGTACAACGGTGCGACTTCTCCTTATAGTCTTACGGTGAATTGTAGTTCCGGCTGCAATTTCAACATCGTCAATGCTTATTCAACCCCTGCGGGATGCAGCCAGAACAATGGTTCCATCACCATTTCTTCTTCAGGCGGCCACCCGGGGTATATTGTTTCCTTCACCGGACCAGTCTCCGGCTCTTTTGGCACTTACGCCAATACCAATACGATTTCCAACCTGCCGGCAGGTACCTATACCATTACCAAAACGGATTGCTACGGCTGCTACGACACAGAAGTTGTCACGGTGGCTTCCGGCGGTAACCTAAATGCCTACGTAACGCCCCATGGCGCTACCTGCGGCATGTCGGGTTATTTATCGGTCGTTGTCCTCAATGGACAAGGGCCTTATCAGGTCTACGTGACCGGGCCGGTCAATGCTTCGCTAACCACCAACAACTCGAGTTTTAACATCACCAACCTCCCGGCGGGCTTTTACACCATATACATTACTTCCGCAAACGGTTGTTCTATTGTTAAATACGCGACCATTACGCAGGGCAACAGCAATTTTAATTTCACAGCCACGCCCCACCCTGGTGCCTGCGGACAGCCTGGTTATATTCAGATTAATACGACCGGAGGCGTTCCACCTTACAACATTAGTGTTTCGGGGCCGGTGAGCGGATATGCCACCAGCAATGCTTCCAATTTTAACATCATTAACCTGCCGGGTGGCACTTATACCATCACGATAGAAGATGGCAACTGGTGTACAGTAACGCGGGTTGTCACGCTTCAAAGTAGTTACCTGAACATCACCGCAACCGCCAATAATGGCATTTGTGGAAGTTCGGGTTCTATTACCGTGAATGTTTCCAACGGCTCGGCACCATACATCATCAACTGGAACGGCCCGGTTAACGGCAGCACCACAACGTCCAACCCCAACTATGTCATTCAGAATTTACCTTCCGGCACCTACTCCATTTTTGTAGAAGACGGAAACTGGTGCTCCGGGTACAAAACAGTCTATATCAACAATGCCGGGGGATCCCTCTCCACTTATGTGACAGCCAACAACGGAAATTGCGGTCAGGCCGGTTCTATCTGGGTTGACATCAATAACGGAACAGGACCCTATACCATCAACTGGACGGGGCCGGTGAGCGGCTCGGCTACGACCAACAACAACTGGTACAGCATTGCCAACCTGCCCGGCGGCTCTTACACGGTACACATTACTTCCTCCAACGGGTGCAGCAGCACGCATACGGTTTACGTCATTTCCGGCGGTAACTTCGTCATCAACGCGACCGGATCCGGCGGCGTCTGTGGCCAGACGGGCTCTGTTTTGGTCACTATGGTCGGCGGCACGCCGAACTACCTGATTACCTGGAACGGCCCTGTGAGCGGTTCCACGACGACCGCAGCTTCCAATTTCACCATCAATAACCTGCCTCCGGGGAATTACGTCATTCAGGTCACCGACGCACAGGGGTGTACCCGAAATAAAAACGTGACGGTCACCAATACGGGCGGCGGCCTGAACCTTCAGGGCATTGTTACCCATGCGACCTGTCTGCAATTTGGCGCGATCTGGTTAGACATCCTGGGCGGTTCCGGACCGTTTACGGTCAGTTGGGTCGGCCCGGTCAGCGGTTCTACGACGATCCAGGGGAACGGCTACAACATCTTTAATTTACCTGCGGGTACTTATGTGGTTACGGTTGTCGCGGCGAATGGCTGTACGGGAACCAAAACCTTTACGATCCTCAACCAGGGCGGGAACATCATCGTCACGCTGGTTGCCAACAATGCCAACTGCGCGCAGCAATACGGTGCCATCAACGTCATCACCAGCGGCGCGCCGGGGCCTTACACGATTGTCTGGACCGGCCCGGTGAATGGTTCTGCAACCACGAGCAATACCAATTATCAGATTACGCAACTTCCTGCCGGTATGTATGCGGTGACCGTCACTGCTGCCAATGGTTGCAGTGGGTACAAAACGGTGACCATCAATTCTTCCGGCAACATTAATATCGTTGCCACTCCGCTTCCCGGCCTTTGCGGAATGAACGGAGCCATCTGGTTAGACATCAACAACGGAGTCGGGCCTTTCACGATTACCTGGACGGGACCCGCCAACGGCTCAATTACGATCCAGGGCAACGGGTACAACATCCCGAACCTGCCAGCCGGCACCTACCTCGTAACCGTTACCAGCGCAAACGGCTGTACCGATTCGGAAGTGGTTGTGCTGATTACAACGTCGGCTACTTATGTCGTCAATACTGCCCTGATAAACAATGGCTGTGGCCAGTATAACTGGATATGGATTGACATCATAGGTGGTTCGCCGACCTATACCATCATCTGGACTGGCCCGTCTTCGGGTTCTGGAACTTCTACCAACGGCGCTTTTGAGATCATGGATCTGCCTCCGGGCACCTACGTCATCAAAGTGACCGATGCTACGGGTTGTATGGTGATCAAAACCGTCATCATTTACCCGAACCCGAACAATCGCCTGATACTGACCCCCATTTCGGGCGTATGCGGCCAGTTAGGTGCCATTTGGGTGGATATTGTGAATTCTCAGGCACCATATCTACTGGCCTGGAGCGGTCCGGTAAGCGGTTCAATACCCCTTACAGGGAATGGCTACAACATCCAGAACCTGCCAAGCGGCACGTACACGATTACGTTATTGGATGCCAACGGTTGTACGGATGTGGAGGTTGTCGTTCTGAACAACAACCAAAACCTCGTAGATGTCACCGGCATAGCGATTCCGGGGGTTTGCGGCCAGAATGGCCAGATCCACCTCGGAATTGTAGGCGGCACAACACCTTATAGTATTGTCTGGACGGGGCCTGTTAACGGCACGACCACGACGAGCAATAATTTCTTTAACATCCTGAACTTGCCCAGCGGCACGTACACGATTGTCGTAACGGATGCCAGCGGCTGTACGGATACAGTGGTCATCACGCTGGTCAATGCACCCAATAACTTAGATGTGATTGGCGTGCCAATTCCGGGCGTCTGCGGCCAGAACGGCCAGATCCACCTCGGCATCACCGGCAGTACGATACCTTATACCATTGTATGGACGGGGCCGGTAAACGGCAATGCCACAACGAGCAACAACTTCTACAATATCCTGAACCTGCCGAGCGGCACGTACACCATCGTGGTGACAGGTGCCAACGGCTGTACCCGCACGGTGGTGGTGACGCTGACCAACGGCGCAAATACGCTGAATGTCACCGGCGTAGCGGTACCGGGGGTATGCGGCCAAAACGGCCAGATTCACCTCGGCATCAC